>MDTB01040669.1_pt1 | contig 12068 bp, 11 predicted proteins | sample 811161 | NCBI WGS metagenome assembly MDTB01 (sample SAMN05326650, study PRJNA326480) | marine metagenome | isolation source: seawater | place: Mediterranean Sea | collected 2009 | reverse complement strand
TTTTATTTTTTTTTTGCTAATTCTAATGCTGCTATTCCTAAAGTTGCTCTTTGACCAATTGTAGACCACGTTTTTATATTCCTTTCATTAATAAATGACATTAGATTTCCTTTAATGCTTTTTCGTAAAAAGATTTGCTTAAAACAGAATGGTGCCAATCGTTATTATTTTCTGAAAATGAAAATCCCTTACCTTTAATTGTTTTTGCTATTATTGCTTTCGGTTTATCAATATTTTTATTTTTTTCAAAACATTGCAATATAGAGTCTATATCATGACCATTTATTTCTATAGTTTGCCATCCAAAACTTTCCCATTTATCTTTTAAACTTCTTAAGTTCATAATATTGTTATTTGAACCGGTTTGCTGAAAATTATTATGGTCTATAAAAACCCATAGATTGTCCAATTTGAAATTTGGGGCAGCCATAGCACCCTCCCAAACTGAACCTTCGTTACATTCTCCATCACCTAAAATAATATAAGTATTGAAATCTAATTTTTTTTTTTTTGATGCAATTGCTAAACCTATACCTAAAGATAATCCCATGCCTAATGAACCATTTGAGAATTCAATACCTAATTCTTTATTTCTAACAGGATGACCTAATAAAGAACTTGAGTCTTTTTCAAAAGTTTTTAATTTTTCTTTAGGTAAATAGCCTATTTCGGCTAATGTTGCATAATAAGCTAAACATCCATGGCCTTTACTTAAAATAAAACGGTCTCTTTCCTCCCAGTTAGAATTTTGCTTATCTATTTTCATTTTATTGAAAAATAAACAAGTTATTAGCTCCACTATTGAAAGAGCTCCTCCAAAGTGTGCGCTGCTTGCTCCAGCAGTAAATGCCATATCAAGAATACTTTTTCTAATGTTTTTTGTTCTTATAACTAATTTCTCTTTATTTTCATTCATTAATTTTAAACACCACCATCAGCCCTAATAGTTTGTCCAGTTACATAACTAGATAGATTAGAGCTTAAAAAAAGTGCAACATTTGCAATCTCATTTGCCTTACCAACTCTTTTGAGTGAAGTTTTTTCTACAAAATCTTTTATTAGATCTTTTGGTGAGTTATTATTAAGCATATCCGTATTAGTTGTGCCAGGTGCAATTGCATTAACTCTAATATTATACGCTCCTAGTTCTCTGGATAAAACCTTTGTGTTTGCTATTAGAGCAGCTTTTGAAGCTGCATAAGAACTTCGACCATAATTTCCATCGATAGCTGCGCTTGATGAAATATTAACTATATTTCCTTCTCTATTTTTTACCATTGTTTTGATAATTAATTGACTAAAAATCATTTGAGAAAAAAAATTTATTTCAAACATTTTTTTTAAACTTTTCTCGGTCGTCATTTGAAAAAGGAAAGTATCAATAATACCTGCATTATTGACAAGAATATCTAAATTTTTATTTTGATTAATAATACTTTTTGCAGCATTTTTAACTTCCTCGATGTTTTCAAGATTAAAACTAATTGGAACTATCTTATTATTGTTTTTTTTTTCTAAATCGCCTATAAACTCAAGAAATTTGTCATCAATATTTCTAACGCAAGCAAAAATAGAAGACCCGTTTTGAGAAAAAGTTTCCAAAATACTTTTTCCTATACCCCTATTGCATCCAGTTATGACAGAAACCTTATTTTTTAAAAGCATTAATTTACGAAATCTTCTTCTGAAAAAATATCTTTAGCTAATGCTGGTTTAAAGATTGATTGACCACTTTTTGTCATAAACTTGCTAATAAAATCTTTGTCTTCACCTGCCAAACAAAGATCGCTATGATTTTTGAAATACTTTATGCTAAAACCATAGTCTACAATCTCTTTTAGGGATTGCTCAAAAATATTTCCAATTTTAATATGAACATACGGACAAACTAAAACATCTCCGATGGGAGTAATGTAGAGTCGATTTACAGTTGTGCATCCTAAAATTTTTTCATTATTTTTATCAAAAGGATTCCAAATATTTCTTACTAAATTTTTATACTCTTTTCGTATTTTTCTTAAGTATTCTCGGTCTTTGTCATCGCAAATAATATCAGTCATTTTTTGCCACATACCTGAAGGAACAGCAACATTCAAAAGAGTTTTGTATTTGTTTTGTTTTGAATAGTCCAATAACTCCTTAAAATGATTAGTATCAGCATTATAGTGTCCAACTGTAATATTTAAGTAAGGGTCCATCCCAGCTTTTTGCACATGTTGGAGTCCTTCAATTGCTCTTCTCCAAGAATCTTTTCTTCCTCTTATTTCATCATGAATTTTTTCATCCATGCTATCAATGCTAACCGAAACTCTACTTACTTTATTTTCAGCTAATTTTTTTGCCATTTTTTCATCCAAGTAATATCCATTTGTTGTTAGGTAAAGATAAAACCTCTCTGGTTTAATCGCCTCTAAAACACTAAAAAGTTTATCAGGTTGGAGCAACAATTCTCCACCTTGTAGATCAAATTCAAAGTAACCTAATTCATCAGCGTCATCGGCAAGTTTTCTAATAGCTCCTAAATCTAAATATTCTTTTACGTGATCTCCTTTTGGAGAGTTGGTAAAGCAATATTTACATCTTAGGTTGCAAGCATTGTTAAAATTTAAATCTATACCTCTAGTTTTGACTCCAACTTTGCCATTATTTTTTTGAACATAATCGTAAAAGTTTTTAAGCTTTTTAACTAATTTAGGTTTATTGAGTAATGATGAAGATATTGGCATTTTTTCAACTTAAACTATACTTTTTAACTTCATCTGGCAACACTAAGGAAAATGAAGCTTTACAAACAATTTTAGAGTCTACAAAGCCATCTGCTTCAAAAGATGCAATACCTCGTTTGTATGTTAATACTTTAGAGTGAATTTCAAATTTTGATTCTGGTAAGATTTTTTTATAAAATTTAATTTTATCAGCTGATGTGAGATACATTATTTTTCCTTTATTTCCATCTAAAGTAAGAATGGCTAAGGCACTCATTTGAACAAGCGACTCTATTTGCAGCATACCAGGAACATTAGGATCTTGAGGCCAATGCACTTTAAAAAACCAATCACTTTCTTTAAAGTGCTTATATCCCTTTGCACTTTTTCCAGGAATTATTTCAGATGCGTGATCAATTAGTAAATAAGGATCTCTGTTTTGTTGATATTCACAAATTGCCTTTTTATCTAAAGTAATTTTTTTCATCTTAGACTTAATGTCCTAGTAAGTAAGTTGCAGATATTATAACCATCCCAGTTAAGATCTATATCCAAAGCTCTACCAACTGGTACAATTCTATCAATTCCTAAAATTTTGTTTTTAATAATAAAATTTAAAAAATAATCTTTTTTAAACCCATAATAAGTTAGCGTTTGAAATTTAGGATTTATTATTTTTTTCAGCAAATTGATATTGTTCAAATTATATTGATAAAATAAGCCCCATTTGCCTCTGAGTTCTTCTAAATTTTGATTTAAATTTTTTATATCAATAGTTTGAATATAATTTTGATAATTTTTTACCTGTATAATATTTTTTAAAGTTAAAATTGACTTACAGAAATAAGTATATTTATTTACTGATGCACTTTCAGATAGGACAAATTTTTTTTTTACTTCTTTTAAAACACTTTTCCAAAAAATTTCTTTTGCTTCTGAAATATTTTTACCTTGCCAAAAAATAATATGTGGTGATGAACAAGCATTTTGATCTACCAAATAAGTGTCATTGTAAAAATTTCTAGCTAAATTATCTATTTCAAAATTTGAAGCGTTAATAATTTTAGTCGAATTTAGAAAACAAATTGAATATCTATCTGAGAATGTGATATCAAAAGCTCTAGGGTTAAGTGAGTACTTTCTTATATCTTTTATTGTTTTGTCTCCTCCCCAAATCAACCTAGCATTACATTTCAAAGAAATTTCTTTAGAGTATTCATCTTCTTTGTTGTACCTCACAATAGAAATCATTTTTGAAATTTTTTTAAATATTTTTTTTTTCAAAATGCTATTTAAAATTTTACAAACCATATTAATTTGCGAAAATTTCTTTGTTGGAACTTTGACTAAATTTGAATTTCCAGATAACAGGCCAAAAATTAGGGAATATACAAAGTTAGTAGGTATATTAGATGGTGTAATATGAAAGATAAATCCAACTCCCAATCTATTTTTTTCAAAATTTAAACTTTGTTTCATTCTCATGATATTTTTTTTTCTACACCAAAATGAAAGGGCTTTAAGATCAGGAAAATTTTTTAAATCTTTTAATTGATTCAAATTTTTTGAAAATTCATCCAAAAAATTACAAACTAAATTATCAAACGGTTCTAACGTTTGTTTTAAAAATAATTTTTTACCTACTAAAAATTTTAAATCATTCATTTATTTAAATATCACTACACCCTCTTGTCTCAGATTCTTTTAATCTTCCATACAAAATAAAATGTTTTCCCTTCAATCCACATTTGCAATTTTTTACATCAATAATTTTTCCTTGATCCTCTGTTAAAATGCTATGCCCAGGATAACTAGTGGGTAGAACAGATAATAATTGTACAATTCCTTTTTTTCCGTCTTGCAACACATTAAAGTTTTTGTCTCTGATAATAACATCAGAGAAGATGGAGGCGACAAAACAATTAGTATGCTGGCATTCTATAAATATTGAACCTGTTTGCTCTATCATTCCATAATAATTAATCACGTCATTAATTTTTAATTTTTTCTTTAAGTTTTTCTTAAAAATATTTTTGCTTACTTTAGCTTTTTCCATTTTTTTCCATCCACCGCCATGCAGTAAAATTCCATTTCTAAAATTTGATGAAAGTTTATTCATTGAAATTTTTTTGAACAAATTCTCATAAACAAAACTAGTAAAACCAAAAATAAAAAATTTTTTTTTTCCGTATTTTTTTAAAAATTTATTTAAAATCTCATAATCAATCTCGCTTTTTTCATTTAATAAAAATGTTTGATTTTTTCCGAATATTGAAAAACCATAAATTGCTGCTTTTCTTGCATTAAATGAAGTCCTGTCGTGATTTAATGGATTCATATCAACTATTAGCATTGGCATTCTCGTTTTGCCAAGAATTTTCTCGACTATTTTTTTTAAAATCTTAACTTGCCTTTCAGCGTTATTTTTATCGAGAAAAATTTTTGAAATATTTGTGCTTGAAGTGCCAGAGGATTTTAAAACTTTGAAAATCTTATTTTTAGAAATACTAAATAAGTCTAATTCTTTAAATATGCTAGCAGGTAAAAATGGTATATCTGATATTTTTTTAGAATCTGTATTTTTGAAATAATGATTAAGGAAATTTTTGTATTCTTTAGAGTTTTTTTTATGATGAAGAGTTAGTTCGTTAAGAATTTTTTTAAAAAAAATATCTTTTTCCTTTTTCTCTAACGAAAACGGATTGAGATTATAATAATTATTTAAGTTCATTTAGTTTTTTGTAATCAATTTTACCAATTTTTGATCTCGGTATGATCTTAACGTTATATAAAATAACATCTCTTGCAAGCAAGTTTAGCTTTTCTTTTAAAAGATTTTTAATTCTGTTTGACATATTTTTTTGGGTATAAAAAATCTCTACTTTTTCATTATTTCCTAAACAAACACATTCAAAACCATCTTCTAATAAAGCTTTCTCAATTTCATCTAGATTTATTCTAAGTCCATGAATTTTTACAAATCTTGATTTTCTTCCTGTGATTTTAATATTTTCATCTCGATCGTAAACACCTAGATCACCAGTTCTTAAAACTCCTTTGTTTTCATCTCCTTTCGATAGATCATTTGAATTAAAAGAATAACCCAAACAAACATTGTTTCCTTTAAAAACAATCTCACCTTCAACATTAATTTTTTTAATCTTCTTTTCACCTGAATAAAGAAAGAACTCTCCTCCTTTAATAGGTTTGCCTATGCTGCCCTTCATCAATTTTCTTTTATTCCAAGGAATATATGACATTCTTGATGTAGCCTCAGTTTGACCATACATAGAAATAAACTTTATTTTTTTTTTTTCACAAATTTTTTCTATTTTAAAATAATCATTTTCATGTAATTTACCACCTGCTTGAGTAATATATCTTATATATTTTGTAATCATATTGCTAAAATTTAATTTTAAAAGTATTTGATAATTAAAAGGAACTCCGCCAAAATTATTTATTTTGAAGTTGTAAAAATTTTTCCAAAAAATCTTTTCAAAGAATGTCTTTTTAGTAATGTAAATGCTTCCACCACTATATAAATGCGTATTTAAGATTGATAAACCATAAGTATAATAAATTGGCAAGGTGCTTACTGATCTGTGTGATTTATCAATTTTTAGATAATCAATTATTTGATTAGTGTTCGTTATTAAATTATCTTTTGATAATCTTACTAACTTTGGATCTCCTGTGGTGCCTGAGGTGCTTAAAAGTAAAAAAAGCTTCTCATTTATTGTATGCATTTTAAATGCTGTTTCAAATATTCTATTATTATAAAAAGAATTTTTTAATTTAAATTTCTTTAAAAGACTTAAAGTTTTTTTTTTACAAATTAGATAACGAGGCTTATACAATTTAATTAATTCATTAATTTTTTTTTCTGGTAAATTAAAATCTAATAGGTAAGGAATATGATCAGATCTCAAACATGCAATATAGGAAACTACTGTTTCATAATCATTATCACAAAGTATAAAAATTAGTGATCTTTTTGAATCAAAGTTTTTGATTATGTAATCTGAGTCTTGAATAATTTTTCTATAATAAATTTTTTCCCCACTATCTAAAATTATAGCTTCTCTACTCTGATCTTTATTGAAATTTTTAAACATTCGTAAATTCTTACAATATTTTATACCTGTAAAAAATTTAGTGAGTTAATTACGTCTGGTTTGTAAATATTTGGCTTTCTAGAAAAAAATATTAAACTTCCGCCATAAGACATTGTCCAGTTATTTTTTCTTATTAACAAATTATAAAAAAGTTTTTTATCCATGTAACAATTTAAAATTTGAGACTTTTTTGTTATTCTGTTATTATTTAATTCGTAAACTTTTTCAAACTTATCTTTATTATCTATTAAACATCTTTTATTAATTTTAATATCGTCGTAGATATAGATTTTTATCTTCCAATTAAAGTTAATTTTAAGTTTCTTTAAAATAAAGTTATACTTTTTCTTTGCATTATCAAAAAATTCATCTAAATTTTTTGGAACTTTTGAATTTTGATAATCATATTTTTTATTTTTCAATTTAGATAAATTATTTTTTTTCGGGTAAATTATTTTAATATTGTCTTCAAAATTTGGCCCTTTTATTTCTGATCCACAATCAAGGAAAAGGGTTTTTATTTTAAGCTTTTTAAAATAATTGGTTATTTCAGTATTAGTTGGATGCGCTACAAATTTATGAAGTTTCATAAATTTTCCATAAATGTGGTAGGATCCACCAGCTGGTACGAAATAATCTGGTTTTAAAATTTCCAATATTTTTTTTGCTTTTAAAAAAGTTTTGTTAATAATTTTTTTTCTTTCAATTAATTTGTTACAATTTGTAAAATTTTGAGGATATGCTGAAGCTGATCTTGGGCATAATGCTATAATATCAAGTTTATTATATTTTCTTTTTATAATTTTTTTTATTTTTTTAGCAGTGCTAAATAAAATTGGGTTATCTACATTGTTATAAAAGGTTAATTTAGAAGATTTGTCATGGAAAAGAATTGAAGTGTCTAAATCATAGTTTAAATCTTGAGGTAGTCCTGCGCTGTTTCCAGACTCCATAGGTATTAATGTGAATTCTAAATCTCTTATTGAATAACTTTTCCATGCTTCAACTTCTTGTATATTAAAAAAACCCAGATTATTAAGCATTTTTTTTAATTTCTTGTCAGGAAAATTCTTAATTATAATTTTTGTTTTTTTGTTTTTAAAATTTTTTAAAAGTTTTTCATCATAATGATCGGTATGTAAATGGCTTATATAAATAACATCAGGATTGAGCTTTTTAATAATATTTAAATCTGGATTAGTATTAGGATAAGACCAGTTTGCCGTACTATCCATTTTTCCAAGCCATGGATCACAAACGACATTCATTTTTTTAGTTTTTAACTGAAAAAAAGAGTTATTAAGGTGTTTAATTTTCATAATTGTTCAATAGTTGAACATACCTTAGTTAGAAAAATAAGCAATTACTTTTTTGATTTAATTGATCTAACTATCATTTAAAAAAACATCTTAAATTAAGATTATTAGTATTTATTAATATCTTTTATAATAATTAAAATTTTTTGACAATTTAATCTTGTTTTTTAATATATCTAATAGTTTGTCGCCTTTTTTTATTAAAACCCATTTAAGTTTTTTTGTTAGTATTAACATAGAATGGTTCTGCTTATTTATTATGCCTATTTGAGTAACATTTAAATATTTGGACGAGGACAACATTTTATACTGACTACTAATTCCTCTTAAAATTTCTAGAAAGCTTGTTTTTTCATCAATTAAGTACCAGCCGGGAAATATATAATCTTTTTCCATAATTTTAATTTTTTCATGAAAAAATAAAATTAATCTTTTGTTACCTTTTTTAAATATGTAAGACACCCTTTTGCTCTTAAACCACCAATCATAGTGATCTATCTTCTTTATTTTATCATTTGATAAAGAATTTTTTCTATTAATTTTTTTATTACTGATATTTAAATAATCATTAATGTGACTATCTTTAACTTTCTCAATTTTGTATTTTTCATTTAAATTTTTTTTAATATTTTGATCTAATTTCTCATTTTTTTTTATATATCCTTTTTTACTCATTAAAATTTCTTTAACTATTCTCTCAGATCCTTTATCATCTAATACAATTTCTTTTTTAGTAAAAAGTTTTTTAATTCTTTTTTTATTCTCAATAATAATAGAAATTAATTTAGAAATTCTTTTTGGTTTTAAAAGATCTTTTTTATTAAAAAGAAAATAATTTCCTAATTTTTCTAAACACGATTGATTAACTTTTTGATTTTCAACTAATTCAAATAAAATTGTGGGAATATTATATAGAGAGCTCTCAAAGATTGATAAGCCAGCACTGCTGATTAATAGATCTAAATGTAAAAAATCATCTGAAATATTTAATGAATTTTTAATTACTTTGATATTTACTAATTTTTTTTTTTGAAATTTTAAAAGCTGATTTCTGTTTTTAGCGTATGGACCAACAAAAATATAAAAAATATAACCTTTCGTTAGTGTATTATTATTTAAATTTTCAATAATACTTAAAGGTATATTTAGATCTCCACTTCCTCCAAAATAAAAACCAATTGAGGGTTTTTTTATTTTTTCTTTTATTAAATTTTTTTTTTTCTTATCAATTATAGAATAACGAGGTCCAAGCAATACTTTTGTATTCTTAGAACATTTGCTTAGAAAACTGTTATAAATTCCAGAATTTAAAAAATCAGGTTTTGTATTTATTACAAAATCCGAAATTATTTTTTTTTGAAAAAAGTCAGTTATTACAATAAGTTTATTTTTTGTTGATTTAATTTTTTTTTGCCATTTTATTCCAAATCTATAATCATCTAGGAATATATATCCTGGGGAATCTATTAAATTAAGTAAATTTTCAGCATCCTGACTCTCAGAATAATATGCTTTTTTTTCATACAAAGATTTATACTTTATTAATTTATTTTTCTTTAAATTTAGTCTTTTATCTGTGATTATTGTACTTTCGAATCCATATTGTTTAAACTTTAGTGCTAACCTTAAACACCTCATATAGTTTCCAATACCGGAGTTACGGGTAACATTAGTTCTAAAGAAGAATTTCATAATACGTTCAATTTTTGAACAGTATACTAAAACCCCATGTGTTTATAGATTTTTTTGTTGAATTAGATCAAAATTGAGTTTTTATCTACCGATTACTTTAGGCAATTCATAAGTTTTCTTTATAAATTTTTCCCTAGAAAACGCTATGCCATCTATCTGCTGTAAATCATCAAAATTAAGTAAAAATTTATTATTTTTTTTCTTAATCATTAATTTTTTAACAATTTCGCTTAAAGTTGCTTCACCTTCACCTATCACACAAACATCAATATTTTTATCATTTAAGACTTCTTTGTAGCTAGTCGTAGGATGAGGTCCTCCCACAATTATCATTTTTTTATAATCTCCAGCCTTAATTTCTTTTATAGTTTCATGAAAGAAATTTTTATGAAATGTCATAGCGCTCACGCCTATTAAATCAGGATTAAATTTTTTTATAATTTGATTTAATTCTTCAAAATTATCGAAGTCTACGCTTGTTTTAATTATTTTTCCTTTTACATCACTTTGAAATTCTCTATTTAGATAGGATTGTAGAGCAATTAAACCTAGTGGGGGTTCTAAAACATCATACTCACTTACATCTCTATCTTTTGAAAAATGTGTAGAAATATTTATTAAAAGTATTTTAAAGGGATCTTTATTTAATTTTATTTTTTTAGATTGAAATGTTTTATTTATATTTTTGTCTAAATCTTTAATTATTACCTGGTTATCTTTTAAACAATTGATTTTAAGCTCATTATCTTTAATTCCTGCAATTTTTAATACATCTCTTAAACCTTTTACTTTGCTTGGAAAATAACTCTTGTACCTTTGATCTAATTCATCTTCTGTAAAATGTTTCATTTGAACAGGCAAAACTTTTAAAAGTCTTTCTTTATTTAACACGTATTCTTTTAGAAAACGCAATTTATATTTTTCGGTAAATTCTTTAGTGAATGGAAGTGTATTAGTAACTATATGGTAAGACTTATCTATTGACTCGTTTATCGCATTTTTTCCTACACCGTGCTCAATTGCAAATTTTTCAAGATCTGTTCCTGGAAAAATTCTAACTATATGCGTGTAAGGAAAATGTATCCATTTCATGGATAGAATAAACTCTAAAGTCATCATTGCTTCTTTTTCGGTCTCAGTTGGAAAACCATGCATTGTATTTAACGTAGTCACTGCTCCAGGGTAATTTTTACAGATATAATCTAAGTTTTCTCTAAATTTTGAAATATTCAAATTTTTTCTCATTACTTTTTGCATTCTTTCTGATGCAGACTCTAAAGAAACATTTACGCCAACTGCACCTCCTTCCATCATGGCATCAATACTTTCTTTATCGAGCAAGTCTCCTTTTAAAGCAGTTGGAAAAAAGAAACTTAAATTTAAATTTTCTTTTTTTACTCGATTAAAAAAATTTATAAAATCTCTTTTTTTTACGTTGAAAATATCATCAATGAATTCAATTCTTCTTACCCCTAATTCGGAAATCATTTTTACTTCATCAAAAACTGAGTCTACTGATCTTCTAAAATGATGAAGCGTTGTTTTATAAACATCACAATAAAAACATCTATATGGGCAACCTCTAGTTGCTTGGACGGCCATTGAGTATTTTACACCTGCGTGACCTATACGATCGTTATACTTGCTGTAATCTACCAATGAGCGATCATAAACCGGCAAAGAGTCTAGGTTGTTAAACTGGTTTCTTGTTTTTGTAACTTGTATTTTAGACATTTTATATAGGTTTTATTTTAAACAAAAAATAATGCAATCTTTATTTTTGGCTGAAAATAGTTATAATAATCATGCTGAAATGCATGGTGGGAAATCAGTGTGAAATTCATTGGCTGTTCCTGCAACCGTAAAGTCGGAGCGCCACCCAGTAAAGTCCGCTGTTGAATGAAGGCCAGGAAATGTCTAGTTCTGCAATTTAAATTAACATCGGCATATTTTATTAATGTAAGTTTGAAAACTTACAAAAAAGGAATAAGTCGATATGAAAAAAATAGCAATAATATTTATTTTATGTTTACACATATCTTTAGCTAATAGTAAAGAATTAGAAGAGTGTAAATGGAATAGTACTGGTAAACCCTGTTTGTTAATTTCCAAAACAAATAATACATCTGTAATTAGCAGATCAGGCGTAGAAAAATTAATAATTACAAAACAAGATATAGAAAAATCTGGATTTTCAAATCTTTCAGATATTTTAAAACACCAAAGTGGGCTTAATG
>MDTB01180035.1_pt1 | contig 12070 bp, 9 predicted proteins | sample 811161 | NCBI WGS metagenome assembly MDTB01 (sample SAMN05326650, study PRJNA326480) | marine metagenome | isolation source: seawater | place: Mediterranean Sea | collected 2009 | reverse complement strand
TAAATCATATTTCTTTAAAAGTTTCTCTAAACCCATAATCAAAGGTATTATCTTCTGATAAGAAATAAATTTCTCTTCAGCCTTAAAAATCAAAGGATGAGAAGTCCTTTCAGAATTATTATCAATTAAAAGTTCTTCGTATAATTTTTCTCCCGATCTTAAACCAGTAAAAACTATTTCTATATCTCCAAAATTATTATTTTTTTTAATAGTTAATCCACTCATACGAATCATTTGTTTTGCCAGATGCAATATCTTAATAGGTTCACCCATATCAAGTAAAAAAACCTCACCGCCTTTTGATAAGGCTGAAGATTGTATTACTAATTGGGATGCTTCTTTGATAGTCATAAAGTATCTAATTACATCAGGATGAGTTATTGTTATTGGGCCTCCCCTCTTTATTTGATCTCTAAATAAAGGGACCACCGAGCCAGATGAATTTAATACATTACCGAATCTAACTATTGAAAAACAGGTTCCTTTATATTGTTGGTCATAAGCTTGAAATAATATTTCTGATATACGTTTAGAGGCTCCCATTATATTTGTTGGCCTTACTGCTTTATCACTAGAGACAAGAATTACTTTTTTAATTCTTTTAGAGGCAGCAACTTTACAAATAATATAAGAGGAAATAATATTGTTATATAAACCCTGAATAGGATTTTGCTCAACTAAATTTACATGCTTATATGCAGAAGCATGAAATATTAAATCCACTTTATTAGATTCAACTATTTTTTCTATTAAAATCTCATCACAACAGTCTCCCAATATAATATGCAAAAAACTTATATTATTATTTTCTCTTTCTAAATTATTTTTGATATCAAATAAATTCTTTTCATTTGCATCAAGAAGAATTAATTTTTTTGGTTTTAAATTTACTATTTGCGAGCTTATTTCACTACCAATTGATCCTCCTCCTCCAGTAACTAATACTGTTGAATTATTTATTTCTCTTTTTAGTAATTCAGGATTGGGTTCAACCGCTTCTCTTTCTAATAAATTATCAATTTCAACTGGCAAAAGAGTATCTATTTTCATTCGACCATTTTGAATATCTTCAATTGATGGAATTTCTAAAACAGTTACATCAGACTCTTGAAGTTTATATATTATATTTTTCTTTTTAAAAAGAGGCATAGATGGTATAGCAAATAATACATAATCTATATTCGATTTGTTTTTCTTAAAAAATTCAAGAGGATATATTTTTAACCCATTAATCTCTCTTTTCCATAGATCTTTATTATCGTCGATAATATATTTAATTCTATAATTTAAATTTGTTTTTATAGAGTTTATTAATTGAGCACCAGCTTCTCCAGCACCATAAATTACAACCTGTGCCTGTTTATTTTTGGGGGTTAAAATTAACCTTGCATAATCTCTAAGGAAGATTCTAATAATTCCATTAATGCCAAATATTAAAATATAAACAATTATCCAAAAGGTTCTAGGAGGCATATTGAATCTATATAAGGATCCTAATGAAATATTTATTAGAATTACCAAAAAATTACAAAATGCTGATTTATAAATAAAAGAACTTCCTGAATAAGCTAATAAACCCCTGTAGTAACCATTAGTATTATAAATTATTATTGAAGTAACCAACATAGATGGAATTATCCATATTGATTGAAAAAGATATTCTTTATATGAATCTTGTGTTCTTAACCATAAGGCAAATAAAATAGAAAAATTAATTATTAGAGAATCTATAATTATTAGTATTAACCTTTTTAATTTATGGTTTGCTTTTATTATTGAAGTGATCAACATTAACTCAAGAATAGAAAATTCTTCTAGATTAAGTTTAAAATTAAACTTACCTTCTTTTGATTAGTCTGAATTTAGTCTTAATATTTTAACTTTAACTATAAAAAACTTTAGTGTTTAATATTCACGTATATTATAAATAAATTAAGATATCAATTTAAACATGCATTTTATTGACTTAAAAGCACAACAAACTCAATTATTAAAAACTGGGGTAACACTTAAAGAAGACATAGAAAAGAATATTAAAAAAGTAATCGAACATGGACAATTTATATCAGGTCCAGAAGTAAATGAATTAGAAATAAAATTATGTAAATATACTGGAGTTAAAAATTGTATTACTTTATCAAGTGGAACTGATGCTCTTCTTGTATCATTAATGGCATTAAATATTAAAAACAATGATGAGGTAATAACGACTCCTTTTTCATTTTTTGCTACTGCAGAGATAATTGCTCTTCTTGGCGCAAAACCAGTATTTGTAGATATTGATAAAAAGTCTTACAACATAGATCATACAAAGATAGAGAAAGCAATTACATCAAAAACAAAGGCTATTATTGCAGTTAGTCTTTATGGGCAAACAGCTGATTTTAAAAATATAAATAAAATTGCAAATAAATATAATATTCCAGTAATTGAAGATGGAGCACAATCATTTGGTGCAACACATCACAAAATAAAAAGCGGAGCATTATCCACAATAGGGACTACAAGTTTTTTCCCCTCAAAACCTCTTGGAGGATATGGTGATGGGGGAGCATGTTTTACCAATAATGATGAGTTAGCAAAAAAGATTAGGCAGATCTCATTACATGGTCAAATTAAAAGATATACACATAATGAAATAGGGATTAATGGCAGGTTAGATACAATACAAGCAGCTATTCTATTATCAAAGATAAAGATTTTTGATAAGGAAATTAAATCTAGAGAAAAAATTGCAAAAAGATACGTTAAAGAATTTAATAGAAGAGATTTTTATGAAACTCCATTTATTCAACATTGTAATAATAGTGTTTATGCGCAGTTCACAATCCAAATTAATAACAGAGAAGAAGTTATAAATTTACTAAAATCAAAGGGTATACCAACAGCTATACATTATCCTTCTTTACTTCCTGATCAAAAAGCATTAAATAAAAAAAAGTTAAGAATAAATATTTTCAAAAATCTGCTAACAAAAAAAAATTATAAATCTTTTAATCTAGAAAATGCAAAACTTGCCGCAAAAAAAGTTTTAAGCCTACCAATGCATCCATTATTAAAAGAAGATGATCAAGACTTAATAATAAAATCTGTAATTGAAGCTGTAAAAAAGATTAATTAAATTTTTTAATCACTTTACTCATAGCCAGTTGATAAAAATTTAAAATCCTCTTTTTTTAACTTCCAATTTAAACTATTAATATTATCCTTTAATTGATTAACATTTTTTACTCCAACGATTGCAGAGTCTATATAACCAGAATCTAATGCCCATCTAATAGCAGTGGATGAAGAAGTTTTTGAATATTTCTTAGAAATCAAATCTAACCTTTCTAATATTTTTTTATTTTCTAACCAATTCTCCTTTTTGAAATTATGTAGTCTAGATCTTCTATCATTTTTAGAAAATTTCACACCACTTGTAAATTTATTGGAAAGTAATCCTTGAGCCAAGGTTCCATATGAAAATGTTGATAATGCTAAAGCCCGAGCATTTTTAAATATTGGCAACTGTTTTTTGTAATCTAATATATTAAATGAATCTTGAATGGATGATAATTGCCAAGATCTAGAAAGAGATTTTGTTGAATTAATATCAAAATTTGATACCCCGTAGTTTAGTATTTTTCCTGATATTCTTAAATGCTCAAGACAATCCATAACTAAATCATTTGAAATCTTACTATCTGGCCAATGAACAATATATAAAGGTATTGCTTCTATTCTTAACCTTTTTAAACTATTTTCTAAAGCACATTTTATGTATTTTGGAGATGAATCTTTATAAGTCTTACTTCTAGAAGATTGATTTCTTTTTTCCCAACGTATTCCAAATTTCGAAATAATAAATGCTTTATGCCTATTTCCTCCTAAAGCTTTACTTAATTCTTCTTCACTCTTACCTAGACCATATACATCGGCAGTATCAAAGGAGGTTATTCCATAATCTATAGCCATTGCAATTGTTTTTCTTACCTCACTGATATCGTATTCTCCCCAGTCTGTTCCTCCTAAAGGTTCGCATCCTATAGTTAACCTAGATGGTGGATAATAAGAATATTTTAAATTATCAAACACTTATCTAAACTGATTAGTTACTACAGTAATTATTGTTCTGAAGAAAATAGAAAGGTCAACTAAAAGATTTCTTTCAAATACGTACTTTAATCTCAATTTATTTTTATAAGAAAGAATATTTCTTTCAAAGTATCCATCAGGATCTTCTTCATCAACCTCTTCATTAAATTTTGAGTAATAAATAGATGAATAATCTGTAATTCCAGGAATTACACTAAGAATATTTTTTTCTTCTTTATTATATTTATCGGTATATCTTGGTAGCTCTGGCCTGGGTCCTATGAAACTCATTTCACCTTTAATTATATTTATTAATTGAGGAATTTCATCGATTTTAAACTTCCTTAAAAAATAACCTGAGCTAGTTATCCTTTTATCAAACTTACTAGTAGTATCTGCACCATTATCTGAACCAAGGTACATTGTTCTAAATTTAAACATTTTAAATTTCTTATTAAAAAGACCTGTCCTTATTGGAGTATAAAATACAGGTCCTTTTGAATCCCACCTTATAATTATTGATATAAATAGAAATAATGGAACGAAAACTAAAAATAAAAATGAAGCTAATAAAAAATCTAAAGATCGTTTAATGAATGAATACAAAAAATCTTTTTTTCTTTTCATATCGAGTATTAGTAATTTAAAAATAAAATTAATGTTTTTGAAACCAAATTCCGCCTCTACCATCTAAATTAATTTGAGAATTAATTTTTCTTTTTTGTCTAAATTCATCAACAGCTCTTTTTGACCCATAACAAGTAAGATAATCATCAACTATGATAAAACCTTTTTTATTTACAGAGTCATATAATTCTTCTAAAGGGATTTTGGTTGACTCGTACCAATCACCATCAAGTCTTAGTATTGCTATTTCAGAAATATTCTTCTTATTTTCTTTAATCGTATTTTGAAACCATCCTTTTATTAGAAAGGTTGTTTCCCTATTTAAATTTAAAATATTAAACATCAAGTTAGAAACTTCATCTAAAGTACCTAAGCATGAACCTTTTGGTAAGGGTCTTATGAAATCTCCTGTTTTACCATTTAAATAGTCTTCTTTCGTTGGATCAGGCAATCCTTGATATGAATCAAAGAACCATTTTCCTCTCTCATATTTACCCAATTTTTTATTTACTAGAGCCATCATTGATGCAGTTCCACCTTGTGCTACGCCGCACTCAACAATATCTCCTTTAATATTATTTTCCTCCACGTATCTAGTTAATTCGTACGCATTTTCAAGTGCTTTAGGTCCACCCATAGTAAAAGGGAGTAGCTTAAAAACTAATTTTCTTTTTAACTTTATGGTTTTTGTGCATGACAGAAAAATAATACAAGTCTTAGCAAAATATGAGTATCTTACTGTCCTTTTATAAAAAAGATAAAGTTTTTGATAGATAAAAATATATAAATTTCTTGGAAGATTTTTGTAAAGTTTGGGCAGAAATATTTTCGCGATTTGCGCAGTTAATGAAGGTTTATATTTTAATCCTTTTTTTTTCATTAGTTTTCAATTCTAATTTACTTTGAAGCAATATCTCCAAGATAATCTATCAAATTACTATACAATTTATTTCCATCTAAATATTTTTGAAATGTATCCTGAGCACTAGATTGCATATTTTTTAAAATTCCTTTATTTTTTGACAAATGATAAAGTTTTTCAGCGAGAACTGTACCAGATCCAGAATAAAATATACCAGCATTATTTTTTCTAAGCAATTCATATAAAGTACCTTTGTCTAAACTTAGAGCAATAGGTAGCTCACCTGAAAGGTATTCTGCTGCTTTATTAGAAATTGTTTGTAGATAGGAAGATATTGGCATATATGGAGCAATACCAATACTAGATAAAATCAATAAAGAGGCAATTTCATCTTTATAAACCCATCCAGGAAGAAAGAAATTTTTAAGATTTTTTGTCTTTTCTTTAAGATATTCTAAATTTTCACCAGTTCCACAAATTACAAATTTTATTTTTCTAACTTTTTTCTTCTGCAAAATTTCAGCAGCTTTAATAATTGGATTAAAATCATATACCTTACCTAATACTCCAAAATAACTAACCACTAAATCATCGCTATCTTGAAAAAGACCATAGTGGCTCCAATATTTAAACCCTTTGTTTATATCTTTTTTATTACTCTCAGAAGGAAGATAACCTAAATAAAATTCTTTATCTAATTTTTCCCTAGTCCTTCCTGAATGTTTAATGCCCCAATTAACAAATTCGTTTGTAATACCAATTATATGATCAGCTTGGCTACAAGCTTTTTTCAGTTTTTTTTCAATAAAGTACGAAAAAAGAGGATATATTTTTCTGAATATATCTGGCAAAACATCTAGGAAGACATCAGGCCACATATCTCTAATATCTAAAACAACTGGTATATTATTCTTTTTCCCAAACTTCACCGCCTCAAGAGATAATTCTGCAGTTGGTATAGAGGAGAGGATTATATCAGGTTTTAGAAGGGCTTTTTCAGCTTTATTTTTAAATCTCTTTGCGACAAGATTATTGTCAATGATTCTAGACAGCGAAACGTTATTTTTATAACCGCAACCTTTAAGGTACTTAATCAAATACTTATCATTAACTGATAATTCTTGGTCCTCCTTAAAACGATGTTTTCGATTGTAATGATCAAAAGTGGATGTCCACCAAACAACTTCGTGACCTTTTTTACTTAGCTGATTTGATAATATTCCCATCCTCATTAGTCTTTGTTTCCCATCATTATCGTGGGGGGTAGGTTCAGATCTTTGTATCAACCAAATTCTCATATTCAATTTTTAGAGGCATTTACTAACCCTTCTATAATCTCAACAATAGCTATTGAGTCTAATGAATAAGATTTTCTTAAAAATTTCTGAGAACCAACAACAGATGAATATTCATCTTTTAAAGCCAATGATTTAAAATTTTTTGGGTGAGTTTGATTTAACATACAGTATTCAGATATAGCACTTGATAATCCACCTATTAAATTATGCTCTTCAACGGTTATGATTCCCGCAGTTTCTTTTATTGCTTTTTTAACAGCTTCTCCATCAATAGGTTTTATTGTATGAAAACTTAATACCCTGCAAAATATACCTTTTTGAGCGAGCATATCTGATGCTACTAAAGCTTCTTCTAATATTCCACCCATTGCGAATATTGCGAAGTCTTTCCCATCTCTATATTCAACTGCATTCCCAAATTTAAAATCAGAATAAAAAAAATCTTTCTTATTAGGTGCAAAGCTTTTATCTAATCTTAAATAGGAAACCCCAGGAGAATTTAATAGATATCTAGTAGCAAATTCTGCTTCCTTTTTTGTTCCAGGGGCTGAAACCCTCATACCTGGCAAAGATCTCATTATAGAAATATCCTCAGTCGTATGATGAGACATCCCAAGTGGTCCATAGCTAAATCCGCCTCCCATCCCGACTATTGTTATGTTGGTTTCGTGGTAACAGGCATCATTTCTAATTTGCTCTAAACATCTTAATGTTGGAAAATTACCAATAGAATAAGCAACTACTTTAAATCCTTCTAATGAAAGGCCCGTAGCAACTCCAATCATATTTTGTTCAGCAACGCCAACATTAATATATTGATCAGGCAATTCTTTCTCGAGTTGATCGAAAGCTCCAAAACCTAAGTCTGCTGTTAAGAAAATTAAAGAAGAATTATCCTTTGCATTTTGCAAAAAAGTATTTACAAATTCATCTCTCATGATCTGCTCTCGAGTTCAGAAATTGCTTGTTTGTATTCTTCCCCTTGAGGACTTCTATAATGCCACAATACTTTGTTCTCCATAAAAGAAACTCCATATCCCTTAATCGTATGAGCGATTATACATTTAGGCTTGGATTTTAAATTTGTATCAAAAGATAAAGCATCTACTAAATCTTTATGATTGTGTCCATTAACTTCTTTAACTTCCCAACCAAAACTTTTCCATTTATCAAGAAAGGGTTCAAGTCCAAGCGTTTCTTCAATAGTTTTGATACTTTGAAGCTTGTTATAGTCAACAATTGCAATTAAATTTTCTAACTTATGGTGCGAGGCAAATAATGCCGCTTCCCAGTTAGAGCCTTCATCACATTCACCATCACTCATTAGAACAAAAGTTTTAAATCGTTTTTTTCTCAATTTACCAGCTAAAGCTATACCTCCCGCAACCGGTAATCCGTGTCCTAATGATCCAGTTGAGAACTCAACTCCAGGAATATTCTTGTGAGAAATATGACCTGATAGATTTGATCCGTTTCTACAATGTTGCAAAAGTTCTGATTTATTGAAAAATCCAAGTTCAGCAAGTGCTGAATAGACACCTGCCCCAGCATGCCCCTTACTTAGAATGAATCTATCTCGATCTTTCAAATTTGGTTTTTGAGGATTTATTTTGAGTATATGACTATATAAAACTGCCAAAATATCTGCAACTGATAAAACAGAGCCTACATGTGAACTGTTCCCATTGTGGGTCATTTTAACAGCATTTATTCTCAGTTCTCTAGCAAATTTTGCAATCTCTAAATAAGTGTCTGTATTCATTCCTTCCATAATTTTAATTCTTAACTATTCAGGAATTGGTGTATCTTATCGCATACATATTTTATTTGATCAATAGTTAAAGTCTCACCTATTGGGAGACTTATTATTTGAGATGAAATATTATTCGCAACTTTTGTATTTTCCGCCTGGTTTAAATATTTATAAGCTTGAAGCATTGGAAGAGAAATAGGATAATGTATTCCAGTTTCAATACCATTAGAAAGTAAAAAACTTTTTAATGAATCTCTTTCTTTAACTTGGATAACAAAAAGATGAAATGAATGGAGTTTATTATTAGATAATTTAGGTAAGATAATTTGTTTTCTATTTTCTAATAAAGAACAATATTGCTCTGCTAACAACCTTTTAGCTTTTATCCAATTATCTAAGTACTTTAATTTCACTCCAAGTATTCTTGCTTGCAAAGCATCAAGCCTACTATTTCTTCCTTCAATAATATGATTATACTTTTCAACTCTTCCGTGATTAGCTATTAATCTGCATCTATATTCCAATTCATGGTTGTTAGTAGTAATTGCTCCGCCATCTCCATAAGCTCCAAGATTCTTGCCAGGATAAAAGCTAAAAGTTCCCAAATCACCGAATGATCCAACTCTCTTACCCTCATATTCACTTCCATGAGCCTGTGCGCAATCCTCAATAAGAAACAAATTATTCTTCTCCGATATTTCCTTTAATTTTTTAATATTTGATGGATTGCCATAAAGATGAACAGCAATAATAACCTTAGTGGACGGAGTTATTAATTGACTAACATGATCTGTTGATATGTTGTAAGTTTCTGCATCGATATCAGCGAAAACAATTTTATTACCAGTTCTTGTTACAGCTTCAGCTGTTGAAATAAAACTATTTGCAGGAACAATAATTTCCGAATTCTTTGGAATATTTAATGCCTCTATAGCTATTTCTAGTGCATCAGTTCCATTTGCACAGGATATACAATACTTTGTTTGTTGATAAGTAGCGAATTGCTCCTCAAAGTTTCTTACCGAAATACCACCTACAAAATCAGAATTATTTATACAATCACTTATTTGTTCATCTATTTCAGTTTTAATTAATTCATATTGATTCCTTAAATCCAAAAATTTGACTAACAATTTCAATACCTCTTTTTAGATCTAATGAATCTATATTATTATTTGTTTTAAGATTTTGCTATTAAGATTAAACTATTTTTAAAGTCCTAGTTTGCATTTTTTAGGCTGAAAACGTAAGAAAACTTCCTTTCCTGTTTCCACTGATTCATAAATAGCCGCGATAAGTTCTAAACTTTTTCTCCCTTCAAAACCATCAACTAATTGTTTTGTATCATTTTTTATACAATCAATAATATGGTTGTAATATTCTTTATGACCAAAACCATAAACATCAGGAGGATTTACAGAAAATTTCTGAAGAATTTCTTCATCATCTTTCTTTCTATCAACAAAATCCCAAGTTTTTATTTTATTTACAGCAAATCCTTCAATTACTACAGAACCTTTCTCTCCGAGAATTGATATTGACCCTTCCAAATCATTAGGTCTAGTAGCTGTAGTTGCTTCAATAATGCCAAATGCCCCACTTTTAAATTTCAAAAGAACACAAGCTGTATCTTCAGCTTCAATATTCACTAATGAAGTTTTTGCAATGGCAATTACACTTATAACCTCCCCCAACATCCATTCAAGTAAATCTATGTGATGGCTTGCTTGATTAGCTAATACTCCCCCATCTGTTGCCCACTTCCCTCTCCATTCGTCTTGGTCATAATATTCTTGAGGTCTGCACCACCTAACCCTTACGGTACCAAGAGTTATCTTACCGAAACGATTTTGATCTAAGGCCTCACGAAGCTTAACTACAGGCAAATTAAATCTATTCTGCTTAATAACAAACAATTTAATTGAGGATTTGTCACATGCATAAATCATCCTATCTGCATCATCCAAAGTTAAAGCCATAGGCTTTTCTACTACAATATGTTTACCATATTTAGCAAGTTGAACAACCATATCAGCATGGTTACCACTATGAGTCAAAACTACGACAATATCTATTGATTGCTCTATCATCATCTTATGGTAATCGGCATAAAAAGGTATGGAAAATTTTTCTGAAATTATTTTTGCTCTTTTAATATCAATATCACAAATAGCTACTAATTTAGCTCCTTGAATTTCGTCATTTCCAAGTAATTCAGAATGCCTTTTTGCAATTCTTCCACAACCAACTAAAGCGAATCTAAGTAAATTATTATTCATATCAGATATTTATTTTATTAAGACTACTTTAAGTCTTTTAAGGTTAATTGCTTTATTTATATATAAAGTTATATACCTTTTAGAAATAGAATTTCTTTTTATTAAATTTTTTATATTTTGAAAACTTAAAAATAATAAGTTAATAAAATTTTAAATTATCTCTAATAATAAATAAAAAAAATAAAACCTGCTATTAAATTTTTCTATTTTAAATCTAAGTTTTTGTTTAAATCAGTTAACTTAATTTTCTGATTATTAAAATTGAACAACCTTAAGATAATTTAAATGTTAAAAAATTCATTATTTTAAGAATATCGGTTTCTTTGCTGAATAAACAATAATAATTATCAGCATTGAATAAATCAAGATATTTAATATTCCTAAGGTATTGATAAAATTATAAAAATCTAAAGATCTAGAAGCATATATCAATACTATAAGGCTTGATAAAAAAGAAAAAATCTGCCATAAACCTAAAAAGGCATTTCTATTAGCACTTATAATAGTAGTGCTTAAAGTTGATCCAATTGTCAATATAAAGTATGAGGGTAAAAGTAATCGCATATAAATAACTGTATTACTCCATTTTTCTCCAAATATAAAAGGTATTAATGAAGGCGAATAAATAAATAATATTAAGCATGGTAACCCCACTAATATTAAAAGTAGAAATATAAGATTTTTAACATCTTTATATATAACTTCTCCATTTCTAATTTTTAATGAAGTGCTACTAAAATTAATTTGGGACAATGCATTTGCAAAGGTTATTATAGGAGACTGTACAAAAGTTAAGATTATTGCATAATTCGCTAAATCATTCGCACTATAAAATAAGTAAATTAAAAAAACGGGCAATTCATTTGTTACATTTTGCATTAGAGCTGGTATTGAATTATAGATTGGATATTCCCAGTATTTTTTAGCAATATTCAAAGTTGATTTAAATTCTTTTAAATCGCTTAATTTTATTTTTACTTTCAACCTAGAAATTAAAAATATACAACTGATTAAAGTACATAAAATGCTCGTCAAAACCAAGCCATTGAAATATTTAGCGAGAACCCCTAGTGAGAGATATAAAAGAACTCTCACAATAGAGTTGATTAATAAAGATTTACTAATAATTGAAAACTTCTCATATCTTAAAGCCATTAATTTAAGAGTATTAAAT
>MDTB01041183.1_pt1 | contig 12070 bp, 15 predicted proteins | sample 811161 | NCBI WGS metagenome assembly MDTB01 (sample SAMN05326650, study PRJNA326480) | marine metagenome | isolation source: seawater | place: Mediterranean Sea | collected 2009 | reverse complement strand
ATGAAAATTATGGTATTGCAAAACCATCTAATAAAACTTATATTAATACTAAACAAGCACCCGGTACTACCTTAAAAGAAACTGTGTTACATGAAAATTATGGTAATATTAATCCAGCTAAAAGAACATATATCAATACTAAAGAAACACCTGGTACAACATTAAAAGAAACAGTATTACATGAAAATTATGGTATTGCTAATCCTTCTAATAAAACTTATATTAATACAAAACAATCACCAGCTACTACTTTAAAAGAAACTGTATTACATGAAAATTATGGTATTGCTAATCCAAAAAAGAGAACTTATATTAATACAAAACAAGCTCCAGCAACTACTTTAAAAGAAACTGTTTTACATGAAAATTATGGTAATATTGATCCATCTAGTAAAACATACATTAATACAAAAGAAATACCACAAACAACATTAAAAGAAACTATTTTATATGAAAATTATGGTAACATAAATCCAACAAGTAAAACATATATTAATACTAAAGAAATACCTCAAACAACATTAAAAGAAACAATCTTACATGAGAAATATGGTCATATTGATGCAATAAATAAAACATACATTAATACTAAAGAAATACCTCAAACCACATTAAAAGAAACAGTTTTACATGAAAAATATGGTTATGTTGATCCTACAAATAAAACTTACATAAATACTAAAGAAATTCCTCAAACAACATTAAAAGATACTTTATTATATGAAAGTTATGGTAACGTAACAGACAAAAATAAAAATGTACATTTAAATAATTACCAAGCACCTCAAACAACATTAAAAGAAACTGTTTTACATGAAAGTTATGGTAATGTAACAGATAAAAATAAAAATGTTCACTTAAGTAATCATACAGCACCACAAACAACATTAAAAGAAACACTCCTTCATGAAGAATATGGTAATCCAGGTAATGCAGATGGATTATATGTTAATAATTGGGAACCACCAGATATTACTACTAAAGAATCTACATTAACAAGTTATCAAGGTCATGCAAAAACTAATGTTAATAAACCACAATCACAAGTTGCTCAAAGAAATATGAGGTTAGCAAATAAAAGAATAAACAAACCAACATATAGAGTTCCACCAAAATTCAAAAGAAATAATTTATCAGGAAGTCTTGCTCAAGCAAGAGTTAGAGGAAAAATTAAAGAAAGAGAAAATTTCTATTCTAATCCTACTATGCCAAGAAAAAATACTAATAAAGTACCAAGAAGAACTAGAACAAGAAAAATTACTAATAATAAAGATAAAGAAAAATTAACTAATAGATTTATTAATTTAGATCATTTAAGAAAAAATCCATATATAAATAATATGATTCATCAAAGTGAAACTGTAGGTACCGAAACAAGTATTAAAGCATAAAATTAAACAGCAATAATATAATTTAAATAAATTTTAAATAAAAATTTATTTAATCTCATTTTTTATAATTTAGAGAATGTTTTTTCAGAAAGGTATTTAGTAGAAGCATATAATTTTACAGTAGAATTATTATCATCCTTCCAATTAAAATCTTTATTACTTGTAGCTTTATAAGTTAATTCTTTCAAAACATCATTTGGATTATTAGTAAAATGTTCTTGCCATACTCCTGGTAAATAAGTTGCAGAATATTTTCTATTATTCATATTCACAGTTAAATATAATCCATAATTATAATGTTTTGGTTTTAAATCAATTGATTTTATTTCCTTCCATTCTTCTTCAGGATCAAGAATTTCTATTTTGTATTGATTATCAATATGATTTAAAGTTATTGGTAATTTCCATCTACCAAGAGAATCATTATAACAATTTAACGAAGCTCTAAAAATATTTTCAGCAGATGAATGAATATTTTGGTAATTACCATAAGATGAATTAGTTTTTCCTTTAAATTCAGTACCAACAAATATTCCATTTTTTATATACCACCAATTTGTAAACTTAGGTATATATTTATTTGCATTTCTATTTTGACTTGTGTTAGTAATTACAGAATTAATAATGCTTCTTACACCTCCTAATCCTAATTTTATATCACAATTATTTAATTTTTTTTTTTTGTAAACAGAAAATGTAATACCAGCATATGAAACAAATGTATTAACATTCTGATTAATACTATATCTTCTAATATCATTAAATTTAGATTGATGCGAATCATAATAATCAACAACAGTTCCTAATAATTTCATTTTAGCTGCAGTTAATAATATTGTTTTTATTGAAATAAATCCACAGCATAAAAAATTATGTTTTTTATAAAAATTTTCAACATTAGATAAATTAATATTACATATATCATTAATAAATTCACCTTCTAGTTTAATTTTATTTTCTTGAGGATTTTTCCAATTAGATAAACCATAATTTTTACCATAATGAATAAAATCAGTTGTTCCGATTACCAATGTATCTAATTTCTTTAATTGATCATGAAGTATTGATGATATCTTATCTATTGAGGATTTTTCATTAGGATAAATAATAGTAATATTTGGATTGCCAAAGTATTCTATAATTTCATCTTTAACCCAACTATAAGAATGTTCTTTATATATAATTTTTTTTTGATCTTCATTCATTATATTAAATTTTTTTATAAATATTTCATCATTAAATATATTCAAGTTATCATTTTCTATATATATATTATTCTTAAATAAATGATTAGAATTATACATTCGATGAACTGCAGTAACATAAAATATTTGATTAATTTTTCTCTTAACTTTCTTAAAACATTTTTGTCTAGCATTTCCTGCATATTTTTTACCAGCATGAGGTATTAATAAAATTTTTATTATATTATTTTTTAAATTAATATATTTTTCTTTGTAATTTAAATATCTATTTTTAAAATACATTCCAATTATAATTAACAATAGAAATATAATATAATAAATCATTATATTAATGATATTAATATAATAATTTTTTTAAAATGTAAAAAAATACATTTATAAATAATATGATTCATCAAGTTAAAATAGTACCAAAACAATTATTAAAGCATAAAATTAAACGATTTTATAAATATTATAATTATAATATATTTAAAATATCAATTAAATTAATGTACTATCCATACGAAGAATTTAATAACAAAAATTTTCTTGGAGTGAATTATATTACTACTAACATTGATATTCCAAATATAACAGGTAATGAAAATAAATTAGAATCTTTAAAAAAAGGAGGAAAAATACATTTTAATGTAAGAAAAGAAATACAAAAAATATTAAGACCAGGATTATCATTAAAAAAACTGGCAAATACAATTGAATCAAACATTGTTAAATTTACAAAGGGTAAAGGAATGAATAATGGTATTGCTTTTCCGAGTAGCTTATCAGTATCTAATTGTGTAGCACATTACACTCCATATGGAAATAATGATGTTATTTTAACAGATAAAGATAATATTAAAATAGATTTTGGAGTTGTAGTAAATGGTTGGATTATAGATTGTGCGTTTTCAGCTTACTTTGATCCAAAATACGAAAATTTGCATAAAGCAGTACAAGATGCTACAAATAACGGAATAAAAAATGCTGGTATTGATGTAAATATTAAAGATTGGAGTAAATCAAATAAAGAAGTTATGGAATCATATGAAATAGAAGATAAAGGTAAAACATATACAATAAAACCAGTTAGAAACTTAGGTGGGCACAATATTAAGTATGGAAAAATTCACGGAGGTGAATTTTTACCATGTGAATATAGAAGCTTCAATTCAAGTAAAAGATTTAATGAAGGTATTTATGCTATAGAAACATTTGGTACATATAATGATAATATTAGAGTAGCAATTGAAAATAAAAATCAAAATTCAATTTATATGTGGAATTTACACAATTATAATAATATGAATAATATTGTTAAAATATATAATACACCACAGGATACAATTAACTTTATTAATAATTTATCAAAACAATTTAAAACTTTACCATTTTGTGACAGATTTTTAAAAAAAATAGATCCTAAATTTAAGAATAAAATTAAATACATGAAAAAAATAAATTTAATAAAAAATTTTCCACCTTTATACTGTAAAAATATGAGTGCACAATATGAACATACTATTCTTTTATCTGATAATAAAAAAATAATTTTATCTAAATTTGAAGATTATTAATGAATTACAAAAAATATTAATATCTTTATTAATATTTTTTTTTAGTTAAACTTAATCTATTTTTGTTCAGTAGGATCTGTCCAAATTCCTATCTCATCCAATTTATGTGAATTTTCTTGCAAAATTTCATCATAATATTCTAACAATTTTTTACCTTCTTCATCTTGATCTTTCTTTATAATATAATCACTATGAGTCAAAAATATATTATTAATATACTTATATGCATCTATTACATGATTTTTATTTTTAGCACCAGTTATAATTATATTTCCTGCTTGAAATACAAATATACTAACAGGCTTACCATTTGATAAAGGTATTTTTGGAAAATATTTTATAATAACACATGCTCTGATACATTTTTCAAATGTAACCTTAACACGCATTTTTAATAATAGATCATATAAAGATTTTCTATCAATCTGCATATTAACTTTATAATTTGTATTAATCATATCCATCTTAAAGTTTCTAACTGTTAATTTTTTTCTATCTTCTACAAATGAAATTTTTTCAATTTTATCGTTAATTTTTTTACCTTTCACTTGACTCAATTTATATATAACTTTATTTATCGCCCTGTTTGCATATTCTATACTTTTTACACCTGTCATTTGAATACTACCATTTTTAAAAATTTTAAAATTTATTTTTGGTTCATTATCTCTTAAATCATCAATATTAATATCACCTTCGAAAACACGAACAACAATAGTAATTTGATGGAAAAAATAAGAAGTTTTTGTTTTTTTCTTATTTTTCTTACTTTTACGTTTTGATTTTTTCTTTGGAATTAATGTTCTCATATTATTGTTATCCTTTTTAATTTGAAGAATATCATCTTTAGATAACTCTAAATATTTTAGAATATTATCACAATTTATATTAGTACCTAATCCATCTTTACATGAACAACTTATAGTAGATATCTTAACACCATTTGGTAAATTTGTTATATCATTTTTTTTAACATCAAAATAATCAATAAAATTATAATTATTCCAATTAAAATCATTTATTTTTTTTTTTAATTTTTCCTTTAAATTTGAAGATTTAACCGAACTAGAAAGTTTATTTGAATCCATTGCTATTTAAATAACAAGTATTTGTTTAAATATATTTAATTCAATATTTTTTCTATTATATAATAAATGGAATATGAAATACCTTTTTCACCAGTAAATAATAATTCTAAACAAAGGGTAATCACAAAAAAAAAAAAAATAACTATTAAAGGAAAAAGAAAAATTAAAAGGAATAAAATTTTAAAAAAAGATAATATTTTAAAAAATGATAAAATTAAAAGATTAATTATTTAATTTATTATAATGATATCTACAAACAGGAGTATATGATTCTGTAGAACCTACTAATATTTGAATATCATCATCCTTATTTAATCTATGCGAAAAGATACCAGGAGTACCATCATTACACATTTTACATAAAGCAGATTTTTTTACACAAGTATCACAATATGGAATTAATTTCAAAATATCACCAAAAGGTTTTCTTTTGAAATCACCATCTAATCCAGTTAATACAATATTTATATTATTTTTTTCTAACATTTCCAAAACAAAATCTTTCAAATCAGGAAAAAACTGAGCTTCATCAATAAAAATGGTATTATAATTCATATTGTCTTTAACACAATCAAATAATTTCTTAACAATAATACATGACTCTTTGTCATAGTTATGTGTACATATAACATTTTCTTTACTATATCTATTATCTATAGAAGGTTTAATAACAAGATATTTTAATCCTAATATTTTAATTAATCTAATTCTTCTAATCAGTTCAAATGATTTTCCTGAAAACATTGGACCAACAATAATATCTAAAGTTGACTTCATTAATTTAATATTATAATATAAAAAAACTTTATATCAATTTTTTTAAATCTATTTTAATATTAGTTGTAAATCTATTTAAAATTTTTTTGTTATCGTAATTTTTTATCAAAATAGGATTAGATACAAAAACCATATATTTAGAATTGATATATTCTGCAAAGATTTTATCTAATTCACAATCTGAATCAGTAATAAAATTTATTAATGTTTCAAATATTCTTTTATTGTAACAGACTGCAAAATTGTCATGTATACCATTAATTTTATACAAATATTCATTAAATTTAATTTTATTAGTTGAAGAATTTATATCACTTAAATACAGCATACCAAAATAATTATTTTCAGCTTCTGCAAAAATTTTTTTAAATAATTCAAAAAAATTTTCAGTTAATATAAAATTATTGTCTAGTACTAAAATATTGTTATAATTTTTTTCTAAAGATAATATTAATATATTTAATAATGTTTTTTTAATAAAATATTCAATTTGAATATATTCATCAATATTATTAATTAATTTTTTAAATTTTAAATATTTGTGAGAAAAATTTTTATATTCTTCTTCTCGAATATTGTAAGTTTCAACAAAATTAATAATTTCGTAATTATTTAAATTATGATCATTCAAAATTTTCTTACAATTATCAAGATTATTATTTAAACTTATAATAAAAATTTTATCAATATTATTCATATTATATTTATTATTTATAAATTTTTAAATAATAATTAACAAATTATTATTTAATTTTATTTTTTAATAAATTCGAAAGATGATCTTATCACTATAGAAAAAAATTTATAAAATGTTACTTCTTTTTCTAAATTTGATTTTGGTACAACTTTATCTAAAATTTCATCTGACATTTTTTTTTCTATTTTTAAATAATTTCTAACTTGATCTAATTTTACATGTTCTAAATCGTGTGTCATATATTCAAAAGCTTTTTTAATAGGCTTCATTAAATTATGTTTTTTTACTATAATAAAAAGTTGTTCTGCAGATATTTCTTGATCATTAATATTTATTTTTCCTTTTTTTTCTTTATCAATTAAATTAAAAATTTTAAATATTTGTTTTTTTAGTTTTCTGTCACTTAATTCAGTTTTATATCTTAAAGGTCTAACTTGACTATCCCTACATGAATAATCTTTTTTACTATCAGAATTTTTTATTTTACTATTAACAGCAGAAGGATGACCTGTAAATGATTCAATATTTAATAAATTACTATATTCGTCGGCATTATTTAAAACAGATATTTTAACCATATATATATAATTTTAGAAATTATTTTGTTATTTTATCACAAAAATATATAATTTTTTTTAAACATTTATTTTTTTCTTTATACCATGGATATTTATTCTTTTTATTTTTATTAATATTTGATTTAGCTTCAAACGCCAAATGTTTACACCTTTCAATAGATGTTACACGAAGCTCATGTGGACATATATCGTAATTAAAATATAATAATTTTAATATTTCTTTTATTATTCTTAAATTTTCGATATTGTTTTTAGAATTTTTAATTAATTTATCAAAATTATTTTCTAATTCTTTATTAACTTTTATCCAATAAATTTGCTTTAGTTCTTTATGAATAGGTTTTAGTAAATCATATTCTCTTTTTAAGACGTGCATTATCAAAATGTTTAGAATTTTAATATTATATTTTCATTTTTTTTTATTACATAATTTAATGACAACAATAGATAATATTTTATCTATAAAAGGATTATTGTTTAAAATAAGTGATTATTTAGATTTATTTGATATAATTAAATTTAGAAAATGTAATAAACAAACATATAATGATATTTATAATAAATCAGATTATTTATTTAGAAATTTAGTTAATTATTATAATATATTAGTAACTGAAAATAAAACATGTTTAAATTTTAGAAAAGAAAATTATGGAGTTTCTGTTCAAAAATCTAATATAAAAAACTATTTTGAAAAATGCTTTTATTTATCAAGATTATACAACACGCAGTCTTACGATTTAAGTAATTGATACATTCCTTGAAGAAAACTATCAGCTAAATCATCTTTTTTTTTACATCCATTAAAAAATTCTTTCCAATTATTAAAAGGTTCTATCATTTTAGAACAATATTTTATTCCTAAACTTTTTGTTAATTTATATGTTTTTGCCATATCTCCTTTTAATTTAATTAATCTTTTTGTATCACCATCCTCTGCTAATTTTAATTTATTACTTGGAGACATATACTTTACTTTTTCAATATTTGACTTTGTTACACTTTTATCAAATAATCCTCTAATTAAATAATAATCATATATAGTAGATGAAATAGCTTTCATTTTAGGATTTCTTAATGTTGGTTGATTTTCAATTAAAACTAAATTAGCAGATAATAAATTTTTTCTTTTTTCTAATTCTTCAATTAATTTTATTCTTAAAACATCAATACTAATTGCTCCAACTCTTTTTTTTTTGGGGAGTAATTTTAATTTACGTTTATTCATCATCTTTTTATATTCTGATTTAGCATGTGAATTACAATATTTCAAATTTTCGTTATTAATAGACAATTGAAATTTAACTTTTTTTTGACAAGGTTCTTTTTTGAATAAACAACAACATTTTAGTTGATCAGAATTAATATTAACAAAACAGTTATCAAATGGTAATATTTTTTCATCTACTTTTTTAGCATGAACTTTACAATAATAATTTGTTTCACCATCAATATTATGAACATATGTAGGATTTTTTTTACAAATCTTACATTTTATTTTATCTCTATTAGTTAAATTAATAATATTCCAATCAACAATTTTCCAATCATCTTCATTTTTAAAATCAATTAAACAATATGCTAAATTTATGATACCAACATCCCAAGATAATACTCTCATTTAAATAATATTAGAATATTATTTAAATAAATAAACTTACTAAATTACAGGTTCATAATTAAGACTTCCATCAAAATTTCTAGTAACTTTTACATCTGTAGGAATTAAAATCATATCCAATATTATAAATAATGGAGGATAAAAAATACCTAAAATAAGGTATACATTAAACAAAATAATTGGAATCTTATATTTTTTAAAAAATTTGCTTTCTTTATCAAAAATTAAATAATATATTAGTTGTGCTATAATTGTAATAATTACTAAAACTAATCTAATATTCATATTATTCTTATTTAGATAAAAATTGAAATAATTTTTTTAAAATATTTTTTTTTATTAATAATGGAATTTACTCAATTTTATGGAACAAATATACCAAATATAGATGAAATAGTTAGCTGCAAAGTTATTGAAATATTAGAAAATTCAATAACTGTTAAACTAGATGAATATAATATTGATGGATTTATCATATTAAGTGAATACACTAATAGAAAAAGAATTAGAGGGAATAAAAAAATAACTCATGTTGGTAAAATAATTTATGCAAAAGTAGATGAAATATTAACAGAAAATGGTGGTAACAATATTAAATTATCAAAAGCATATTTAACTGATGATGACCAAGATGTTATAAAATTTAAACAAATTAAAAAATCTAACTATAAATTAAAAAAAGTTATAAATTTATTAGTTAAAAAATTTAAATATGATGAACAGAAAATATACAATGATATAATTCATGTCATAGATAAAGAAAGAAGACAAAAAAAAATAGAAAAAAACTTGTATAATTATATAGAAGAAGACATAGACAATTTTCTAAATAATTTTAAAGATGAAGAAAAAGATGATATTTATAATTTATTTTTAAAAAATAATCATAAAAATAATAAGAACAATAGTATCGAAACAATATTAAAAATAGCCACTCTGAATGAAAATGGAACAGAATTTATAAAAAATATGTTATCTGATGTATTAAAAAAATATAATAAAAAAGTAGATATAATTTACAATTTAACTACTATTGAGAAAAAACTAATACCTCAATATATTATAAAATCTAATAATCCTCAAATAACACAGAAAGATCATGATGATATAAAATCAGAAATTTTAAAATATAATGATAAAGAAACATTTATACAATAAATATTTCACTTTCTTTTCCCTTTCTTTTTTTTAAATCTCAGACCCATTGTATTTTCTAAACTATACCTTGATGATTTTAGTGGCTTACTTCTTTTTAAAACAAAATCGCTAGAACAATTGTAAACAGAAGTTGTTAAATTACTATTGTTATTGAATATTTTATGTATATTTGAAGAAAAAGTTATTAATGGAGGTTTTAAATAAATATAGTCTACATCATTAGTTTTTAAATTTTCTCTATATTCAGATAATGATATTTCTCCTCCAAAATCTTTTAAAACTTTCCATGAGGGAGCAGGTGTAATAATACATTCTTTTTTATAAGTTTTTCTATATAATAAATTTAATAACGAATTTCTTTTCCATACTTTTTCATCATTTAAATCAATATTGTAACTCATAGCACAATTATATGAACAAAAACTTCCTGAGCATAAGAATTTATCATTAAAATAATTTTCAGGTAAATTAACTTCAGGAGTATCAAAATGACTTTTACACCACCAACATTTTTTTACATTATTATTTAATATATTATCATTATTTAATTTATCCTCATTTTTTACAAACAATTTATTTGAATCAAAAGTATTATCAATTGAATCTACATCTTTTACACTTTCAATAACATCATTAATTTCTTTTTCTGAATCAGATAATAAAGGGATATGACCAATAATAGGTTCTTCTTCTGAATTTTTCTTCATTTCATTAATTATATTTTGATAATTCATAATAGTTCCTTTAGGTTTACGACCTCTTTTCTTACCCTTAGGTATGGACATTATTAAGTTAATAAATTATTCTTTAAGATATTTAAAATAATATTAATATTTAATAATAAAATGAAGATATGTTATTTTTTAGGAGGAATAGGTGAACCAAAATTAGAATTTAAAAAAAAAATATTAATTCATAATTTAGAAACTATTTACAAGTCAAGAAAACAAAATTATGATATTTTTATAAATACATATAACAAAAATTTTAATACTAATTTTTTAAATAATTTAGAATATATAGATAGAATATTTTTACATAAAAGACAAAATTCACACTTGATTCAATTATGGACAACAAATCAATATTTATCTAATTTAAATAATTATGATTATATTATATTTAATCTTGATGATTTAAAAATTATTAATATTGATATTGACTTCATGATTAATATTTACGAAAAATACGAATTGGACATATTATCTCCTTACATAAGTAATGCAACACATGATTTTATGAAAAAATATTTTAATAAATATTACCTTAGTATTTCAAATTCATTAGAAATATACAACTTTATATCAAAACCATGTGGATTTTTTAAGTATTATCAAATACTTGATAAAACTAATACTAATATATGGGGACCTGATCTTTTTTTTGGATATTATAATATTAAAGCAGGAATATTTTGGTATAATAGATCAGACCATTTAATAAAAGGACCGCCAAAAAAAATTTATTTCAAAGAATTTAAAAAATATGCTAATGAAAGGGGTTTTTTTTAAAGAAGACGACAAATGTTTAAGAGAAATGATACTTAATCAGTATAATAAAATAATTATAAAAAATATTAATTTAAAAAAAAATATATTAAAAAATATAGAAAATTCATTAGATAAAAGTTTAAAAGATAATAATGGTATTTATTGGAAATTTGAAAATGATGATACAATTTTTTGGTCAAAAAATAATTTAGAATTTAATAAAGATATTATATTTAAATCATCAAATGATTATTTTCTACATAGACAAAAAAATAATCTTAAGAAAGATTGGACAAATATTAAAATATTTAATAATTAAATTTAAAAAAAAAAAATATAAGTTTTTATATAGAATGGATAAATTAGATTTCAAAGAAATTTTTAATACCTTACAAACTCAATCTGTTGAAGATTTATTAGAAGCACAAAATAATTTAAGCAATGGTTACTATACTGGAAATGATACCTTCGATAAATTCACTGATAAATATACTGATAAAAAAATT
>MDTB01110317.1_pt1 | contig 12071 bp, 9 predicted proteins | sample 811161 | NCBI WGS metagenome assembly MDTB01 (sample SAMN05326650, study PRJNA326480) | marine metagenome | isolation source: seawater | place: Mediterranean Sea | collected 2009 | reverse complement strand
TATTATAAGATAGATAAGATTATTTTTTTTAAAAGTGGAAGATTTGACATCAGTTTAGACAACGAAATTTTAATAAAATATCCAATAAAATATTCAAAAAAAATAATTAATTACAGTAGTGAATTGTTAAATGATAAAAAATTTATTAATTCAAAAATTATTGATTTGAGAATAAATGATAAAATTATAAAATATGAATAAAACTTATAATGGAAATTTCTATTTTGGTATTTCAGATACTAAAATTTATATTTGTTTTTTTGATAGTGAAAAAAATAATTTAAAATATAAAGTTTATTTTGAAATTCCTGGAAGTTTAAGTAACAATCTGAATTTTAAAATTATATTAAATTTACTTCAAGAAAATATAAGAAAATTAGAAAAGGATCTGGGTCTTTTTTTGAATAGCGGCAACATATCTGTTCAATCTAAAACTTATCAAAAAATACAATTTAGTGTTAAAAATATTTTTGATGAGAAAAAGTTAGATAAAAACGTTATAAACAAAATTGTGACAAGTGGAATACAACAATTTTATAATAGTGATAAAAATTTAAATATACTACACGTAATAATTAACAAATACGTAATTGATGATAAAGTTTATGTTTTTTTTCCAGATAATAAAAAATTTAAAAAAATAATTTTAGAAATTGAATTCATTTTCTTAGACAAAAATTTTATAGATAAAATAAAAAACTTATTTAGTGATTGTAAAATTAAAGTACAAAAAATCGTGTCATATGACTATGCTTCAAGATTCTTAAATTATATTAAAGATGATACAATGTGTGTATCTGCTAACAAAATTCTAAGTGGAGCAAATCGTTCAGAAATTGTACTTATAGAAGATACATCAAAAAAACTTGGATTATTTGATAAAATATTTAATTTTTTTGATTAATTACTTGTATTCTTTTGTAATAATACTTGTTTTTTCATCAGATAATTAAAGAATTATAAGTTTTTAATGTCAATTTTGAATCAAAAAACTATAAAAAAATCTATTAAATTTGTGGGCATAGGACTACACTCTGGAAAGAAAGTCGAAATGATTTTACTTCCAGCACAACCAAATACTGGAATAATATTTAAAAGGTCAGATTTAATAAAAAACAACTTTGTTTATACAAGCATATTTAATGTTTCAAAATCGTCTTATTGTACAAAGTTAAGCAATGATCATGGTGTTACTGTTTCAACAGTTGAACACCTAATGGCTGCACTTTATGGTTTAGGTATAGACAATCTTTTAGTTGAATTAAATTCAGAGGAGCTACCGATTTTGGATGGATCTGCAAAAAATATTGTAGAAAAAATTGAAAACGTTGGTTTCAAAATTAGTGATCAGCCAATTAGAATAATAAAAATCAATAAAAAAATTACTTATAAGGATAACGAAAAGTTTATTACATTTGAGCCAAATAAAATTAGTTTGGAAATAGACTTCGAAATAAAATATAAACAAAATTCAATTTTAAATCAACGAAACAAAAAAAATATTTATATAGATGATTTAAAAGATATTTATAATTCAAGAACTTTTTGTTTGTTTGAAGATGTTGAAAAACTAAAGAAGATGGGACTGGCACAAGGTGGTAATTTAAAAAACGCTATTGTTCTAAAGGGTAATGAAATACTAAATGATGAGAAACTTAGAAATTCAAAAGAGTTCGTAAATCATAAAATTTTAGATTGTTTAGGTGATATATATTTAGCTGGTTACAGAATGGTAGGTAAAATTACCTCAAGTCAAGGTGGTCACAACGTTACAAACCAAGGTTTGAGAGAATTATTTAAAAATAATGATAATTTCACAATAGTTGAATTAAAAGAAAAAAATATTCCACATTCATTTTTAGTAAAAAATACACTAAAATACATAGCTTAAGGAATTAAGCATTTAAATTAATCTGATAATAATTCGTTATGAAAATTAGTAAATTTATTTTGACTATAATATTCTCTATATTAATTATTTCTTGTTCTAAAAATGAGAAATTCTCAGTAATTACTGAAAAGAATATCGAATACCAAATGATTGAAGCATTTAATGAGGGCTATGATGAGTTAAAAAAAGGCGATGCGTTGTTTGCAGCAAAAAAATTCAATGAAGCAGAATTATTATTTCCTCAATCCGAGTGGGCACCTAAATCTGCTCTGATGGCTGCATATGCTTACTATTCTCAAGACTATTATTATGATGCAGAATACGAGTTAGAAAGATTTATTAAAGTATACCCAAATCAAGAAAATATTCCTTATGCTCACTATCTTTTAGGAATGGTACACTATGAAAGAATAGTTGATGAAACAAAAGATTTAGGCCCATTAGTAAAGGCAGAAGAAAAATTTAAATTTATTCAAAAAAATTATCCAAACACTGATTTTGCTCTGGACGCCTCATACAAGCTTGATTTGATAAATGATTATTTGGCATCCAAAGAAATGTATATTGGTGTACATTATATAAACAAAAAAAAATGGATAGCTGCTATTAACAGATTTAAAAATGTAGTTAATAACTACGATGAGACTTCATTTATTGACGAAGCGCTTCATAGGCTAGTAGAACTTCATCTTAAAATTGGACTTACAGAGGAAGCACAAAAATATGCCTCTATGCTAGGATATAATTACCAATCAAGTGAATGGTACTCTAAAAGTTATAAATTGTTCAATAAAGACTACAAATCTAAATCAGAGATAAAAAAAGACAAAAAAAGTATTTTTAAAAAATTCAAAGAAATTCTTGAATAGATGAATTCAAAAAAAATATCTAAAAAAATATATTTAGAAAAAATAAAACTGTTGGAAAAATGCAATAAATATTATTACCAAAAGCAAAAACCAATAGTATCAGATCAAGAGTTCGATAGTTTAAAAAAAGAAATTTTTAGCTTAGAAAGTAAGTATAAATATAAGGACCCAAAATCACCAAGCGTTAAAGTTGGATTTGAACCATCTAAAAAGTTTAAAAAGTTTAAACATAGAGTAAAAATGTTGTCTTTATCGAATGCATTTAGTAAGGAAGATTTAATTAATTTCCAAAAAAAAAATATTAATTTTTTAACCTTAAATAAAGATTACGAATTTGAATATAGTGTTGAACCTAAAATTGATGGTATCTCAGCATCACTTAATTATAAAAATGGAAAATTAATTAAAGGTCTTTCAAGGGGAGATGGTGAAGTGGGCGAAGATATAACTTCCAACTTAAAGACTATTAAAGATATACCTTTGAAGATTACTCACACAGATTTTCCAGATGAGATAGATATAAGAGGAGAGGTTTTTATAGAAAATAATGATTTTAAACAAATAAAAAAGAACTTTGCCAATCCAAGAAATGCAGCATCTGGATCATTAAGACAGAAAGATCCTAGAAAAACAGAACTAATCCCTCTAAAATTTATTGCTTACACTTTTGGTTTTAGTTCAGAAACGAAACTAAAAAATCAAATTGATTTTTTGAACAATCTAAAAAAATGGGGTTTTAAAACATCTGAATTAAATAAAATGATCAGAGGTATTGATAATTTAGTCAAATATCATTCCGAAATAGAAAAAAAAAGATTTAATTTGAATTATGATATCGATGGTATTGTATATAAAGTTAATGATTTTAACCTACAAAAAAGATTAGGTTTCATGGCTACAGCACCTAGATGGGCCGTAGCCCATAAATTTTCTGCTAATTATTCAATCACCAAAATTATAGACATTGATATTCAGGTTGGAAGAACTGGTGCTTTAACACCTGTTGCGAAAGTTAAACCTGTGAACATAGGTGGTGTAATGGTTTCTAATGCAACATTACATAATGAAGATGAAATAACTAGAAAAGACATTAGGATTGGTGATACTGTTAAAATTGAAAGAGCTGGTGATGTAATTCCACATGTTATTGCTGTTGATAAAAAATTAAGGTCATCAAAATCAAAAAAATATGTTTTTCCAAATAAATGCCCTTCGTGTGGATCTAAGACTATTAAAGATTATAACTTTGTTACAAAAAAAATTGATGCAGTTAGAAGGTGTAGTAATGAGGGATTCGGGTGCGAAAAGATATCTATTGAAAAATTAAAACATTTTGTCTCAAAAGATGCTTTAAATATTGAAGGACTTGGAAAAAAAGTTATAGAAAGGTTCTGGGATTTAAAGTTAATAAAATTTCCCGATGATATATTCAATTTAAACTTTCAAACAATTTCTAAATTAGAAGGGTGGGGTTCTCAATCGGCAGAAAATCTTAAGAATTCAATAAACAAATCAAAAAAATTAAAGCTAGATAGATTTATTTATTCTCTTGGCATAAGACACATAGGCCAGGAAAATGCGAAGTTGATATCTGAATTTTTAAGCAACTGTTCTAATTTTATTAAATTAAAAGACCAAAAAAATATTGAGGATCTATCAAATATTGATGGTATTGGAGAAACACAAATTTCATCTCTAAAAAATTTTTTTAGAAATAAACTTAACTTAAAAATTGTTTCATCTCTAAGTAAAATTTTAATTTTTGAAAAGAATGTTATAAAAACAATGCAAGGAGTATTTTTCAATAAAATTTTAATGTTTACAGGAAAATTAGACATAAGTAGAGCTGAAGCTAAATCAATCGTTGAAAATAACGGGGGGAAAATTGTAAGTAATGTGTCAAAAAAACTGGATTATTTAGTTGTTGGTGACAAGCCGACATTAAGAAAACTTAAAATGGCAAATGATTTAAAGGTCAAAATATTGAACCAAATAGATTTTGAAAATATTTCAAAATTGGGACAATAACCAAAATTTTTCTTTATAAGTTAAGTATTTCTCAACATTTGAGTAAATTTCTAAATTATAATTAATTAAATAGCCTTTTTCTTTTTTAGTAAGAAGTTTAAAATTGATCAATTTTTTATCGAAAGGAACAACTGTTAAATTTTTGAAATAAGTTTTATTTTGGATTTTTTTTACATAAATCATATTTTCTAACCTAATACCAAACTTATCTTTCTGATAAAATCCTGGCTCGTTGCTCATTACCTGACCAGGACGCAACATTATTTTATAACCTTTAGAGATTGAGATAGGTCCTTCATGTACATTAAGAAAATAACCTACACCATGTCCTGTGCCGTGAGGGTAGTCTAAACGTTTTTTTTTTAAAAATTTTCTAGCTAGGGTGTCTAACAAATGTGCACTTTTTAATTTATTTAAATTCGCATTAACAACAGCAATGTGTCCCTTTAAAACATACGTAAAAATATCTTTAATTCTATTTGATTGTTTGCCAAAACCTATCGTTCTTGTAATATCAGTTGTTCCATATTTATATTGACCGCCTGAATCACATAAAAATATGTCGTTTTTCTTTATTATTCTATTCGAGTTTTGATTAGCTCTATAATGAATAATTGCACCGTTTGGTCCTGAAGCGGCAATTGTGTTAAAGCTTGGAAATAAATAATTTTTACTTTTCTTTCTGAAAAAATTTAATTTTTTTTGAGCTTCTAATTCTGAAATACTTTTTTTTAAATTTTTAATCCAACACAAAAACTTTATTACTGCGACGCCATCTAAAATATGTGATTTAGTGAAATTTTTAATTTCTATGTCATTTTTAACGGACTTCAAATCATAAATAGGATCATTTTTATTCGATATATTAATTTCTTTTTTTATTATGTTCTCGTAAGCTAAAGAACAACTTAATCGATCCAGAATGATCTTTTTAGAAACAAGTCCCTTTAAAAAAATATCTGTATTACTTTCATCAATTACTTTTATTTTTTTTAAATTATGGTTTGAAAATAAATTTTGTATTTTTGATTTATTTGCAAATAAAAACATTTTACCGTTTTTTTTTAAAACCAACCTACAATTAGGAATTGGACTGTGTGGATTATCTTTACCTCTTAGATTTAACAACCAAGCAACATTTTCTGGAGCAGTAACAAAAAGACAGTCTGATTTGTCTTTATGAAGAAATTTTAAAACTTTACTAATTTTAGATTTAGAATTTTCTCCTGAGATATTATTCTCAATAAAATAAAATTTTTGTTTAATTTTTTTTCGCACATTTTTAATTAATAAATCACTATAGATTGGGACAAGCACAAAGTAATTTTTAAAATACTTTCTTAAACTTAAACTCGTAAAATGATAAGGATTATAACCTATTTTAATTTTGTGTTTCAAAACTTTCCACGGTAGTTTTTTGTGAATTTTAACAATATTAAAGTTCTTACCTGACTGAGACTTAGCTTGTGTTGTATATCTTCCATCAACAAACAAATAATTTTTATTTTTTAAAATTACAGCTAAACCAGCAGATCCATCAAAATTAGATATAAAATTTAGCCTGTCGGGCGATGAATACTCATTAAAATACTCATCGTTTTTAGGAACAATATACCCGTCTATATTAAATTTAATAAATTTATCTCTTAATTTTTCAATTTTACTAGAGATCATTTTAATCGTTTTTGATATCTCAACCAACCAGGGCTTCTATAAACATCTTCCTCATTTTGAATGTCTTGATTAAACTCAAAAAATTCCTCTTCCTCTTTTTCATAATTATTAATTTTTTTAATATATTTCTCGGGGAGCTCATCTATAAATCTTGAAGAAATACTATCTATCCAATCCCCCTGGTAAAATCTGTTGAGTGAAAATGATATGTATACCTCGTGTTTGGCTCTAGTTATTCCAACATATGCAAGTCTTCTTTCCTCTTCAAGACCTTTTTGACCTTTTTCATCTATTGATTTCTGGTGTGGAAATAACCCCTCTTCCCAACCAGGAAGAAAAACTGCATCAAATTCAAGGCCCTTGGAAGCATGCATCGTCATCAAATTAACTTTTTCTCCATCCCAATCGCTGTCTATTGATGTTGCTAGAGAGACATGTTCTAGAAAACTTTCCAAATTATCAAATTCTTTCATAGCATTTAAAAGTTCTTTTATATTTTCGAGTCTATTTTCATTTTCTAAATCTTTTTTATTTTTTAATAATAGTGAATAACCTGACTCATCTAAAATTATTTGAAGCAATTTTATGTGGTCAATTTTTTTGTTGAAATGATCATTCCTCCATTTTTCCAATAAATTCAAAAAATTAAACAAACCAATTTTTGTTTTTGGCTTAATTTTATTTAATTCAATTAAATTTTTCGACGAATTTTCAAGGGATAAAGAATTTTTTTTTGCGTGTTCACTTATTATTTTAAAAGAGGTATCACCAATTGATCTTTTAGGTACATTAACAATCCTTTCGAAAGCCAAGTCGTCTTTATTTTGATAAACTATTCTAAGGTATGCGATACAATCTTTTATTTCAGCACGCTCATAAAATTTGACACCCCCTATTATTCTATAAGGCAATCCAATTTTTAGAAATCTTTCTTCAAATTCTCTTGTTTGGTAAATTGCTCTAACCAATATAGCAACATTATTTAAACTATGTTTTTTCGAAACATCTTCCTCAATAATTTTCGAAACACATATTGCTTCGTCTTTTCCGTTTTTAAAACAATTAAGGTTTACAAGTTCTCCTTGACTTTGATTTGAGACAAGCTCTTTACCTAGTCTATCTTCATTTTTTGAAATAAGTTCAGATGCTACATTTAAAATATTTTGTGTTGATCTATAATTTTCCTCAAGTCTGATAATTTTTGTATTTTTATATACTTTGTCAAATTCTAAAAAATTTTTGATTTCGGCACCTCTCCAACTGTAAATAGATTGATCATCATCACCAACGCAGCAAATATTGTCATGAGTTTTTGTTAAAAGTTTTAACCATTTGCTCTGAATAAAATTTGTATCCTGATATTCATCTACTAAAATATATTTAAAATTTTTAGAGTACATTTCAATTATATCTTGGTTTTTTTCAAAAATTGACACACAATGCAAAATTAAATCTCCAAAATCGCAAACATTGAGATTTGTTAGTTTCGTTTGATAAATTTTATAAATTTTTAATAAGTTTCTTTCAAGATTGTCACTTTTTTTCAAAGTCACATCATCGGGATACCAACCAAAATTTTTCCATTTATTAATCAATGAAATTATAAAATTTGGTGAAACTTTTTTTATATCTATATTTTCTGCATTACATATTGACTTAACTAGTCTTAACTGATCGTCTTGATCTATAATGGTAAAATTTTGGTTTAAATTTACTGCGTTTGAATGTCTTCTCAAAATTTTAGCGCAGATCGAATGGAAAGTACCCAACCAAGGTAATCCAACCACCTTGTTATTAAAAATTTTACTAACCCTGTTTTGCATTTCTCGAGCAGCCTTATTTGTAAAAGTCACAGACAATATTTGGTTTGGGAATGCCTTATTCTCATTTAAAATATGGGCTATTCTAGACGTAAGGACTTTAGTTTTTCCAGATCCTGCTCCTGCAACAATCAAAAGTGGACCAGAGATATGTAAAACTGCTTCTTTTTGATATTTATTCAAACTATTTAAATATTTCAGATTTGCCATTTTAATTAATAAACTAAACTATTATAAATAATTATCACAATATGAAACATTTTAAATCAAAATTTATTTTTTTTTATACTTATTTGAAAAAAAAATTTAATTATAAAAAATATGATAGTTTATTATATAAGTTTAATTCAAAAAATTTTTTTTTACAATTTAACAATCTTATCGTCAAAATAATTCCTAGAAAAATAAAAAAATTAAATTTCAGGAAATTGAAAATAAACTATATTGCATTCACTTTTAGCATTATTTTTTTTTCATATTTGATTTATTTAACACTACCTGGTGTTTTTTATGATGAGTCTTATCAAAACTACCTGACAAAAATTTTGAAAAAAAAACATAATTTAAATTTTTCATTATCATCGGATATATCATACTCAATCCTACCATCGCCTCATTTTAAAATTACGAACGTAGTAATTTTTCGTGAAAGGGACAATTTTCAAAAAGAAATAGCTCAAATTAAAGAACTGAAAATGTATATAAAACAAAATAATTTTTTTAAGCATAATAATTTAGAAATAAAATTAACAGAATTAATAAATGCTAATTTTTATATCGAGGTCTCTGACTTTACTTATTTAAGTAATTTTTTTTTAAATGAATTTCCAGAAATCCCTTTAAAAATTAAGAATGGGAATTTGTTCTTCCAAGATAATGCTAGAAAAACTATATCTTTAATTAATATAAAAAAATCTGAGATCTATTATAATTATAAACTAAAACAAAAATTGTTAAAATCAGAAAGTGAGATCTTTAATATTCCATTTAAATTTTTTTGGAAGACCGATGACAATACCAAGGAAATAGTTACTAATTTAAAATTTGATAAAATTAAATTAACCATAGAAAATAATTCAAACTATGACATTTTAAATCAAGACAGAAAATTAACAATTAATTTAAATAGATCAAAATTTACAACATTTTATAATTTAAAAAATAAAGAATTAAATCTTTTTTCTAAAAACTCCTCTATAGGTAATGATAAGTTTACATATTCAGGAAAAATTTACCTAAATCCATTTAGTTTTGATATAAACGCCCGTCTTGATAAACTCAATTTGAAAAATTTAAATTCGAACTTAATATTTTTTCAACAAATTTTTAGTAATGAATTCGTCCTAAACGAAGTATTTAATGGAAGGCTTAAGCTTTTTCTAAATAACTTAAGTAATAATAATTTTTTTGATCAAGTTACATTAAACACTAATTTTATAAATGATGAGATTGATTTAAGCAAATCAATTTTTTATAATAATAAAATTTTAAATCTAATTATTGAAAGTGGAAAATTGTATGTGGAAAAAGATAACTTGTTTTTTAAAGGAAAGTTAAATTTTGATATACACAATATCAATAAGTTTCATAACAAATTTGTTATTTCAAAAAAAAACAGGATAGATCTAAAGTCAATTAATGTTGAAATATTAGTTAATTTTACAAATTTAGATTTAAAAATAATAAATATTATATTTGATAATAACAATTATAAATCTTATGATGATATAGATAATTTAATATTCAATTACAATAATGGGTCGATTAAGGTTACTAATTGGATAGAATTCAAGAACTTCACTAATGAGTTAATAACGCTTTACTCTGGTTGAATCATTTTTTTTGGATTAACAATTTTGTAGTATTCTTTTTCGGTTAAAATGTCATTTTTGATTATTTCATCTTTTAGTGTAGTATTATTATTGTGTGCATCTTTTGCTATTTTGGCTGCTTTATCATAACCAATTTTGGGAGCTAAAGCAGTAACAAGCATTAAAGAATTATCTAGATCCTTTTTTATTTTATTTATATTTGCTCTGATCCCTTTAACACAATACATTGCAAAATTTTTTGAACTGTCAGATATTAGATCTATTGATTGCAAAATATTATGGGCTATTAGCGGCTTAAATACATTTAGTTCAAATTGTCCTTGGGAACCCGCAACTGTTATGCTGGTATGATTGCCAATTACCTTTACGCAGACCATCGTTACAGCTTCAGATTGAGTTGGATTTACTTTTCCAGGCATTATAGAAGAACCTGGTTCATTCGCAGGTAAACTTAGCTCTCCATAACCAGCTCTAGGTCCAGAACCTAAAAACCTTATATCATTTGCAATTTTTAATAAACATACAGCTGTAGTGTTAAGTGTTCCTGAAAAATTTACAATAGGATCATGAGCAGCTAAAGCGGCAAATTTATTTTTTGATGGTTTAAAATTTATTTTTGTTAGTTTACTAATCTCTTTACAAATTTTTTTATCAAATCCTTTTTTTGTATTAATACCAGTTCCAACAGCTGTGCCACCTTGTGCCAAAAAATGTATTTCATTAATGGCTCCTTTAATCCTCTTAATACAGTCTTCTAATTGAGATTGATAACCAGAAAATTCTTGTCCAAGTGTCAGAGGTGTTGCATCTTGCAAATGAGTTCTTCCAACTTTTATTATATTTTTAAATTGTTTTACTTTTTTTTTTAATTCTTTATTTAAAAGATTCAAACTTGGAATTAGTTTATTTTGTGTTTCCAAAGCAACTGCGATATGTATGGCTGATGGAAAAACATCGTTAGTAGATTGTGATTTGTTGACATGATCATTAGGATGAACTGGCATTTTTGACCCTAATCTACCACCTAAAATTTCAATAGCTCTGTTAGAAATCACTTCATTAACATTCATGTTAGTTTGAGTCCCAGATCCTGTTTGCCAAACTTTTAAAGGAAAATTTTTCTGAAGCTTATCTAATATAATCTCATTAGATGCTTTTATTATAGCATTAGCGATTTTTGGTTGAATCTGCCCCTCTTTCTTATGAACATTAGCTGCTGCTTTTTTTATAATGGCTATAGATTTTATAAGTATTTTTTGTACATATATTTCTCCGATATCAAAAAATTTTTTTGATCTCTCTGTTGATGCCCCCCAATATTTATCGGATGGAACTTTGATTTTTCCAATACTATCAAACTCTTTTCTAAATTTCATTTGGATATTTATATTATTCTTATACATTAAAACCTAAAAGAATCATATAGGAGACCTATGACAAATTTTGAAAAAGTAGAATTATTTATGAGAACATTTGGTCAAGAAATAAAAAAAAAATCAAGTTTAAGCAGTGACAATATTAATAATTTAAGAATCAATTTAATTGAAGAGGAACTTAATGAATTTAAAGATGCCATAAAGAAAAAAGACTTAAAAGAGGTAGCAGATGCTCTGACGGATATTCTGTATGTTACTTATGGAGCTGGACATGCGTTTGGTATTAATCTTGATAATTGTTTTGAAGAAGTTCAAAAATCAAACATGAGTAAGCTAGGCGATGATGGTAAACCAATTTATAATGAGCAAGGCAAGGTAATGAAAGGCCCAAAATATTTCAAGCCAGATTTAAAGAAATTTTTGTTCTAATTTTAATTATTTAAAATAAACATAAGTATATCACTTACTAAATACATTGTAACTGTAAAACCTATAAAAAAGTTCCAATACATAAATGAAACAGTTCTATTTCTAATCCTTCTTCTTCTTACAAATTCTTTGTCATCTAAATCAGACACATC
>MDTB01206773.1_pt1 | contig 12072 bp, 10 predicted proteins | sample 811161 | NCBI WGS metagenome assembly MDTB01 (sample SAMN05326650, study PRJNA326480) | marine metagenome | isolation source: seawater | place: Mediterranean Sea | collected 2009 | reverse complement strand
TCATAAGTATTTATATTATTTTCAGAATTTTCAAAATAATGATGTGCATCTGAAGCAACCCAATATGCGTAGTTAAGTCTGGTTTGAAGTTCTAAAAATTGTTTGTCTTGTTTTGTATTCTTGTTAAAAAAAATCATTCTTTCCTCGTAATTTGAATAAATTTATGAAAAATTTATGTATGTATAAATATACAGTATTTATAGTTTGAAGCAAAGTTTCTTATTTTATATTAAGCCATGCTCTTTCATACCTTCAAAGAGTTGTGCTTGTTCACATTTTTTATCACCTTTCGGACCATAACCAGTTTCTGCATGATCAGGACAATTATCTTGGAGCAAACAATCTTTAAGATCTAAGATAGTTTGATTAACCCAAGAGTCATCAGCCTCATATGAAAGCAGTTGAACATTAAACTTCATATTAGCTTTATCAATATTCTTTTCAAGCATGCCATCTTCAAAATGCTGATCACCATTTACATAAACAAAATAACCAGTCTTATTAACGTTAAAGCCATTTTGTCTCATGATCCATTGATACATATCCATTTGTCTTTTATAAGATTCTTTGTAGGCTCCCACTAGAGAAATTTCTTGAAGTGCCGTTAAATCTTCATTTCGTCTTCCAGCAGTACTTTTATAATCAACAATGAAGATTTCATCTGTTTGAGGATCATGCCATACATCATCAAGGCCACCACCAATTAGAAAATTTGTTGGTTCATGAAGAGTTCTTAAGCCAAGCTGAAGTGACTTAGTCCATGTTTCAAACTCATCATGCTTATATGGCACTAGATGGCCTAAGCCATTCCTCTCCATAAATGGATGGGGCTGTTGCAGTTTTCTATATTTATCGAAATCTTTTTTTAACAAGGTATCGGTAGCTGTATTTAAAAGAAATCCAGGCATGCCAGGAAATTTTATCCCCTTTGCTCTGCTCATCCAAAAACATGCTGGACAATTCATAAAGTTCTGTATTTGAGAACGACTTACCTCGTAAGGCTCAGGATGGTCTGGTTTATATACGCCTCGATGTCTAGCCATTTTTAAATATTATCACAAGTTTATTTAAGGTGTTTTGTTGCGGTGTTGCAATTTAAATCCTTATAAGATTTGAAGATATAAATTATTGTTTCAAATTATGTAAGTTTCTTTAGACCATCTGCATTAAGAAATCTAACTTGTCCTTCATCGTTAAATCCATAAAGCTGAAATATATCAGTTTGCCCCTGATACCTAACTAAACATGGTCCATAAATCTTATAAAGAACTGGTTTTGGCTTTTTTTGTATTTGATAAATAAAGCCAACTGGATAAAGCATTGAGCTTGATTTTATTAAGGGCCCATTATTTGTAGCCTCATATCCTTGTGGGTTTTCCTCAGGTGGATATTCAAAATACCAGCCACCTCTGTCATCTTCAAATACAGCTATGCTTTCTCGAGAATCGTATTGACTTCCAATAAGGTTTTTTATAGCTAAGACATAATCTTTACCTGCGGGCCTATATATTCCTTTTAAAACCTTTGAAAATTTATTGTTAATCTCAGATGAATCTCTTATATCTGACCATTTCATGTTTCTTGACTTGTTCTCCCAAAACCAAGTTAAGCTTTTTTTATGATCATCATCAAGATGCTTTACTAAATCAAAAAAATTTAAGTTTTGCATAAATTTATATTAACTTAATGCAAATTTATAATCTATTTTAAAAAAATCCTTAATTCTGATTGATGGTTAGAAATTTTTGCGCGATGAGTTTTAAAAAAATGCATATTGGCATATTATAAAGATGATGAGTGTCAAAAAAGTTGCAAAACTTGTTGCTTGTATTGCAGCACAAGACGGAATTATTTCAAAAGTTGAATTAGATACAGCTTTTAAATTAATAAATAAAAGTATTGAGAATACTAATAGAAAATCTTTTGATTCATATATCACTGAATTTTTTGAAGAAGATTCAACTCTTGAAGACTATCTTATCGCAATTCCACAAAAATATAATCCTGAGATTATATTAAACATATGTTACCAATCTGCTACCAGTGATGGTCTTGAGATAAGAGAAAATCTTGCATTCGACAAGGCTTGTAAATTCTGGGAAGCAGATATCTCAAACTTTTCTTAGATTTTAAAATGCGTTATAGAAATGATATGAGTCCCGAACCAAGATCTCATATTAAAACCTTGATGAGAATTGGTTATGATTTTAATTCTGCAATTGCTGATATTATAGATAATTCAATCACCGCAAAAGCAAAAAAAATTAATATTATCTGTCCTCCTGAAATTGATAATCCTTTTTTAAGCATCGTTGACAATGGTATAGGCATGGAACCAGAAGAGCTAATTCAAAATATGAGAATAGGCTGCAAAGATCCAAATCAAAAACGAGAAGCTGGAGATTTAGGTCGCTTTGGATCTGGAATGAAAACAGCTAGTTTTTCGCACTCAAGAAGGTTAACAGTAATTTCACATAAAAAGGGTAAAAAATTAGCGGCGGCCTGCTGGGATATTGATGAAATAGAAGAAAAGAATGCTTGGTGTCTAAGAGAGCTTAATGAAAAAGACATAAAAGATTTAGATCATTTAGACAAAGACTTAATTAAGGGAGTGGGAACTCAATTGATTTGGGAAAAAATAAAAAAATTTGAGGAAACTGATCATAACAATAGCAAAAACTCTATTGAAACAAGCATGGTTGATCTAAATAAATACATAGCTCTTCATTTCCATAAATTTTTACAAGGACCTAATAAAATAAATATCTATGTTCAACAACTTAAGATTGATCCAGTAGATCCCTTTTTAACAACAAAGAAAGGGTATCAAGAAGGCCCTTCAGATGAAACATTTGTAAGGGGTGGCAAATTACAAATTAAATCGCATACCCTTCCTCATCACAGTAATTTAACTCAATCTGAAATTGACAATATCGGCGGCATGGAAGAGATTTATAAAGGTCAAGGTCTTTATATTTATAGAGAAAATAGATTGATAATTGCAGGTGGGTGGATGGGTTTATCTAGAACTTATCAGTTAGGAAAACTAGCAAGAATTGAAATTAATATACCTTCAGGACTTGATGATGAATGGTCAACAGATGTAAAGAAATCCTCACTTCAACTCCCACAAAAAATTAAAAATCGTTTAAAGAATCTTATTCAACAGCCAATTAAAAAATCAAAGCGCACATATAATTTTAGAGGGAAAAAAGAAGAAGCTAATGAATATTGGAAAATCATAGAAACAAGAGATAAAAATATTATCTATCAAATTGATACCGGAAATAATGAATTAATTAAGATCGCAAAAGCAACGCCTAAAAAAAATACTTCAAGCTTAAAAGAATATTTAAAAAATTTAGCTAAGAATCTTCCAATAAATCATATTCATTCTAAGGTATCGTCGGATCCAAAATCTATTAAACAAAAAGATGCTATTTTTGAATTTTCTCAAGAGCAATTAGAAGAAATAAAGGAGTTGATGAATTGGAACAATTAGAACATTTTATTATTTCTGTAAGGAATCTGCTATTAAGTAATGTTGATACTAGTGTTGCAATCGACCCTGAGGAAATTGATAAAGTAATAAATATATGTGAATCCTATAGAGATGAGCCCTTAACAGAAGAGGAAAAAGAATATGTAAAATTTACTATACATTCTCAATTCACAATTGACTTACAGCATAAGGGAACAGTTCTTGGTAATCCGGATGTAAAAAGATGGCTTGATAATGCTAAAACTGACATTGAATGGACTTATTGGAAAGCCTTCAGAGATTATTTAGCTAATGATCAACAAAGAGCTGAAAAAGTAATAGAAGAAAATGAAAGGATAATAGACAATATTTTAGATTATTCTGGTGATCCTAGGATTGAAGGCTCATGGGCTAGAAAAGGTCTCGTTATGGGTAATGTTCAATCAGGTAAAACTCAAAATTACCTAGGTCTAATTAATAAAGCCATGGATGCAGGTTATAAAATAATAATATTACTTGGCGGTCATATGAATGACTTAAGAAAGCAAACTCAAGAAAGAGTTGATGAGGGTGTTATTGGAAGAGAGTCAGCTCATATAGTTCAAGCTAATTTAGGTATTCAAAGTAGAATTGGTGTTGGCAAGTATAGATCTGAAGATGTAGCTACAGTGACATCTTCTATTGGTGACTTCAATAGAAATACTGCTAATAATCTTGGAATAGCTCTAAATAGTCTTAGCGATCCAATTATTTTTACTGTTAAAAAAAATACTTCAATTCTTAAAAATCTCTATGAGTGGATCAAAACAAAACATATGTTAGATGCTGAAGATGGGAAGAAACTAGATTTACCCCTTTTATTTATAGATGATGAGGCTGATTTTGCCTCAGTGAATACAAAAGCACATAAGGATGACATAACTGCTACTAACAAGTACATAAGACAAATAATAGGACTCTTTAATAGATCAACATATGTTGCATATACTGCAACTCCTTTTGCTAATATTTTTATTAATCCAGAAACTACAGATGAGATGTATGGGGACGACCTTTTTCCAAGTGACTTCATGATTAGAGTGCCAGTGCCTGATAATTATCTGGGTCAAAACTTTTATTTTGAAAATCAGGATTACGAAAAAATTAATCCTGTGGTTATTATTGACGATAATGAAGATATGATTCCTGTAAAACATAACACCATGACAAGTGTTGGGCCTCTATCATTGAGCATGAAAGATAGCATCAGAGCTTTTATTATTTCTTGTAGTCTAAGAGACTTTCGTGGAGATGAAAAAAAACACAAAACGATGATGATAAATATCACCCACCTGAATGCACTTCAAGCGCAATTAGCACCCATGATTGAGGACTATCTAAAAGAACTTAAAAATTCAATTGAAAATATTATAGGTTATTCCACTAATGATGCTCTTACGAATTCTACGATAAGAAGTTTTCATGAAACTTTTGCGTCTAAATTTAATGTGGAAGAAACATTTGAAGATATTCTAAAGACTCTAAGAAAAGCCATTAATAAAATTAAGGTATACGGAATAAATACTCAATCACAACAGGTTTTAGATTATTCAATCTATCCAGATGGTCTTTCAGCTATAGTGATTGGTGGCCATAAATTATCTAGAGGGCTAACCCTTGAAGGTTTATCAGTTTCATATTTTGCAAGAAACTCTAAAGCCTATGATACTTTAATGCAAATGTGCAGATGGTTTGGCTATAGGCCTAAATATGAAGATCTATGCAAAGTCTATTTGCCAATAGAATCAAATGAATGGTATACATTTATTTCTGAGGCTGTAAATGAACTGTATGAAGAGCTGGAGATAATGAGCTTACAAGAAAAAACGCCAAAGGAGTTTGGTTTAAAAGTTAGAGATCATCAAGGGTCTTTAATAGTAACTGCCAGAACAAAAATGGAAACTGCTGAAAATTCAATTATCACTATTGATATGTGGGGACAAAGACAAAGAAGACATAGGTTCTATAATAATAAAGATATCAATCAAGGCAATCTTGAGTTAACAGAACGTTTTTATAAAAAGATTACAGCCAACAAAGATGTAAATATTAATAAAGATAATGGTTCATTATTGGTTGAAGATGTTTCACATAAAGATATTATCGAATTCATAGAAGAGATGAAATTAAAAGAAGATGATTTGGGTGATGAAGCTCTTATTAATCACATTAAAACTATGGAACAGAATAACTTACCTAATTTTAAAGTTTTAGTTAAAAGTATTGAAAGCTCAGATAGAAAACTCAGATGGGCAGAACATAGAGCAGAACAAGATAAAGAAATGCTTAAAGATTATAATTTTTGTGGTCAAAAGATTAATCTCCAAAAACGTAATTTTAAATCTACAGGATCTTTATTATTCTTCCCTTCTGCCGAAGCCGGCTCTGGAACGGATGAAAAAATGTTTATTTCAAAAGAAGGTATTGAAAGTATTATTGAAAAAAAAGCTAATGCTCAAAATTTCCAATTTATTAGATCGCATGAAAGAGATTTCCCTGCAATGATTATATATATGTTTTCTTTAGCAATTGTTGAGCCCTATTCAAGTCAAGATTGGACTATTGATAATCTTTCAATTGAGATACCTTTTGATTTGCCTACAATTGGTTTGTCGGTTTCCTTCCCAGTTTTAGAAAATGATCAAAATCTTTCAATTGGTGAAATGAGAAACTTAAATAATGCTTCAAAGGTTTCATATCAAACCAATCAAGTATATAGGCAGCAAATACTTCCATTTCACATGGAAGATGAGTTTTTTGAGGAATAGCTATGAGTGAGATAGAAAAATTTTTCAATGACGATCCATGGCAACATATAACCTCCCCCATATATCCAAATGGGCAAAGACTTTATCAGAAAGATGAGAGGTTTTGGGTGTCAATGGATTCATCGGATAAGTTGATTTTTTTTATAAGAGAGTCTGGAAAATATACAATTAAAAAACTTCCAAAACTGAATGGCTTAGAATTAAGTATTGATCACGATTCTATTGATGGTGAAACAATGCTAGTTTGTACTCTTACTGAACCATCATTAAGAGATAAATTTGCAATTGTCGCTAAAGATGTTGCTTACAATTCCTCAAAATTTGAAGGCGATGTATTTTTAGATGAATGTAAAACTAGAATAATTTCATGGGCTGATTTCTTAAAACCCTCAAGAAAGGGTCTGACTAAAGCAGAATTGTTTGGTTTTTGGGGAGAGCTTTATATGCTCACACAAATCCTAAAACCATCTATGGATGTTCCTGATGTTATTAAATTTTGGATTGGTCCAGAGGGAAAAAAGCAAGATTTTACCTTCAATAATTCAGCACTTGAAGTTAAAACTACCATTTCAGGAGATCCTAATTCAATCAAAATATCATCTTTAGATCAATTGCATAAAATTACTGAGAGGCTATTTTTGGTCCACATGCATATTAATTATTCAAATGATGCTATGGCCCTCTCACTTCAAGACATGTTTACCAAAATGGAGGCCGGTCTTAAAGACGATATCGATACTAAAACTAAGTTTTTAAACAAAGTAAGCTCTTTATATGGGAAAGCATCTGAAGACCAATTAGAGGAAAAGTTTAACTTTCTGGGCATGGAGACATATGAGATTAAAGATGGCTTTCCATCACTAACTGGGGAAACTACTGCATCTGCTATTACTGCAGTGAAATACTCTTTAAACCCATCAAGTTTAAAGTCATATCTTACAGAGTTAAATTTTGAGGAGCTATTAAGATAGCTATTTTATGACAGATAAAGATAATAAAAATTCTTCAGAAAATAATGAAAAATTAGAACTTGTTGAATTTAAAAAAGATCTACTTAATCTAGTTCGTGTTGCAGCTGATGCGAGCGGTGAAGTTCATGAAGAAAAATTCTTTGATGATATGTCTGAACTTTTATCTGAGGCTGGTGTTTATGATGACATTCAAAAAGATCCTTATATTAATTCAAGAAAAGGCATAAGAATTGATGGATGGAATTGGAATAAGACTGAAAGAATTTTATCAGCTGTAATAACTAAATTTTCTAACGATCAGGATTTAGTGACCATAACTAAAGCCGAGATTGAAAAACTTGGAAAACAAGCATCTAGATTTATATCAAATATTAATGATAATAAATTTCAAGACTCACTCGATGCTTCTGATCCTGCTTTAGAGCTAGCAAAAGAAATGTCTTCTTACTTGAATGATTTGGGTGTTGATGGAGAAGAAGGATTTAGGCCTGCGGCTCATAAGTTTAGAGTTATTATTCTTACAGATCATCTTTTAAGTGAAAGAGTAAAATTAGGTAAATTAAAAATAGATAATATCCATGAAAAAGAAACTTATTTTGAGATATGGGATCTCAAAAGAATAAGAGATTTAACTTATGCTGGATCTGATTCTGAACCCTGTGATGTAGATTTTTCTGAATTATGTGCTGATGGAGGTCTTCAAACACTTCCTGCAAATATCTCTGAATCAGAAATAAGCTCATATATTTGTGTGATGCCGGGTACTGTTCTAAGAGATTTATATGATAATTTTGGTCAAAGACTTCTTGAAAGCAATGTGAGAACTTTCTTACAATTCAGAGGTAAAGTTAATCAAGGAATGAAAAGTACCTTGCTCCAAAATCCAGAAAACTTTTTTGCATATAATAATGGCCTTACCGTTACAGCATCTGATATCGAGCTTGAAGAAAAATCTGGAAAATTATTAATTAAGAAGCTTAACAATATGCAAATAGTTAATGGGGGGCAGACAACATCTGCGATATATTTTTCACCGCTTAGTAAAGGCAGGCAACAGGGCATAGACTTTAGAAATATTGATCTAACTAAGGTTTATGTTCAAATGAAACTAACAGTAATAGAAAATGATGAAGACTCAGAAATCATCAAATCTAATGTAGCCAGATATGCTAATTCACAAAATGCCATTCAAGCTGCTGATTTGATCTCCAATCATCCTTTACATAGAGAAATTGAAAAACAAAGTAGGTCGTTGTGGGCACCAGCGAGTGAAGATATGGCTGTGCCAACCAGATGGTTTTATGAAAGAGCAAGAGGTCAATATCAAACAAAGATATTAGCATTTAGAACCCCAGCGAAAGCAAGAAATTTTCAAGCAGAAAACCCTAAAAAACAAATGTTTACTAAAACTGATATGGCTAAATATGAAAATACATGGCGAATGCGACCATGGGAAGTAAAACTTGGAGCTCAAGGAAATTTAGCAAAGATTGGTGAGGTATTAATTAAAGAATGGGATGAAAATCCTGATAATTTTGGGATTATGTTTTTTAAAGACCTAATAGCAAAAGCTATATTATTTAAAACAACTGATACTGGCATTTTGAAAAGTGATTGGTATAAAGAAGGTGGAGGATTAAAAGCTGAAACTGCAACATATACGATCGCGTTTCTTTTGTTTAAATTGGATAAGTTAGGTTATACACTTGATTTAAAGAGAATTTGGGAAACTCAAAAAATTTCTGACTCTCTTTTCAATCAAATTATTGATTTAGCAGAAATCGTTAGAGATAAATTGCTTGATATAGATTTTAGAAATGGGCATGCCAATCCTTCTATGTTTGCTAGAAAGAGAGAGGCTTGGGAATGTTTTAAAGCTGTGGACTATGAAATAAGTATAATCAGTAAAGATGATCTCTTAACAAAAAATCAAGAAAAAAATAGACAAACCATAAATAATGAACTTAATGAAGAAAATGCAGAGATTGATGTCATGAATTTCTGTACCGATATAACTGATGATGAATGGAGTGCTATTTATGAATTTTTAAAGCAACACTTACCAAAAGAATCAAAAGATATGAAAACATTAAATAAATTCACGCAACTTTCAAATCCGGCAATGCAAAAAAAACTTCAATATCCATTTGATTTCAACACCGCACAAAAACTTAGAAATATTGCAATAGATAAAGGATTTATAGTTAATAATTGATTATCCTGCAGCTTTTTTTCTTATCTTAATTTACAATAAGTCATGGCATTAAAAGTTGGTGGATTATTCTCTGGAGTTGGTGGTATTGAGCTAGGATTTCAAAAAGCTGGTTATAAAATAGCCTGGGCAAATGAAATTGATCCTAAGGCTTGTAATACGTATAGACATAATCATAAACATAAACTATACGAAGAAGATATTCACTTATTAAAAGGTAAAAATCTTGAATCTGTAGATGTTATTGCAGGAGGTTTTCCGTGTCAGGCATTCTCAGTTGCAGGCTATAGAAAAGGATTTGATGACGATAGAGGTAATCTTTTTTTTGAAATCATGAGGCTGGTTGAAGAGTTAGAAAAAAAGCCAACTGTTTTATTTTTAGAAAATGTTAAAAATTTTAGTGGTCATGACAATGGAAATACTCTAAGCAAAGTAGCAAATATTATCCAAGAGGATTATGGATATTCTTTTTTCTGGAAAGTGCTTAATACATGTGATTACACCAAAGTGCCACAAAATAGAGAAAGAACTTTTATGATTGCTTTTAAAGATGAAGTAAATTGGAGGTCTAGTCCAAAAGATACGATAAGCTCAAGATTTAATCAAAATTTTCCACCACAAAAATTAAAGTCTCCAAATCCAATAAAAAACTACCTCGAAACTGGAGAAATTGATGATGTATTTTATTATCGGCAAGATAAGTACATGTATCCAGAGCTCAGAAAAGCAATGAAGTCTCAGGACACTCTATATCAATGGAGAAGAAAATATGTCAGAGAGAACAAAAGCAATCTTTGCCCTACTCTTACTGCAAATATGGGCACCGGTGGCCATAATGTGCCGCTAGTTCTAACTGATGATGGAATGCGCAAGTTAACCCCAAGAGAATGCTTTAATTTTCAGGGATATCCTAAAAGCTTTAAGTTTCCAGCTGATATGGCTAATTCTCATTTATACAAGCAAGCTGGTAATTCTGTTAGTGTTCCTTTGATAACTAAATTAGCAAAATTAATAAAGGAATCAATAAGTTAACTCACCAATTGTCAATATTTCCCTCTTTTATTGGCTTTAAATTAAATGGTTTAATCATTTTATCTGGAATAATAAATCTTGGTCTCTTTCCCTTTTTTTGTTGATCTTTTACTGTTTCGGTTTCATTCACCATAATTTTAGGAATAAGATTGGTATCTAATTTATAGATTTCATAAGATCCATCAAATAAAATTTCTTTTCTTTTTTTACTATCAGCCATTTTTCTAAAAAAAAAGAAGTAAATGTCGTCATATACTGATCTTGGGCCAAATGATGACGGTCCGTAGCTACTAGCCGCTTTTAGTTGGATTCTTCTATGATGTTTATGATCATAATGATCAAAGCTTGATTTTGATCCTGATATTCCTTCAACACATCTTCCAACATTCATATCAATACAAAAAATTGCCTCTGAGAGAGTTTCAGGGAGATTTATAGTTCTAGTGCCACCAGCTTTTATAGATAATTCACATAAATTAACCCAGCTTTGATACATTTTTTTTAACATCAACTTATCAGATTTATCAAAAAAAATTAAGTTATTTTCAAACTCTCCGTCTGGAGTTTTAATGTTTACTCTAGTTTTTTTCATAAACAGCTCCTAAAAGTATTAATATTTCTCATATCTCCAGATTGCACATAATAATTGTTGGCATCCATAGGTATTTTTCCATTTAAAAGTTGGCCTTTTTTAATAATGTGTTGTTTTTCAATGATTTGCAGCAAATCAGATCTATTTACAAACCCCGGTATATCATATTGATTAGTTCTAGTGTTAATTCTTAAAAGCACAAACAGGTCATAAATATGATTATTTGTGTTTATATTTGGAATATATTCAGCATTATTATTCCAATCTCCTTGTTCTAGTAGCATTAGATTACCAAAATGCTTTGTAGATTTAACATTAATTTTTTTATTATTAATTAAGAAATCAAAGCTGTCCCATTGGCCCTTGGGATAGGTTTCAAAATCAGGTTCATTTATTTGTAAATCTTTATCTTTAAAATATTCGAAGAAGGCTACTTCAGCAAGCTTACCCTGGAAGGCATTTATGAAGATTTCTTTTGAACTTCTATAGTGTGATCCTCCAGTTCTATTCGCTCTATGCTCTCCTTGTTGTTTTGAGGTCATTTTATTGGCAAAATCTCTTGCTTTATTTATTCCATCTTTAGATATCTCGACATCAGGGGAAAAAAACTTTCTTTTTGTTATTTCTAATGAGTTAGGATCTGTGGTTTTAGGTGCTAATTTAGAGAAAATTTGACTATTCATCAAAATAATCTTTAAGCATAACTTCAATTGTTGGCCAGTATCTCTCTATTTGAATATCAAAATACTCCACAGCAACCTGTTTTTTATCATTGACATTATAGTGAGCTAACAATTTTCCATACATTTGCTTTGAGTCATAGTAATGTTGGAATGTTTCATCAGCCTTTAGTTTTTCTATAGAAATTAATTGGTTATCTATCATCGAATTTGCTAGGTTAGAAAGCAATAAATTGTGCCAATTTCTAAAAGCAGAAAATTCTGAAGTCATTTCTTTTTTTATTTTTACTCTTAATT
>MDTB01189729.1_pt1 | contig 12072 bp, 13 predicted proteins | sample 811161 | NCBI WGS metagenome assembly MDTB01 (sample SAMN05326650, study PRJNA326480) | marine metagenome | isolation source: seawater | place: Mediterranean Sea | collected 2009 | reverse complement strand
ATAATAACGGAACATTTGCTAAATATTAAAAGTTCAAGTACGTTACTTCTAAAATGCCTAAATCTATTATAATTAAAAAAAATGGTGGACCTGAAGTTTTAACGGTTCAAGAGGTAAGTGTAGGCGCTCCAGGTCCTAATGAAATTAAAGTTACTAATCATGCCATTGGTTTAAACTTCATTGACACTTATCACAGATCAGGGTTGTACCCTCTTAAGTTACCAAGCGGAATTGGTTTAGAGGCTGCTGGTAAAATTGATGAAATTGGATCCAATGTAACTGAATTTAATAAAGGTGATAAAATCGCTTACGCAGCAACACCTATTGGTGCTTATGCTCAACAAAGAATTATACCTGCTAATATTGCAATTAAAATTCCAGAAGGCATATCATTTCAACAAGCAGCTACGTTAATTACTAAAGGGCTTACAACCAATTATTTAATTTGTAAAACTTATAAACTTAAAGCGGGTGAGACAGTTTTATTTCATGCAGCTGCAGGAGGAGTTGGTCAAATATTTGCTCAGTGGGCAAATAGTATTGGGGCAAAAGTAATTGGAACAGTAGGTTCAGATGAAAAAATTAAAATTGCAGAAGAAAATGGATATAGTCACGTCATAAATTACTCAAAGGATGACTTCGCTAAAAAAGTTATGGAGATAACAAATAATGAGGGATTGCCAGCAGTATTTGATGGGGTTGGAAAAAATACATTCAAGGGCTCAATAGCTTGCCTAAAAAAAAGAGGAATGATGGTAAGTTTTGGAAATGCATCTGGCCCTTTAGATCCGGTAAATGTTCCTAAAGATATTCAACCTAAAGGTCTTTTTTTAACCAGACCATCCATTGCACAATATTTTACAAATAGAAAAGAACTTCAAGCAGGGGCTGATGAAGTTTTTGAGAAAGTAAAATTTGGTAAAATAAAAATAAAGATTTTTAAAGAATATAAGTTAGCTGATGCCAATCAAGCCCATGAAGATCTTGAAGCAAGAAAACTTACTGGACCTGCTATATTAATTCCATAATGGAAAAAAAAATAATATCTCCGTGTATTAGTATATGTAGAACCGATCCAGTTTCAGGTTATTGCTATGGTTGTGCAAGAACTAATAAGGAAAAAAAAATTTGGAAAGATGAAAATACTAAATTAGAGTGGAAGAAAGAAAACTTACAAATGATCTTAACTAGAATGCGAGGCTGGCAATTAGAAACTTTTAGAGAATCTTACAATCATAAAAGGGAAAAAGGGATATCTTTATTTAAAAAAAAAAGTCTTACTGAAAAAAAATAATATTATAGGTCTTTTTTCATCGAGTCCATATCACTCAAATGATATTTTAAAGCTTGATTGGAAAGTCTTATTTCTTGTAAAAATAAAAATATTGAAATAATCATACAAAAACAACAACCCGCAAAAATTATTCTAGCTAATTGCACACTATCTAAATATAACATTAAAACTGTTGTCATATTAAACAAAAATCCAAAAGCAGCAAAACCCATAACATATTTTAGATAGTTTGTTCTTTTATTTAAAACATGTAATTGATTTTCCCACTCTGGGGGAACCCTTTTTTCAAATGTGTATTGATCATGTAAATTTCGTATTAGAGCACTTAATGTGTGAAACCTATTACTATACATAGTCATCATCAAAGGAATAGCTGGAAACATTAATGCGGCGACTGTGTAATCTATATCCATTTCGAATCAAATTGATTATGAAGTTAGTGTTTGATATTTACAAGTAATATTTCATGGGGCATTTAAAGATATTTATAGAATTAACAAGATTAAACAAGCCAATTGGCTTCATGCTTTTATTCTGGCCTTGTTCTTGGGGGTTAGCATACGCTTACTCTTTTAGTCAAAACCTAAATTTATTTTTATATTATTTAATTCTTTTTTTTTTAGGATCGGTTTTGATGAGGAGTGCAGGATGTATTTTTAATGACATTGTAGATAAAGATTTTGATAAAAAAGTTAAGAGAACAAAAACACGCCCGATTGCTTCAGGCAGAATTACTGTAAAAAAATCATTTTTATATGTTTTAACTTTATGCGCCTTGGCTTTTATTGTTTTATTGCAATTTAATATACTCACAATTATCCTGGGTTTGAGCTCTATGTTTCTTGCTTTTACTTATCCTTTCATGAAAAGGATTACTTACTGGCCTCAATTATTTTTAGGAATTACTTTTAATTGGGGGATTGTGATGGCTTGGACAGCTATTAACAATAATATCTCACATGAAATAATTGTACTTTATATATCAGCCATATTTTGGACATTAGGGTATGACACCATTTATGGAACCCAAGATATGTCCGATGATGAAATTATAGGTTTAAAATCTACTTCAATTAAATTTAAAAAAAATATTAAATCATTTGTTACTTTTTGCTATTTAGTTGCTTCATCATTAATTTTGTTATTGTTTAAAAGTGAAATTGGACTAAATTTTTTTTCTGTATTTGTTTTTTTATTTATTTTGAGTCTTAGTTATCAATTGTTTAAATTTAACAAATACAAGCCCTATACTTGCTTAAAAATGTTCAAATTTAATAATTATTCTGGAGTTTTTTTATTTTTAAGTATTATTTTGATAGATATCTAAAATGAATTTTGAAGAATTAAAATTAATATTAAGAAAACTTTATACGGTATATGTTAAAAAACATATTCATAGAATATTAATTGCTTTAGTTCTTTCAATCATTGTTGCTGGTAGTACTTCCGGTATTGCTTGGCTATTAGATCCAGCTGTCAAAAAAATATTTATAGAACAAGATAAAACTTATAGTTGGTCGATACCTTTGTTGATAATATTAGCTTTTGCAAGCAAAGGGCTATCTTTATATTTAGCAAGAATGAATATAATTAGAGTTGGGGAAGAAGTCTCTGGAGAGCTTAAAAAAAAGATTGCTAATAATATTCTATTTTCAGATATTCAAACATTGGAGAATAGACATTCTGGAAAATATATTTCCAATATCATGTTTGATACTTCTCAAGTTCAAAACTTAGTAAGTACTGGAGTTCTTAATTTAATGAAAGATACTTTTTCTGTAATTGCACTTGTATCGCTAATGTTTTACCAAAATTGGAAACTAGCTCTCTTCGCAATTTTAATGATGCCTTTAGCTGGTGGATTAGCAAAATCCTTAGGGAAAAGAATCGGTAAAGCCACAGGAAAAGCAGGAGAGTCATCGGGTAAATTAGTATCATTTCTATCTGAAATAATTAAAGGGTCTAAAATGATAAGAATCTACCAAAAAGAAAAAGATGAGGAGGTAAAAGCAGAAAAAGTAATAGATGATGTTGTAGAAAAAAATATTAAAATAGGTGCAGTAATGATAAGGGCAACTCCAATCATGGAAACTTTAACGGGTTTTATGATAGCAGGATTTATTCTTTTTTCAGGTAAGCTAATTGCCCTTGGTGAGCTAGAGGTTAATAACTTTTTTTCATTTTTAGCTGCTATGATGCTTGCGTATCAGCCGATAAGATCGTTGGCCACTATTAATATGGCTGCATATCAAGGAGCCACAGCATTCAAAAGAGTAAGCCAGGTAATTGATAAAAAAATAGAAATTTCAAACGATGAAAAAATGGATGATCTAATTTTAAAAAACTCAGACATAACATTTGATAAGGTAAATTTTAAATATAGCACAACTAACGAAAAAGCTATTGAAAATATAAGCTTTAATATTAAAGGTAATTCTATGGCGGCGTTTGTAGGTCATAGTGGAGCTGGAAAAAGCACACTAATAAGTCTACTACCAAGATTTTATGATCCACAAGACGGTCAAATTGTAATAGATGGTCAGGATATTAAAAAAGTTTCATTGCAATCACTTAGAGAAAAACTATCTTTAGTTAGTCAAGATGTAATTTTATTTGATGATACTATCAAAAAAAATATTTCATATGCTAAAGAGGGATCTACCGATCTAGAAATTAAAAATGCTTGTAAATTTGCTGCTGCAGATGAATTTATAAATAAGCTTCCAGAAAAATACGAAACAATGATTGGTGAAAATGGGGTTAGATTGTCTGGAGGTCAAAAACAAAGAATATCGATAGCAAGAGCTATATTAAAAGAGTCTCCAATTATTCTTCTGGACGAAGCAACGTCCTCTTTAGATGCAGAGTCGGAAGAAATTGTTCAAAATGCTATATTAAATTTAACGAAAAATAAGACTACTTTAGTGATAGCTCACAGATTATCTACAATCCACAATGCTGATAAAATTTTTGTTCTTAAAAATGGAAAAATTCTTAATTCTGGTAAACACGATTTTTTAATAAATAATTGTGAAGAGTATAAATCATTATACCAAAAACAATTAAAATAAATGATTCGAGCATATAGTGTATTAACTACTATTTTATATCCTTTTTTATTTTTATTTTTATATTATAGGAAGATAATCAAAAAAGAAGATCCAGAAAGATACAAAGAAAAAATTTTAGCTTCTTGTTTCAATGTTAAAAAAAAAGATCAATCAATGCTTATCTGGTTTCATGCTGCTAGTATAGGAGAATTTAAAAGTATAATTCCAATTGTTGAACAACTAAACATCAACAATCAAAAATTAAAATTTCTAATTACCACATCAACATTAAGTTCAGGAAATCTAGCAAAAATAGAATTACGAAAATTTAATAATGTAGAACATAGATTTTTTCCTTTAGATATAAACTTTTTATGGGATCAATTTTTACTCCAATGGAAACCAGATAAAATTTTTCTAGTAGACTCTGAGATTTGGCCAAATTTAATTTTAAAAGCTAGAGAGTTTAAAATTCCAATAGCTATTATTAATGCAAGGTTGACTTTGAGATCATTTGAAAATTGGATGAAATTTCCTAAAGTTGCAAAAAAAATATTTGGAGTATTTAGTTTATGTATGTGTGCTAATACAAAAACTAAAACATTTTTAGAAAAGCTTGAATTAAAAAACATTTATTTTAAAGGAAATATAAAACTAATTGAGTCAATTAATCAAAAAAAAAAATGAAAATAACAACAAAGATTTTTTATTAAAAAAAAGATTTTGGTTTGCATCAAGTATTCACCAGGAGGAGGCTATATTTTGTTTAAAGACCCATCTAAATATAAAAATGAAATTTAAAGATATTATAACGATTATCGCTCCAAGGCATATTCAAAGAACCGAAGAAATTAAATCCTTGTGTGAAAAATTTAATTTAAATGTACAAGTTTTAAATAAAAATGAAACAATTTTAGAAGATAAAGAAATTATAATAATTAATTTTTTCGGCTTTTTAAATAATTATTTTAAATATTCAAAAAGTGTATTTATCGGTAAATCGATGGTCAAGAAATTAAAAAATGAAGGAGGGCAGAACCCTATTGAGGCGGCAAAATTAAATTGCAAAGTATATCATGGTCCTTACGTTTATAATTTTGAAGATATATACGAACTTTTAGAACAAAATAATATTTCAAAAAAAGTAGAAAGCTACTCTGATTTAAGTAATAATCTTATATTAGATTTAAAAATCCCCAATAAAAAAAGCGATAAAAATCTGGACACTTTAAAAAGATTAGAACAAAAAACTTTGACTGACACAATGAGTCTAATTAAAAAATTTTTAAATGAATATTAATAAACCAAAATTTTGGGATAAGAAAATAGGAATTATTTCAATTATATTGCTCCCTTTATCTTTAGTTTTTATCTTATTAATTTTTTTAAAAAAAAAAACTTACTAAAGAAAACGTTTTTAAAATTCCAATTATTTGTATTGGTAATATTTATTTAGGTGGGACGGGTAAAACTCCCGTTTCAATTTTTTTAGCTAAAGAGTTATCAAGATTAGGAAAAAAACCTGCTATCTTGAGAAAATATTATAAAAATCATAATGATGAATACAATCTAATAAAGGATAAATTTCATAATTTGGTTATTTGTAAAAATAGGATAGACGGTTTGGAAAAAATTGATAAATCTGAATCTGATATTGCTATTTTAGATGATGGCCTTCAAGATTATAGTATTAAAAAAAATTTAAAAGTAATTTGTTTTAATAATAATCAAAAAATTGGAAATGGATTGTTGCTTCCATCAGGACCATTAAGAGAAAATCTAAACGTCCTAAAAGAAACAGAAATAGTCATAATTAATGGAAATAGGGACAAGAAATTTGAACAAAAGATTTTAGATGTAAATAAAAAAATAGATATTTTTTACTCAACTTATAAACCAATTAACATTAATCAATTTAAAAATAAAAAATTGTTAGCTCTAGCAGGAATAGGAAATCCTGAAAATTTTTTCAAATTAATCGAGGATAATAATTTAAAGATTGAAAAAAAACTTATCTTTCCTGATCATTATAAATTTTCAAAACCAGAGATTCAAAATATTATTGATTTTTCAAAAAAGAAAAATTACGAGATAATCATGACTGAAAAAGATTATTTTAAAATCAAAGGTTTAAATATTATAGAAGTTAATTATTTAAAAATTTCACTTGAGATAGATAAGAAAGAAGTCCTGTTGGAAAAAATAAAAAAATTATATGATAAAAATAATTAATTATTTATTACAATCTCTTCTGATTTACGTATTTTTTTTAATCAGTCGCATATTTGGAATTGTGATTAGCAGAAAAATATTTGGGCAATTATTTTATTATATTGGGCCATTTTTTAAATCAAGAAAAACAGTAAAAAACAATTTGAGTATTTTTTCTAAGTTTGCTCCAAAAGTTAGTGAAAAAAAAATTATCAGCGGAATGTGGGAAAACTATGGAATGACTTTTGTTGAATATATCTTCCTTGATTATTTTAAAAAAGGAAAGTCACATATATCTTTAGTGGGTGAGGAAAATTTATTGCAGATAAATAAAAAAGCTAAACCTGTAATTTTTGTCTCTGGTCATTTTGCAAATTTTGAATTGATGGCTATGGAAATTGCAAAAAAGGATATTCCTCTAGCTGCTATATATAGACCTTTAAATAATATTTTTTTAAATCCATTTATGGAATATTTGAGAAAAAAATATGTATGTAAAAATCAAATAAAAAAAGGAATTAATGGAGTTAGAGAAACTATCGAGTATATTAAAACAGATCATTGCATAGCTTTAATGATTGACCAAAGAGTAAGTGAAGGTGAAAAAATAAATTTTTTTGGAAAACCTGCGCTTACTACAACTTTACCTGCTCAACTCTCTACTAAATATTCTATGGATATAGTTCCAGTTTACATCGAAAGAGATAGAGATAATAAATTTAAAATAGAATTTCAAAAAAGATTAGATCCAAAGAATTTTAAAAATAAAATTGAGCTTACTGAAGAACTAAATAGGGTTTTAGAAAAGATGGTAATTAGAAATCCTGGGCAATGGATTTGGACACACAATAGATGGAAATAAAAGTCTAATTTTTAAGAGTTTTAAATCTCTCATTTGCCTCTATAGCAGAAAAGTAAGCTTCTTGTAGCTCTACGTTCCAATAATTTAAATTTTTTAATTGAATTTCTTTTCCTGATATAGCGCACAAAACATAGTCCCCTTGTTCAATAATATCAAAATAATTGTGTTTAAAAATAAGTTTAGCTTTTTTTTTACTCATCATTAAATTATACAATATATATTCTAACATGAATATTGGATTAATTGGTAATGGCGGTAGAGAGCATGCTTTATGCAAAAAAATAAGTGAGTCAAAATTAGTTAAGAAAATATTCTGCTTACCAGGTAACGCAGGTACATCAAAAATAGCAACTAATCTTGAAGTTAATATTTTGGATTTTAAGAAAATTCTCAAATTAATTAAACTGTATAGGATTAATCTAGTGATAGTTGGTCCCGAGGAACCTTTAGTTAAAGGAATAGTTAATTTTTTAAAAAAGAACAGTGTGAAGGTATTTGGCCCAAATAAATATGCTGCAAAATTAGAGGGATCAAAGGCGTTTATGAAAACAATTTGTGCAAAAAATAAAATTCCAACTGCTAAATTTAAGATTTGTAAAAAAAAAAATGAAGTTAAAAATTTTTTAAACATCTGTAACCTTCCAATAGTTGTTAAAGCCGATGGAATAGCTGCAGGAAAAGGTGTTACAATTTGTAAGACAGAAAAACAGGTAATCAAAAAAACATCTGAGATATTTAATGGAAAATTTAAGTCTTCAAAAATAGTTGTCCTAGAGGAATTTTTAGATGGAGAGGAGGCAAGTTATTTTATTATTGCAGATGATAATAACTTTAAATTTTTTGGTAGCGCACAAGATCATAAAAATGTCTATGAAAATGATAAAGGGCCAAATACAGGAGGAATGGGTGCCTATTCACCAGCGCCGATAATTACGAAAAAATTAGAAAAAAAAATAATTTATAAAATTATAAATCCAACTCTGAAAGCTCTTAAAGTAAAACAAAATCCTTATAATGGATTTTTATATGTTGGTTTAATGATTAAAAAAAATGAGCCATATTTAATAGAATATAATATTAGAATGGGAGATCCAGAGTGTCAGGTAATATTACCTAGATTAAAAACAGATATTGTATCAATTTTTAAAAATGCAATAAAAAACAAATTAAGACACTCAAAGATAAAATGGATTAAAAAAAAGAGTATGACAATAGTAATATGTGCCGATGGGTATCCAGGTAGTTATAGAAAAAACATAAAAATAAAAAATATTGATAAATTAAAATCATCTAAAACTAATTTTGTATATCATGCCGGTACTAAAATTTTTAAAAATGAGCTTAGATCAAATGGTGGTAGAATTTTAAATCTTACGTCGGTAGGAAATAGTTTTTTGAAAATAAGAAATAATATAATTTTGAATATTAAAAGACTTAATCTTAAAAATGTTTTTTACAGAAAAGATATTGGTTGGAAAGTGATTAATAAAAAGTGAGAATTATAAGTGGAGAACTTAAAGGTAGATCAATTAATTTTTTGAAGAATTCAAATACTAGGCCTCTTAAAGATACGGTGAGAGAGAATATTTTTAATATTCTAGAACACTCGAATTTAATTAAGACGAAAATTGAAAATGCCAATATTCTAGATTTATACTCAGGCATTGGATCATTTGGAATTGAATGTATATCAAGAGGCGCTGATAAAGTTACCTTTATTGAAAAAGATAAAAATGCAACAGGAATATTGAATGAGAATTTAATTAAATTATCAATAAAAAATAAGTGTAAAATTCATATCAGCACAATTGAAGATTGTTTAGCGAAAAATATAAAGGAGCAATTTCATATTTTTTTTTTTGATCCGCCATTCAAAGACACAGATTTTATAAAAAATCTTGAAACCATAAAGAAAAAAAGAATTTTTAGGAAAAATCATATTGTAATTATTCATAGAGAAAAGTCTTCGATTGAAAATTTTAATGACCTTTTAGAAATTATTGAAATAAAACAATATGGAAGATCTAAAATTATATTTGGTTTACTTAACTAAGTTCTTGTTTTGTAAAAATTTTTATCTGCTCTACGGCAGGTTGGTCAAAAGGATTAATATTAATTAATTTACCAAGAATTATTGTTTCACAAATAAATAAAGAAAATAATTTTCCGAGAACTTTTTCGTCGATTTTTTTCACTTTAAATTCTCTAAATGGAATATTTTTTTTCTTAAAAGCTTTTATTAAAGCTACTTTTTGAGCCTCTTTTACTGTAGTTAATTTTTTTTTATTTAAATAAGTATTTAAGTTTTTAATATTCTGCATATCAATTTTTTCTTTAGATTTTTTTTCAACACTAAAAATATAAAAAATTTTATCTTTTGGTCCATCTAAATAAAGTTGTAATAAACTATGATGGTCTTTTGGAACATTAGATATTAAAGGTAAAAAACCTTTATTTTTTTTTCCAAGACTTTCTGCTATTAGTTGCTGACACCAATATAAAAACTTTTCTAGCTCTAGAGAGTAATTTAAAAAAACCAAAGTATTAATTTTTTTTGAGATCATCATTTTTGCAAGTTTAGTAGTACTATCTTTTAAAAAAAATTTACTTTTTTTAGTAAAACTCTCTAATATTTCTGACCTTAATCGTAATATATTAACACCCATTAAATATGCGGGAACAATACCTACTTCAGAGAGTACCGAATATCTTCCGCCAATGTTAGTATTGTGTTCGATATAAAATAGATTGAATTTTTTAGATAGTAAAAATAGTAAATTATCTTTTTTTTCTGTAATTAAAATGACATTTTTAGCATTTTTTTTTATTATATTTAGTAAAAATGTATTGGACAAAGTTTCAATTGTATTACCTGACTTTGAGATCACGAGAAAAAGGACTTTTGAGTTTTTTTCTTTTTTTTTAAACTCTTCTATTTTATCTTCGTCAAGATTATCAAAAAAATAAATTTTCTTTTTAATTTTTTTTTGTAAAAAGTTATATATAGCTTCGGCTCCTAAAATAGATCCTCCCATACCTATCAGGGCAATAGTTTTGAATTTTTTAAATTTTTTTAAGTCTTTTGTTTTAAAATTAAACTTAAATTTATTGTTTAAAATATTTATTGTCTTTTTATTATTTTCAATATCTACTTCGATATTTAAAAATATTTTTTCAAATTTTTTAGATAATACGCCCTTAAGTTTTTTGAGGTTTATATTGTTTTTTAAAATTAAATTATTGCTGATCACTTACGAATTTTTTCTATTATTGATGTTTCGATAGAAGAGGAATTATTTGAATTTTGCTTTTGTTTTTTTGGAGCTTTTAGGATTTTTTTAATTTTATCTTCTTGGTTTTGATCTTTATTAATCATAGTATCAGGCGCCGGGATCTCCTCATAATTTGGTGGCAAAACTAAAGGTCCTTTTTTTTTAACTAAAAATTCATCTGTAGTTTTTATTTTTTCATTTCTTAAGGCCTTTCCGACATTTCCACAAGAAACCGTTAAAAGCAAGACTCCAAGACATATACAAATAATTTTCATTTAATTTTTTTTTAATAAACCATTAATGAATAAAATAACAATACCAATTGTGATGAAGATGTCAGCAACATTAAAAATAAACCAGTGAAAATTATTATAATGTAAATCTAGGAAATCTGGAACAGCTTTATACACAAACCTGTCATAAAAATTTCCTAATGCTCCCCCTATTATAATTGAATAAATCATTTTATCTATATTTTTTGAAATCAAAAAAAAATATATCAAAATTGATATTACCAATCCTATTAATATTGTAATCAAGTTATAAAATAAAGCGCTCTGTGAGCTAAAAAAACCAAAGCCTATCCCTGTATTCCAGATTAAATCTATGTTTAAAAAATTATTTACTAAGTAAGGAATATTTTCCAAATTCTCTATAACTTGTAATTTCGAATATCTGTCTAATAAAAAAATAATCAGAATAATTATTAAATAATAAATATTTTTTTTTTTAAAAAAGCTATTTTTAATATTCTTAAGTATTATTAAAGAATTCATTTCAAATTAAATTGGGCATTGAGGTCTGCTACATTTTTTTTCTAAAATTTTCCAACATCTTTCACATTTTTTTCCACTTGCTTTATAGACTTCAATTTTTGTGTCCTTTTTTTCATCTAATATTTTCTCTGCCTTAGAGGTAATAAAATATTCCGCTAAATTTAGATTTTTTAATAAGTCAAATTTCTTTTTATTTAAAGTTAATTTTATTTCTGCTTCTAGACTTGAACCGATCTCTTTGCTAGCCCTTTTAGTCTCAATTGCTATATTTGCTTCTTGTTTAATTTTAAATAATTGTTCCCATTTTTTATTCAATTCTTTATTCTCCCAATTTTTTGGAACCTCTACAAACAGCTCTTCATGAATATTTTTTCCCTCTTTATTTATCAAACTGTAAACTTCATCTGTTGTAAAAACTAAAATTGGAGCAAACCACTTAAGTAAGCTCTCTAATATTAGATTGAGAACAACTACACAATTTTTTCTTTTTTTTGAATTTAAATCGTCGCAATAAAGAACATCTTTTCTTATATCAAAATAAAAAGACGAAAGATCTAAAGTGCAAAAGTTTAATAATTCTTTATATAATTTATGAAAATTATAATTT
>MDTB01120158.1_pt1 | contig 12073 bp, 15 predicted proteins | sample 811161 | NCBI WGS metagenome assembly MDTB01 (sample SAMN05326650, study PRJNA326480) | marine metagenome | isolation source: seawater | place: Mediterranean Sea | collected 2009 | reverse complement strand
TTGGTAGAAGTAATTATCCCATAGTTCTTTATCTAATGCAATATCAATTGGTTCCCATTCATGTTGCATAACACGAATCCAATCAATGCAACCACCTGGCCGCGGCCGTATATGTTTATTTTTAAATTCTTGTGTATAATCCCTTGGTGTCAGCGTCATACTTTTCTCAAGCAATCTATTAGATTTTAACCCTGTCATCTTCATATGAGGGGTAATATCTTCTACAGTCGCAGTGGGATCGTAACGAAAACTATCGCCAAATTTTAAATTTACAATAGTGTCGTTTTGGAAATGGTTATTAAATAGATCGTAGATCTTTTGATCGTGGTGCTCAAAAATTTTCATAAGTAGTTATATGCATATATTTAGTAGTAACGAATGGACGCAACTTAAAACTATTATAGTTGGTTCTGCGTCAAAGAGCAACTGGCCTGTGAACTGTCCAGACTTTCGTAGACTAGAACACACAACATTATGGAAAGAAACGCCTGTACCTAAAGGCCCTGTGCCTGAATGGATTGTTAATGAGGCAAATGATGACTTAAACAAGTTAGCAGACTTTTTGTCTACACTGGGAGTTAACGTTTTGCGGCCAAAAGAAATAGACTTTGTAGAACGTGACGGTTTTTATAACTATTGCCCACGTGATAGATTATTAGTTATTGATGATGTAGTAATAGATCCTGTAATGCCTACACGTTGTAGACAAATGGAAATTGAAGCATACGACTTTTTAGATACAAATTACGTTAAAGCAAAAGGTAAGTTTGACGCCGCTAATGTATGCAGGTTAAATGATGACTTGCTCTATCTAGTTAGTGAAAGCGGAGACTATGATGGCGCACGTTGGTTAGCAGATTACTTTGAAGGACGCAAAACAGTACATGCATTAGACAGGTTATACAGTGGCGTACACATTGATAGTACAATAGTTCCTGTACGTGAAGGACTAGTTGTGTTAAACGCTAAAAGAATAAACGAAGATAATATGCCAGAGCCATTAAAGAGTTGGGATAAGATATGGGTACACGAGTGTGAACAACAACCTTTCTTTCAATATCCGTATGCTAGTAACTGGATTGGTATTAATTTCTTAGTATATGATGAAACTAGCATTATATGTGACCCAAAGCAGACCTGGCTTCGTAAACAGTTGGATAACTATAAAGTAGACTCTGTAGGTATAGATCTACGTCATAGCCGCACACTAGGCGGCGGCCATCATTGTGTTACACTCGATATTTTGCGATAAATACAATGAAAAGTTTACGAGGAAATCGATGAATACTTTGGAATATCTAACAAGTTTGGTGCAGTTCGCATCTTTTAAAACACTATCCGAAATTAAAGCAAAATCTATCCTCAGTGCTTGTGGCGTTAATCACTCTTCTGTAGACACTGACACGTATCTTATTATTGGTAAGAATATTGTTCCATACGGCCTGCATGGTATGGGATTTAATGATAACGGGATTCGAGTATCCCGCATTGATAGTTGGGATAAACAAATTCTTGATTGCACATGCGAGACAATAGATGGAGAGATAGCAGATCTTATAGCACAAGGCAAGCAGTATGATTATGTTATTGCACCAGATGAATGGTTAACATTTGCAGAAGACGAGCAAGAGCAAATACAAAAAATAAATTGGGTTAGTAAACTTGCCCGTAAAGGATTCTATACTACACTTAAAGATTATAAGAACATGCATGCCAGTCAGCGGTTCTTCCAAGATCCTTTTCAGTTGAAAACTGATACAGGAGACTGTATAATTATAAGAAAGAGAGACTGGAGTCAAACAGATAGGCAAGCATGGATTGCCAGAACATACATGATTCACAACGATAATTTGGTTATAGGTGATCCAGAGCATTGTAGAACTATGTATTTTAAACAATTAGCCAAGTTTAGTAGCGATGCAAATGCTACAGGTTTTCAAGTAGAAAAGAAGATAATGTATAAACCTATGTTCTCCAAAAGTTTTGAATATATTATATACATTTCCTTTTAAATAGGAGATATCAATGAACGATCTACAGAAGGCAGTTCAACAACAAATAGATGACCTTCTAAAAGAAGCAGTTAAAGATGCATTTAATAATTTAGATATTCCTGGTGTTGTTAATTCATATCTTAACGACCGACTCGAACATACTAGTTTTACAAGTTATTTAGATGCAGAGATAAATCAACGAGTCAATGATTTACAAATTGGTAATATTATTAATGATAGTATAGATAAAAAAACGTCTACAATGATGGCGCCGCACGTTAAGAGAGTAGTAACTGAGGCTAGAGATCGTGTAGATGCAATACTTGTTAAAACAATAGATCAACATGTTAAATCAACAACATTTCCAGAAGCAAGCATAAACCCTAGTGCAATCAATTGGTCAGATTTTCAATTGAGTATAAACCAAGTACAAGGTGCAAAGGAATTAGCAGAAGCAACTGTTAAAAAAGCAACAGAAACTGACCATTTAGAAGTTGACGTTGCTGAAGTAGGAACACTTATTTTGAAAAGAGGTATTAATAAAGATACCGCTGGATTTAAAGATATTGTAGATGCTGTTGCGGATAGCCTGCCTCCCGTTAATATACCAATTATAGACTATTCACTAATACCAATGCCTGAAGTGCCAGACTATACCGGCCAGTTTAAAGATATTAAGGAAGAACTTAACAAGACTGTCAAATTGCGTGGAAACTTACCAGAACTAGAAGTTAGCGGCGAGGCACTACTAAGTGACGTACTATACACAACGCCAGGCAATAAGCGTGTTGGTATTAACACTATGGATCCTAGCGATGCATTAACAGTTTGGGATCAAGAGGCAGAAATAGTTATTGGTAAACACAAAACTCAAGAAGGATATATTGGTACTAGGCGCCGACAGGACATTAATATAGGTGCTAATAATAAAGTAGGTATTACAGTACGTAGCGACGGAAGTGTAGCAATCAATAAGTTACAGTTAATGGGCAGAGTATTTGAAACTAGTGATAGCATACCCGGCGAAGCACGTAAAAAAGGCGATATAACATTAAACTCTAATCCAATATTAGGTGGATCGGTTGGCTGGGTATGTTTAGATGGATTAAAATGGGCATCATTTGGAAAAATTGAGGAATAAAATGACGGCTATATGTATTGGCAATGGTGAATTTCGAAAGAATATTAATGTTAATAAATTAGCATTGTTAGGTAGCACCTACGGCAGTAATGCTATTATAAGAGAACATAATGTTCAGTATCTAACATGCTGTGATAAGAGGATGGTCGTAGAATCATTAGATAGTGGGTTTACAGGACCAATCTATACTCGTGCTGATTGGAGTAATTCTTTTCCTGACAACGTACAGCCGTTTCCAGTGTTTACATGGGAACAAGATGAGAAATGGAAACAGACATTTCATTGGGGCAGTGGGTTACATGCTGTGTATCTTGCGTTAACACACAAACACAAAGAATTAATTATTATAGGACATGACTTTTGGGGTGTTGGCGAACAAGATCAATTACACAATAACTTGTATAAAGGCACTAATAACTACGAAGCAGTTAATCATCATAAAATTGATCCAAGTTTTTGGATTAAGCAGTTTGAGTTGTTAGCGGGACTTTTTCCGGATGTAAGATTTAATTTCTATCAGCCTAATATGTGGAGACACCCAAGCGAATATGATTATAACTGGCGAGACTATAATAATATACACATTAAACACCACGAAGAATTACAACTAAGAATCAAGCACGAAGAACTAAAGCGCAAACAGCCTTTAGACTTTTACACAAAGTCGCAGATAGAATACGATAGATTTGATGGATAAAATTTACATTGCACATAGAGGTAATACAGATGGACCAAATCCTAATAGAGAGAATGATCCAACGTATATAGATGAAGCAATTAATGCAGGGTTTAATGTTGAGGTTGATGTTTGGTGCTTTGATAATGAGATATTCCTCGGACACGATGACGCAGTATACGAAGTGACTAGGGATTGGATATACGAACATGCAAAGTATGCGTGGTACCATGCAAAAAACCATTCTGCGTTGCATTGTCTACTAACAATGAATTATAAAAAAGACAATCCTGTTTGTACCTTTTTTCATAATGAGGATGATTATACGTTAACATCAACAGGATGGATTTGGGCGTATCCAGGTAAACTAGGAAGTCTACGTACGGTTGCAGTGATGCCAGAGAATTATATGACAGAAGTTACATTTTTTGACGCAGTTTGTAGTGATTACGTTGAAAGATATAAAGATGGTAAAATCGTCACTATATAAAATATTAATAATTTTAGGTCCAACATATTTAACAGCATGGATTACAGATAAAATGATTTATGTTATTCCTATGTTAGCAGTTTGTACATTAATAGCCGCTACATATGATGATAGGACTAAGAGACGACTAGACGAAGATGGCTACAAAAAAGATATAGATTACGGTGGTAGAGAAAATAATGACGGTTAAATTAGTAGTATTTGATTTGGATGGCGTATTAATTGATAGTAAGCAAATCCACTATGAAGCATTAAACAGAGCATTAGGCAAAGAGTATGCTATAGATATTGAAGAACATTTGAGCACCTATGATGGATTGCCTACAAGAGCCAAGTTAAACATGCTTACTGAATCAAAAGGTTTGCCAACAGACAAACATGCTGGTATTGCAAGAGAGAAACAAAAGGCTACAGTTGAGATACTAAAAGAAACAATACAACCTCGTAATGACTTTGTTGACATGTGTAGAGAATTAAAAGACAGAGGATATATTGTTGTCTGTGCTAGTAATGCCGTGCGTGAAACAGTTAAAATGAGTCTACTACAGTTAGGACTTATTGAATACTTTGACTTTTGGTACAGTAACGAAGATGTGCAAAAAGGTAAACCACATTTTGAGATGTATTTTGCATGTATGCTTAAAGCAAATTGTAAGCCTGAGGAAACTGTTATTATTGAAGACAGTCATATAGGCAGACAAGCAGTATTAGATGCAAGATGTCATTTATTGGCAGTTGAAGATACACACGATGTTAGTCTTGCAAAAGTACTAGATAAGATAGAGGAGGTCGATCATGCTCCTAAACATAACATACCATGGAAGAGTAAAACTATGAATGTATTAATACCAATGGCAGGAGCAGGTAGCAGATTTGCAGAAGCAGGCTACACGTTTCCAAAGCCTTTAATTGAAGTTGGTAATAAGCCAATGATTCAAGTAGTAACAGATAATCTAAACATTGATGCACATCATATTTTTATTGTGCAGAAAGAACACTACGAAAAGTATAACTTAGAAACAGTGTTAAATTTAATCAAGCCTGATTGTACTATTGTACAAGTTGACGGTGTAACAGAGGGTGCGGCGTGTACCACACTATTAGCAAAGAAGTTTATCAATACGGATACGCCTCTTGTAATTGCTAATAGTGATCAGTTTGTGGAGTGGAATAGTAATGAAGTATTGTATGCATTTAGTACAGAAGGTGTGGACGGGGGTATACTTACATTCCAAAGCACTCATCCAAAATGGAGTTATGCTAAGTTGGATGACAATGGATGGGTGTGTGAAGTTGCTGAGAAGCAACCAATATCTACTAATGCCACTGTTGGTATCTATTATTATGCACGTGGGTCTGATTATGTTGCTTGCGCTGAGCAAATGATAAAGAACGATATACGTACCAATAATGAATTTTATGTATGTCCGGTTTATAATGAATTAATTGGCAATGGCGGTAATGTTCGTATTAAGAATATTGATCGTATGTGGGGACTGGGTACGCCAGAAGATTTACAGAACTTTATGAGTAATTACGAGGGCGCATATTAACTATATGATAATGCATATCCATATTCAAAAGACAGCAGGAACTAGTACAGGTGCTATGATTAGATCAAATTTAAACATAGCAGACAACGAGGTATACCATGGGCCTTTTCGCTGGGAGCCTAACGAGGAAGACAAACACGAATCCTTAGCTCAATATCGTATGCTTGATATTCATCCTATAAAAAGTGTTCGCGATAAGATTTATCATCCAGTTAGTGTAGGGCAAGTTAAACAATTTAACCCTAGTTATTTTACTTTTTTAAGAGATCCATATAAAAGGATGATAAGCCATTGTAATCAAATAAACACAGGAACTGATGAGTTCCATAAGTTCTATCTTGCACAGGATTTTCAATACAATAGTCTACATAAGTTTTTTGATGAACCTAACGATCTTATACAAACATTAGAGGACTATAATGTATTTGTTGGTATATTTGAAAACTATAATGCTGATGTAATGCGTCTAGCAAAATATTTAGGAATAGAAAAATTCAAAATTAGTTCTCACAAATATAAAGCCACAACTGCAAAATTTGATTATACAAAATGTATTACAGTAGAAGAATTTAAAGAAAGAAATAGTAAAGATTATCTGTTATACGAGTATTTTATAAAAAAGAAATAAGTAAGGATGGAGAAACACATCTCTACAACACTACTAACATTCAAACAAGGAGCAACTATATAATGAGTGCAGAACAAGATAAGGCTAATGCCGAAGCTCAAAAGCGAGCGGCCGAGAGCCAAAGAAGTAATGCTGAACAACAACAGCAACAAGCAAAAATGAAAGAATCGCAGGCAAATGCCGCAAAGGCAAATGCACAGAGCGAACAGCAAAAGGCTCAACAATCTCAAACAGAAGCACAAGCCGCACACGATAAAGCAGAAGCAGATCATAATGCCGCAGTAGCCGCAGAAACAGAAGCGTCAGAAAATTATGATGCCGCAGTAGCACAAGTAGCAGAGGCACAAGCCGCTGTAATTAAAGTATCTAAACCTCAATACACTGTTCAAACAGTAGCAAGTGTTGAATTAGGAACTAGTGATTCTGTGGGAAACGATCAGGCAGGCGCTAGTTACGAAGCACAAGCAGGAGCAAGTGCAGAAGCAGGAGCAAGTGCAGGTTACGAAGTAACTGACTCTAGTGTAGCCGCTGGTGCTGAAGCTCATGTTAGTGCAGAAGCCAGTGCAAGTGCAGGTGCTGAAGCTCATGCAGAACAGGACCTAGGTCCAATCGGAACAGCCCATGCAGATGTAAGTGCTGAAGCAGAAGCTCACGCAAAAGCAGAAGCAGAAGCTCATGCAGAAGGTAGTGCAGGATGGGATGGTAGCGATGCTACAGTTGCCGCTGACGTTGGAGCGAGTGCAAGTGCAGAAGCAGGCGTAAGCGGAAGCGTTGATGCTGAAGTTGGACTAGATACACCATTGGGTGATGTTAGTATTGATGCTGGTGCAGAAGGTGATGCTGGCGTACACGCAGAAGCATATGCAGAAGCAGGTGCACATGCTAGTGTTGGTGAGCATGGTGTTGACGTAGGTGGCGGTGCTATTGCCGGTGCAAACGTTGGTGCTGGTGCAGAAGGATCTGCTCACTTAGGTGGCGCAGAAGTAAGTGCAGGCACAGAGGTAAGCATTGGCGCACAGATCGGCGCACAAGGTTCTGCTCATGCTACATATGAAAACGATACAATCTCATTTGGTATCGATGGGCAGGCCGCCTTACTAGTTGGCCTAGATGTTGATGTTGATGTAGATATTGATATTGGACCACTTGTTGATGGCGCAAATGAACTTCTTGCCGCAGGCGGAGATATTGACGATGCACTCGATCATGTTACAGACGGTATTGATAAAGCACAAGACGAAGCAATTAAAGTTGCTAAACAGGCACAAGAGACCGCTAAACAAGCAGAGAAGGTTGCTACTCAAGCATACGACGGAGCAAAGCAAGCATCTAAAGATGCTGAAAAGGCAGTCAACGACACAGGTAAAGCAATTACAGGAGCCGCTAATGATGTAGCCAATTGGGGTAATGAAGCCGCTAAGTGGACATCAGAAGCAGTTAGTCAAAAGAATATTGCAAATGCCGCTAATTCAACCATTAATGCATGTAACAATACAATCAACCAAGCAAACAATGCAATTAATAGTGCTGAACGTGCTATTACCGATGCCGCTAACGCCGCCGCAAAAGCCGCACAAGATGCCGCTAACGCCGCCGCTAACGCCGCAAAGAATGCCGCTAAGAGTGTTTCTAAAGGTGCAAAGAAGGCATGGAAGAAAGTATTCAGTGACATTCGACTAAAAGAAAATGTAGAGTTTGCAGGTAAGGTTCACAATATCAACTTGTACACATACAATTATGTTTGGAGCGACGAGCCTCAGAAAGGTGTAATAGCACAAGAGTTACTTGGTACAAAACATGATGACGCAGTTGAAATGCATGAGTCAGGTTACTATCAAGTTGACTACGACAAGTTACCTTTAAAGATGATGTAATTGGCAAAAGAAACTTTATATAAAGTAGAGTATTTGACTGGGCGTTTTGAAACAATAGACGCCCAGTCAATTGCCTCTATGGTATTGAAACGATACCATAAAAATATGGTTATGGATAAAGACTCTGACAGCATACGTAATGAAGATATTCGTATAGAGTTTAATAAGGATGTACAAGACCTTGCGAAATTATTCTGTGATACATGGCTCAAAGAGTATCCGGATCAACCAATAGAATTATGCTGGAATTCAACTATCAAAGAAGATCCAAATACAGCGTTTTGGGCAGTAGTACATAACAAAGGCGAGATGACTAATCTGCATTCACACGAAACGGCTGAGAATTACGAAGGAGGCGCACATGTTAGTGCCGCATTTTGGGTACAGTGTCAAGAAGGTAGTGGCGACTTTGTCTTCCAAGTTAGACCTAACCCGTATACAATAGACCAAATAATAATCAAACCAACTGTTGGTGGGTATGCTTTATTTGATAGCACCATACCACACTTTGTTACAAAGAATTGTACTACCAGTCTTCGTATAGTTATATCCATGAATTTTAAATTCATCGAGACTACCTGATAAATATAATACACACATTTAACAAACACACACACATAAGGGAGAATTTAAATGTTTAAGACAACACAAGAATGGGCTGATGCCGTTAAAGCACTTACCCCCACAATCAACGTTAACAAGAATGGTTATGAAATCCGGACCCAAGTATTAGAAATGGCAAAGGATCAAAACGCTTTCGAATATAGTGCTAAGTGGAACGAATGGGAAAATACTATTAAGCGTGATCCCGAGTCGGGAGAAGTAGTCAATAAGGTAACGATGCCAACAGTTCCGGGTGTAGATGAAATCTTAAAAACAGCAGAACAATTCTACGATTTTGTTAATCAAAAGAGCAAATAACTTAAATAGAATAGGAAAATTTATGATAAAACATATCTTAATTACAGGTGTGGCTGTAGCGGCTATGCTAGGTGGAACAGCCATGGCAGATGGCCATGCCACTAAAGATAAAATCATCGAAAAAACAAAAGTTGAAGTTTACGGTGAAGTCCGTGCATATGTCGAGGGAGGCACAGCCACGAACAAGGACATGTCAATTGAGTCATCTGACACAAAGATTGGTGCTAAATTTAATACAGACCTAGATAATGGTTATAATGTATTTGGTGAGTTAAGTGCCGATGTTAGTGTTAACGGTTCAAGTGATACTATTGAAACACGATTTGGTTACGTTGGTCTAGGCCATGATGTATATGGTGATCTAAGCATTGGTAAAACAATGTCTCTTATGGATCCATATATGGATAAGGCAGACATCTTCTACAACGGAGGTAACCAAGGTGTACAAAAAACACCATTCAAACTAACGCAAAGCGTTAAGTATGAAAACAAGTTAAATATTGGTTCTGGACTAAAGTTTGGCTTGCAGACCCAGATGAAAAACGAGTCTACAAATGAAACCTTAGATATCTGGCAAGCAGGTGTTCAGTACGAAGGTGTCGGCGTAGTATACGGACGAGATAATATCAATAAGGCAACTTATATGGGTCTTGGTGCATCACGTGATTTTGGGCCATTTATGTTAGCAGGAAGCGTATCCAAGAAGGATAACGATGATTCTACAGGCACCGCAGACGTAATTGGTTATGAAGTTGCAGGTGCGTATAATGTAAGTGACAAAATCAAGGTAAAAGCAGGTTTTCAGGACACTGATGCAACCAGCGACGATGGTAACCTAACTTTTGGTACAGAATATGCATTGTACAAAGATGCCACATTATTCTCTACAGTAGATTATGATCGTGACACAGACGATAGCACTTACCGAGGCGGAATTAGTATCCGATTCTAAATCGTTTTCTAGAGGACCAGAAACTGATGGAACGGTGAAACGTTGGGGGGCAATGCCGCACAATAACATTGTCTTATAACTTAGTTAACGGTTATAATTATAACAACTGGAAACGATAAACTAATAGAGGAGCATTTATTGCTCCTCTTTTTTTGGCCAAAAAAAACCGTCCTAGTATTTCTACTGGACGAACATGTAGGCGCCTTCTCCCTACTTGCGAATTTGTATAACAGTAGTATTTATCAAGGTTTGGATTTCAATCCAGAAATAAGTGATTTTTGAATCATTTCTTACGTAATGCCTCTACAGCACCTTTAACACGTCCCGGAAAGTCTCTACGTAATAGTGTTCCTGCTTTAAGGTCTCCTACTGTTATAAGACCCTTATGCCAATGATCAATATCATCCCAAACTTCTAACATACGGTGTGCTAGGCCATCAAACAACCCATCGCTTAGTATTGAGTCATCTTCTTCGTAATATGCATACGATGCCATAAGATACCACGGAATCATCATATTAGGATTCTCAATAGCATCTAAGCATTCTTGATCAAATAGCGTATTCTGGGACTTCTTCACAGACGAGCCTTGCTGTGACTTCTTTGATGTGTTTACATTTGCCATGATGGTTAAATCCTATACATTCACAGGTAAATCCCTCACTATGCATCTCAACATCGTAGGAGTTACCTTTACTGCCTGCAACAGGCCAAACGAAACCAACCATAAAGTTATCTTCACAGTTGATATCGGGGTGTTTAAAAAAACGCTGTTTAAATTTACTTCGGTAGCTCATTAAGGATGAATACTCCAAGTTTACGTTTGCCAACTGTAAATTCACTAAAGCCCAGACTAATTGGTTTGTCCCATCCGTTCTTACGAGCCTGTCCAACACTAGGAAAGATTCCTGCAACATGCATTATATGCGCCATTGTCCAGTTGTCCTCAATGTGGAAGAGGTTTTCTGCGTCATCAAACCCAAATATCTCCGCATCCTTTTTGGAGATACCTGGATGAATGAAGTTAACTTCGTTCTCTGACATTTTAGAGTCCAATTCCGATTGCTGGTTTAACCATGTTCGCCGGAACTCTCCAGCTCTGCATTGTGTTAAGATCCTCAACAACTAGATTCTTGCGGTTGACCTTCTTAATTTCGCCAACTACCTTACCACGTTTACCGCTGAACTCAACTCGATCACCAATAACAAACTGACGAACAGCATGACTAGCAATAAAGTTTCGACGCAATTTAATAGCGTGAGCCACTTCGTTGAGTTGCTCGTTATCCATTTTGTTAAGGTCTTCAATAACGCTGTTTACAATGTGTATCATCTATTTGCTCCGTTGTTTTCTAACTATAACTTATAATAGCAGGTATCTAGTACCTGTCAACCAGAAATGACGTCTTTTTTCCACTTTTTTTGACTAAATAATTGTCCGTTCAGGCAACAAGCCCGGGAGTAGCATAAGCGAAGGAACGCACCTAACCTTTATGAGGAGAGTGTGATGAATAACTACACGCTATGGTGCTTCAAACGAATAATCAAACAGCACCATATGAAAAAAGTTGACTTTTTATTAAGAAAACGGTTGACCTTCTGAGTAACGATGCTATTATAATAGTATGGACATTGAGAAAAAAGCACTGGATTTTGCCACTACTGCCCACACTGGACAGAAGCGGAAGTACACGGGTGAGGACTATATCGTTCACCCTATAGAGGTTGCTGAGATCGTTAAAACCGTAGCATATACGCCAGAAATGATAGCGGCCGCACTACTTCATGATGTGGTTGAAGATACTGACGTAAGTTTGGAGGATATTTCCATCAAATTTGGGCCT
>MDTB01075086.1_pt1 | contig 12073 bp, 14 predicted proteins | sample 811161 | NCBI WGS metagenome assembly MDTB01 (sample SAMN05326650, study PRJNA326480) | marine metagenome | isolation source: seawater | place: Mediterranean Sea | collected 2009 | reverse complement strand
TTTACTTTTTGATGGCTTGTCATTTTTAAATCTATATATATAAAATATGTTTATAACAAAGATTTTCAAAATATAGAATTTATAATTGTTAATAAACAAATTGAATAAAAGTCATTAAACAAAATGGAAAAAATAAAAATTGCCTCAAGATCATCTAGTTTAGCTTTGAAGCAAGTCGAAATTGTAAGCGAAAAACTAAAAAATTTTTTTGACATTGAAATTATTAAAGTATCAACAACAGGAGACAAATTTTTAAATAAACCTCTTGCTGAAATTGGAGGTAAAGGCTTATTTGTTAAAGAATTGGAGAGAACTCTCTTAAATGGTGATGCCCATATAGCTGTTCATTCTTTGAAAGATATGGAAACTAACATTGCTAAAGATACTTTTATTGGAGCTATTCATTCTAGAGACAGTAGAAATGATGTTCTGCTTGGCAAATATAAAAGTCTTTCAGATTTACCAAAAAATGCAATTATTGGGACTTCTTCTCCAAGAAGAACGGCATTTTTAAAATATTTTCGAAATGATTTTAATATAAAATTATGCAGAGGTAATATCGAGTCTAGGTTATTAAAATTAAATGAAAATAAATATGATGCTCTAGTTTTAGCTGAAGCAGGTTTAAATCGATTAGAAATTGAGTACTCCTACAAAATACCAATTAAAGTTATGCCTCCATCAGCGGGTCAAGGTGCAATTGCCATACAATGTCTAAATACAATAAAAAATAAAAAAATTAATGAGATAATTCTTTCTTTTAATGATCAAAAAGCTTTTTTTGAGACTCAAGCAGAAAGAAGTTTTATAAAGTCAATAAACGGAAATTGTTATTCTCCAATTTCTGTAAGTGCGAATGTTATAGAAAACGATATTATATCTATTGAAGCTTATATAATTAATATTAACGGTACAGAGATGATTACGGATAAAATTGAAGGTAATAAAACAAACGCAATTACTACAGGTGAATTGTTAGCAAAAAAATTAATTAAAAAAGGCGCAAAAAAATTATTAGAATTATAATATTTGTAAATATTTATGAACGTATTCGTTGTTAGAGAAATTAAAGACGCATTTGAAACAGTTAGAGATTTAGAAAAAATTGGAATTAATGCTAAACCCCTACCAATTACTAAATGTAATTATAAAAAAATTCCAAATCATAAAATTAAATATGATTTTATTTTATTAACTAGTGTTAAATCTATTATGATTTTTATAAGATTTATTGATTTATATAAAAAAATTCATAGTACAATACCAAAAATATTTACAGTTGGAATTGAGACTGCAAATGCCTTAAAAAAAAATAGTTTTAAGAATTTTTTTGTATCGAAGGGTAATTCGCACAATTTGTCTGAATTAGTTATTTCTCATACTAAAATTTATTCTAAAGGTCTTTGGCTTTGTGGCCTCCATAGAAAAAGAGTTTTAAAAACGAAATTATTAGAAAATAAAAGATTTTTAAAAGAAAAAATTGTTTATGAAATGGCATTTAGAGATATTTCAAAGAATTCACAAATTGATGAAAAGGAATGTTTTAGTAATAATGTATTTATTGTAAATTCATCAAGAAATATACAACTACTTACTGAAACTCTTAAAAAATTAAAGACTTTTGAAAATTTTTTAAAAAAATCAAAAATTTTTTGTATGAGCCCAAATATTAAAGAAGAAGCTCTAAGTCTTGGATGGAAAAACATTTTAATTCTTAAAAAGAATTCTAGGAAAAGTTTCTTAAAAGAGGTTAAAATGATTTTAGATTCAAATTAAGAGATGACAAAGAAACAAAAAAATAAAAGTATAGAAGATAAGGATGAAACCATTATTGAAATGGCTCCTGTAATTAAAGAGAAATATACTAAGGTATTTTTAATTATCTCTTTAATATTAAGTACACTTTCTATAGTTTTAGTGCTCTCTTTTTTCATATGGTTTTCATCTAATGATTTGGAAAAAAAAATCTACCAAGAAACTAACAAAAGTTCTGATAATTTAAATAAAGTCATTAAAAATTTTAAAAAAGAAACAAAAAAAGAAATAGAAAACTTAAGAAATGATTTTATTACTAATAATCAAAAAAACTCAAATTTTAATTCTAAAGTTTTTAATAATAAACTTCGTGAAATTGAAAAAAAAATTAATGACTTTAATGCTAAAGTTAAAGATTTTGAAGGAAATAAAGTATCCAAAGAACTGGATCCTAATATTTTATCAAAAAATAATGATATTAGGATTGATAATTATGCAAAAATTATTGAACATAAAGACCCAAAACTTAATGAGTTAATTAAAGAGTTTGAAAATTTAAAGAGGAGTTTATTAAGTAAAGAACAATTTGGTTACACTAAAGAAAGAAATGTATTTAATAATGTAATAAATAAACTTTCAGGACTTTTTAAATTAAGAGATTATGGTGATAATAATTCACCAAGATCTCTTATTACTAAAGCTGAGGAAAGCGCTTTAAATGGTGATTTGAAATCAGTTTTGTATCACTTAGAAAAACTTCCTGATGATTGGAAAGTAGGGCTAGAAAATTTCATATTTAAATGTAAATTATTTTTAGCAAAGGAAAATGGTTAATTAAATGATTTTTAAGTTTTTGAAATTAATTTTTTCTCTATTGCTTATAGCATTTATAGCTATTCTTATTTCAGAAACTAAAGGTAATACAAAAATAGATTGGCTTGGTTGGGGTGTAGAAATTGAAACGAGTTATTTAATACTTGTTTTAGCTTTCTTCAGTTTAATCTTAATTTTTCTAGATAGATTATGGTTAATGATCATGAATATTCCTCGTGCAGCAATATCTAGAAGAGATAGAAAAAATAGACAAAAGGTAGAACAAAATCTTGTTAAAGCTTATTTATTAGCAAGTCATGGCGAACATAAACAAGCAGCCGTGGAAGCACGAATAATTAATAAGAATATCCTTGATAAAAAATTAGGAGATATTTTGCTTAAGCATGCTGAAGCAATCGATGAAATACAAAATGAAAATGATAAAAAAAATTCTGACAAATATTTGTTATCTTTAGCTAACGAAAAAAATACATCTTTTATAGGTTATTTAGGCTTAATGAAAAAAGAAAAAGATTTGGATAAAATTTATGAATATGCGAATGAAGCATTTAAAATTGATCCTTCTTCAGAACAAGTTTTAAAAACTTTTTTTCTATCCTCAATTCGTTTAAAAAACTTTAAAAAAGCAATAGAATTAAGTGAAAATACAATATTAAAAAATAGTTTCCCAGAAAGTCAAATAAATATAATTTTATCTGAATTAAATTTTCTAGAAGGCTTAAATACACTAAGTAAGGATATAAAGGTAGCTGAAAAATTTTTTACTAAGAGTTTAGAATTTAATCCAGGCCATTTTCAAGCATGTTTAAATTTAATAAAAATTATTAAAGGTTTCTCTGTAAGATCTAAATCGATGAATTTACTTAAAAAAACTTTTCTCTCTTGTCCAAATTATGATGTTTTAATTGAGATGGTTAATAGATCTGGAAGTTCTAACTCAGGAGAGAAAGTATCTTTTGCAAAAAAAATAATAAAAAATAATTCTCTTTCATATCATAATAAAATTTTTGCAAAAGTTTTGATTGCTAAATTTTCTGTTAGTCAAGAAATATGGGGTGAAGCAAAAAATATTTTGGAGACTATAAAAGAAAGTGAAATGCCAAAAGAAGGGTTTGGAATTTTAGCAGAAATTTCATCATCAAAAAATAATGCTAATGATGTAAAAATATATTTAAAACATGCAGCTAATTCTGAAGTTGGCTTTGGATATCTTTGTAATAGTTGTGGTTACGACAATGGAATAAATGATATAATCTGTCCTAGTTGTAACGACATTGGAACTATTAGTTGGGGTAATAATTATAATTACAAACAATTGTCTACTTCAATAGGCGTTAAAAAAATTGTTTAATTCTTAATTATTAAAGTAAGTTTTTGATTAATATAACCGTTGTTAAGCCGAGTATTATTCCAATACTTTTCATGAATACTGAAATATTTTTTTTAATAAATTTAGATAGGCTATGTTGTATAAAAACTGAGATTAAAATATACCATGTGATGTCGATAAAGGAAGCAAGAACAGCTATGTAAATTTTTTCTATAAAGATCATTTCAGGCTTTATAAATTGGCTGAAAATAGATGTAAAAAACAGGATAATTTTGGGGTTTACTATTGAAGTTGATAACCCAATTAAAAATGGATTTTTATATATTTTATAGTTGTTTTCTAAAACAACCTTATCTTTTGTAAAAGTTAACATTTGAAAACTTAAATAAATCAAAAATACAATTCCAATTATTTGTATCCCTGTGTAAAAAGTGGGATTTTTTATAACTAATAATCCAATTCCTATAGCTGTAACAAAAGCATATAAAAAAATTCCTAAACCATGGGCAAATGAAAATATTATTCCATTTTTTAAACCAAATGAAGTTGTTTGGTAAGAAACTATAAGTAAACTTGGGCCTGGAGACATTGCTCCAATTAGGCAAACAAGAGTAATAGATAACCAATCAGAAAAAATCACTTATTTAACCGCTAAAGGATGTTTCAGCGAATTTGAAATTATTTTGTCTCCACGCTTCGTATAAAACTATGCTTGCAGCATTACTTAAGTTTATACTTCTATTTTGTTTTGTCATAGGGATTCGCAGTTTTTTTTTTGTGGTAAAAGAGTTTAGAATTTCTTCAGGTAATCCTGAGGTTTCATTTCCAAATAAAAAAGCGTCATTAATATCAAACTTAAAAGAAAATAAATTTTTTTTCCCAAATTTTGTGATTGCAAAAATATTGTTAAATGTAATTTCTGACAGACAATCTTTTAAACTATCATAGACTTTTAAATTCGATATTTCACTGTAATCTAGTGCTGCTCTCTTTAAATTCTTACTATTTAAGTCAAACCCAAGTGGTTTTATTAAATGTAAATTTGAACCAGTATTTGAACATAATCTCATAATATTTCCTGTATTTGGAGGTATCTCAGGATTAAATAAGATTATATGAAACATTTTTAGTTTAGTTTTCCATTGATGACGTAATTTAAAATTTTAACTACTTGATCATTATTTTTGACAACAGCTAATGCAGCTGCATCAATTTCTTTCAAAGCATGTTGATGTTCATCAGAGTGAATGATAATTAGAGATTTGTTGAGTGCGGCTGCGTATCCTGCGTCAAAGGCAGCGTTCCACTGTTTATACTTTTCACCAAACTTTACTATGACGATATCTGAATTTTCAATTTCTTTTCTTGTTCTAATGGCATTTAATTTAGCACCTTTATTATCTTTCCAAAATTGGGTTTCTTCATTTCCTAAGATTTTAACTCCACAATTGTCAGATGCTTCATGATCAGTTACTGGGCCAGAAAAATTAACATTTAAAGAGTCTTTTTTTGTGAGTTGTATAATGTCATCTCTCCAATCTGAATGAATTTCGCCAGCTAAATAAATATTTAACATTTCAATCTCCTATTATTTTAAATTAGGTATTCTAGACATCGTTATAAATAAAGAAATAGAAGAAGCAATAGCTAAAATACTCATGCCAAATAAAATATAATTATATGATACATTTAAATCTAATAATTGACCTACAATAACAGGACCTAGGGCCGTACCAAAAACCATTGAGGATGTTGAAAGAGATCGAATAGAACCTAAGTTTTTTGTTCCAAAGTAATTAGGCCAAAATGTTGAGCCGATAGTCATGGCTGACCCTTGAGTTATTCCAAGGAAAATAAATCCAATAAATACATAAAAATAATTATCTCCAATTGAAAAGCTTATTAAACCTAGTGCCATCGGTATTAGGTAAAATGGTAAAAATTTAGAAACTCCAAATTTGTCAATCATCCATCCTGAAAGTATCAAAGCAGACATTGAAGATATTGTGTATATTGGAAAAATAGAAAAATAATTTACTACATTAAAATTTTTAATATCAATTAAATGCATTTGGTAGAAAAAAAATGCTGTAGAAAAAATTGGTGTAATTAATAAGGGTAAAATAACTGACCAAAAGAGCCAAAATTTTAGAACTTCTTTTCTTGTCCAGTGTTTATCATTTAGTCCAGTTTGTTCTGTAATTGCATCACTAGATGACTTGGGCATCCTTTCAACTTTTAGAAGGGTTATTATAAATGGAAGTATTAACAAAAGTAAGATACCACCAAAGCTCCAACTAAATTTCCAACCAACAAATGATATAATAAATGTCATGATAATTGGAAAAATTGCTTCTCCAAATGAAAACCCTAATACAGAAATTGAAGTTGCCTTACCTTTATTTTGTCCGAACCAACGGCCAATTGCTACAGAGGGCAAATGGAATAACATACCTTGACCAAAAAACCGTAATCCAAAAATAATACCTACTAATATCCAAATAGATGAATTCAATACCATTGCAAAACATAAAATTGATAAGCAGATAAAAACTAATATAAGTAATTTTCTTAATTCATGTTTATCAACTAATCCACCTAATACTAACATCATAAAAGCAGAAGCTAAAGTTCCTAATGCATAGATGCTTCCCCAGTCCCCATGACTTAATTGAAAAAAGGATCTTATTTCATTAGCATAAAGTGAAATAAAAAAAGTTTGTCCAAAACATGAAGAAAAGTACATTAATGAACAAGCCAGTAACCATTTAAAATTATCAAGAAAAAACTTCATTTAAATTAAAATTTATTAATGTTTTAACTCTCCAATTAATTCTGGATTTATTTTAAGAAAATTGTCAGTCGGATCTCCAATTCTTCCATAGCCGTTCCAAACTCTGAATCCCAAAAGTTCTTTTTGATAATCAGATAGTTTAATAAATATATTTTTCTTTAATCCAAGAGTGTAATTTTCTTGTGGTCTAAATTGTGGTCCACAAAAAGTAATTAAAATTGCTAGTCTTTCTTTATCGCTTACATTAGCACCAGTTCCGTGCCATAATCTTCCATCAGTTATTATGGCGCATCCCGGGGGACCCTCAGCTGCAATTGGTAAAATTTTTTTATCTATTTTTTTGTTGGGATGTCTTCCAAATTTATGTGAGCCTGGAACAACTAATGTCCCTCCATTTTCAAATGACATCCCATTAAGCATTATAAGTACATTAGAAACTACTGGTCTTGTAATTAAGTCATGATTTTTGATTACATTTTCATTAATTTTATAATCAAATTTTTTTCTTGTTATAGAACTAATTGGTAAAAATTTTTCATCTCTATTTACTGGGTCTGGATTCCACCATTGATCTGTATGAAGGTCCATTGGAACACCACCAGGTTTTGCTATATTTGCATTATAACTTGAAAGAATATAATTTTTCCCTAAAACATCTTCAACACAATTTGTATAATTATGCATCTTTAATACATCTAAAAAAATTTTTCCTTTGTTAGGAAGCATCCATACTCTTTGATTAATTCCGCCTTTTTTAGTGTTATCAAATTCACCCCACTTTTTTTCTTTACTCCCATCTTCATAAGCTAAATTTTGTTTTTTTTCAGCATTTGCTTGTTCAACTAATCGTTTTGACAATTTTTCATTTAGATCAATTGGAATTGCATCTTCGAGCAAACAATATCCCCATTCTTTTAAATCCTGCTTTGCTTTAGCTATTGATTTTGTTGGCTTAGGAAATTTTTGATTCTTCATTAAATTAATCCTAAATCTTTCAGAGCGATTTCAATTTTTTCCTTTTGATTTTTTGTGGCTGGAGAGGTTGGTTTTCTTGCGAATCCAGCATCTAAGCCTTGGAGTTTCTGTGCATACTTGCATAGTGATGGCATATTATCAAGACCGATAGCATCCCAAAGGGGCATCAATTTTTGATGAAGATCAAGAGCAACTTCCCAGTTTTTATTTTGAACAGCATCCCATAATTTTACAGATGGACCTGGAGCAGCAGTTAAAATAGCTGCGATAGCTCCTGGTGCGCCTAATTGATAAGATGACATAAGTAAAGCATCTACAGCACTAAAGATGAGGTTTTTTGGGTTAGCTCTTCTTATTAAGTCTGCAAATAATTTCATGTCACCTGCACTTTGCTTGACACCTAATACACCTGGAACTTCATCCATTATTCTAATTAACAAGTCTGGAGAAAGATAACACCATGGAACTACATTATAGATTAAAATTGGGACGTGGCACTCATCATATATCTCTTTAAAATGATTAACCATTGCATCATCATCTGGTTTAAAAAGATAGTGTGGAGGAGTTATTTGCAAGGCACTTACATTTAAATCTTTAACTGACTTTCCTCTAGCTATAACTTCGGATGTTGAATTGGTTACAATTCCAGCGACTACTGGTATTCTTCCATCGACAGAATCAACCGTAGTCGTCATTAATTTAATATATTCTTCTCTATCAAGAACATGGCCTTCTCCTGTGCTTCCACCTGCTGCCAGACCATGAACTCCATTATCAATCAACCAGTCAACTTGAGGTTTGACAAGGCTATAATCAATTTCACCATTTGCTGAAAATGGTGTGGTAAAAGGTGAAATTATACCTCTTAAATCTGACATAATAAAATCTCCTTACAAATATTCTATTGTTGAAAATCTATTTTTTTATATATTATCACTATTAATAAAGATTATTATTATGATTAAAGATAAAGATGTAAATTTATATTTAAAAAAAAGACAAGAAATAGATGCTCCTAATCATCATGATCTTTTACCATCTCAATTAAGAGAAGAAAGATTAAAACAACTGAAACTAGATAATTTAGTAGGTCCAGAACTAAAAAAAGTTTTTGATACTCAAATACAAAGTTTTGATAATTATAAAATAAATTTAAGAGTTTATATTCCTTTTGTTACTGAAAGAGATAAAAGAGTTCCAATTATTCTTTTCTTTCATGGAGGAGGGTTTGTAATGGGTAATTTAGAAACTCATGATTTTCCATGTAGGTGTATTTCAAAATACAGTGAGATGATTGTTGTTGCAGTTGATTATAGATTAGCACCTGAAAATAAATTCCCAATACCATATAAAGATGCAGAGCAAGCTGTAAAACAACTTGGTTTTTTAAAAACTGAAAATTGTGATTTTAGTAATCTAATTGTGTGTGGAGACAGTGCAGGAGGGAATTTAGCAGCAGTATTAAGTATTAATTCATCCAAAAAATTACTCCCAAAAATAAAAGGGCAGATTTTAATTTATCCATGGGTTGATTTTACACTATCAATGAAATCTTCAGATTTTAATTTACCTGGAGCCACCCTTACATGTGATACTTTAAGTTATTTCGCACAACATTATTTAAGAAGTAAAAATGATGAGGTTAATTACGAAGCCTCTCCTCTTTTTTCTAAAGACTTATACAATCAGCCAAATACATTTATTTTTGCAGCTGAATTAGATCCTTTATTAGATGAAGGAATAGCCTATTTTAATAGATTAAAAACATATGGAAATAACGTTAATTATAAACTATACAAAGATCAACTCCACGGATTTGTAACTAATTCAAAACATTTTCCAAAGGGTTTAGATTGTTTAAAAGAAATAGCTAAAAGTGCTAAAATTTTAGTAAGTGGCTTCTAAATGAAAGTAGTTATATATGGTGGATCTGGTTTTATTGGTGCTTGGATAACTAAGTTATTACTTAATAATAATTTTCAAATAACGATCTTTGATAAGAAAATTAATAAAGATTTACTTAATCTAATTATTGGTAAAAATGTTAGAAAAATCGATTTTGTAGAAGGAGATATTCTTGAATATCAAGCTGTTTTAAACACTGCAAAAAATTCTAATATATTGATAAATTTGGTAGGTTTGATGACACCAGATTGTAGCAATAATCCAAGATTAGGTAACCAAGTTAATATAATTGGTTCTATAAATGTTTTTGAAGCTGCTTTAGAAGTTAAATCTAAACTTGTTGTTTATACAAGTAGTGGTGGAGTTTATGGTCAAAAAGATAAAATAAATCCTTTTCCAGAAACACATTATGGTGCTTATAAATTAGCAATTGAAGGAATTGCTAGAGCCTATTATCTAGAAAACAAATTAAATTCATTTGGTTTGAGACCATTTGTTGTTTTCGGTCCTGGGAGAGAAATAGGTGGTACAGCTAGCATATCAATTGCTTGCAAAGCAGTGGCGGAAGATAAGGAATATAAAATTGAATTTGGTGGAAAAGCTGGATTTGTTTATGTTGAAGATATAGCTGAAATAATTATGAAAATTTTAGAAGATTTACCAAATGGTGCAAGAGTAATGAATATAAATGGTATTACTGAGGACGTAAGTAAAATCGTTGAATTTTTAAACACCTTTACAACATTTAGGAAAATAACTTACAATAAAAAAAACCTTCCAATAGTTGGTGAGATATTAGGAAATGGTCCAGAAGAACATTTGAAAAACTTTGATTATACAGATATAAAAAATGGATTAAAAAAAACAATATCTTATTACAGGAATTTTTAAAAAGGACTTAAATTGAAAATTTTAAAATATTGTACTTTTATCCTCATTTTTTTGACTTTTAATGCATATAGTAAACCACCTTATACTGGTTTGGTATGCACTGATAAAAATAAAACAATAAAACTCGAATTTTTTTTCATGGAAAAAGGTGACAATGAGATAAGGGTTTTTAAGAGAGTTTCTGGACAATTTATGGATGTTGGACAAGTTGTAGGACAAAAACCAGGGTCTTTTTCACTTTGGGAGGATAAAAATAAACTTAAGGGATTAGATTTTGCTTGGCATCTAGATAAAATTACTGGAATTTTAAAGCCATTTATTTTGAGTTCATCATGGAAAAAAGTAACCTCTTTACCAAAGCCATTAAATTGCAGAAGTGAAAGCTTCTGGTACTAATACCTCAAAAGATTATATGAAAAATAATGTATCATTAGGAATATCGCTGATGATCTTAGCTATTTTTCTTCTTTCTATAATGGATGGGATTTCAAAATACCTCTCACAACATTATAGTGTAATTGCAATAAATATGTTTAGGTATTGGTTCTTTGGAGCTTTGTTAATTTTTTTATCATTTTCGCCAAAAGAAAAAAAAATAAAATTACCTGAAACTAAATATAAATATATTCAAATATTAAGAGGGACTATTTTGGCTATTGAAATGTGCTTTGCACATTACTGCTTTTTGAAAATTGGACTGATTGAAGCTCATGCTATCTTTGCAAGTGGTCCATTGATTGTAGCAATATTTTCACTAATCATTTTGAATGAAAAATTTGGTTGGAGGAGATGGTTAGCTATTATTGTGGGTTTCATTGGTATTTTAATAATATTAAGGCCAGGATTAAAAGTATTCGATCCTATATCTCTTATAGCAGTTGGTTGTGCAATTGCTTTTTCATTATATCAAGTTTTAACAAGATACGTATCTGATCAAGATGATTCTAATACAAGTTTTTTTTATACTGGTGTTACTGGACTTATAGTTTTGACATTAATAGGACCATTTTTTGTAACTGAAATAGTTTTCAAAGATATTTTTTTTATAATAGCTGTTTGTTGTCTTGGTGCAGCTGGACACTATTTGATGATAAAATCTTTCCAAAATGCTGAAGCTTCTATTTTACAACCATTTGTCTATTTACATTTAGTGTTTGTAAGTTTTATTGGTATTTTTATTTTTGATGAAAATATCGATTCATATATTTTAATTGGATCAATTATTGTCATAGGTGCGGGGTTATATACTTTTTGGCGTGAAAGAATCGTTGAGGAGAAAATTAGGTAGATTCTATATATAGTTATTTATATATCCAAAACAACTAAATATAGTTTTATGAATCAAGCATTTAAAAAAAAAGTAATTTTTTTATTTAAAAACTCTTGCTATTGCTTCGATTTTTATTAACACTCTTGTCTTAGAAGTTTGAATACTTTTGAATAAACTAATATTAGGGAGGAATTTCATGAAGTTCAAAACTAGTCTATTAATAGGCGCGGCTGCAGTAGCAGCTACTAGTTTACTTGCTGTAACAAGTCATGCAAAAAATCTTCGTTGGAAGATGCAAAGTACTTGGGGTAGTCAG
>MDTB01068095.1_pt1 | contig 12073 bp, 9 predicted proteins | sample 811161 | NCBI WGS metagenome assembly MDTB01 (sample SAMN05326650, study PRJNA326480) | marine metagenome | isolation source: seawater | place: Mediterranean Sea | collected 2009 | reverse complement strand
ACTTTTGGTTATTGCAAATATTGAAGGTAAGCCAATTATTAATAAAAATGATCCAACTCTTTGAAATATAATTGTTTTCTCAATTAATTTTTGACGTAACAATAAAGGTTTATAATTTTCCTTGTCTTGAATGGCATGACCAATCTCATGAGCAACAACGGCAATACTTGTAATACTTTTTTTATGCAGCTTATCCTCACTAATTCGAACTTTTTTTTCAAGCGGGTTATAATGGTCAACTTGATTAATAGGCTCAATTAATACGTTATCTAATTTGTTTTCTTTAAGTAATTTAAGACCCAACTCTTTGCCTGTAAAAGGCATATCTGGAAGGATTACATTATTTTTTTTAAGAACATAGGAAACCCACATACTTGGGAAAAATAAACTTAAAAAAGGGAGAAAGTAAAAAAATAATTTTAACACCTAATATAGATTTATAAAGAAATTTAAAAAAATCAATTAAAATAAATAGTGGCACTAACCAGGAGCAAATTAACTACAAGTATAGTGCAAAATAAAAGAACTATTTTATTAATTAGTGCCACTTACTATTATTAATATCTGAATATGTCACAGATAAGATTAAATTGTATCACTGATGTGTTGCTATAAATAAATAAAATTAAGAATTTCCTTATTTTCCATCAAAGAATTTATATTTTGAATTTTCTAACCAATTTATATTTGGTTCGATACCCCAACCTGGCTTATCAGATATTAAAAGGTTACCATTATTTACTTCAGGATAATCATGATAAATATCATTTTGCCATGGGTAATAATCCTCGCCTTCAATTGAATACTCTAAATAAGGACCTGCATTATTAATTGCTGCTAAAAAATGTAATGTAAAAATTGTTATTAGAGACATATTTGCTGCATGAGGAGTACATATCATGTTATTTTCTTCTGCATATTTCGCAACACGAAGAGATCTCTCGATACCTCCTAAATACAAAATATCAGGCTGTATTATATTAACAACTTTCTCATCAATATATTTTCTAAAGACAGTTAAGTTATTATCTTGCTCACCACCAGCAACATCAATTTTTAATTTTTCTTTAACTTCTCTTGTCCATTCATGTTCCCAATAAGGACATGGTTCCTCATAATGAATGATTCCGTTATCTTCTAATAGTTTACCTACTTCTATTGCTTTTTCTGGAGTATAACAACTATTAGCATCTACTAATAACCTAGAATTTTTTAAATTCTTTCCCATTGTGGTAATGATCTTTTCTGTCCTGCCTTCCCATTCATCTTTATTTCTTCCTACTTCAGATCCTATTCTGAATTTAAATGCTGAAATACCATTTATGTCATTTAATTTTTGAAATCTTTCCAATTCTTTTTCTGGAGTTATATCTCTTTTCATACTTGATCCATAAACCTGAATAGATTTACTCTTACAATTACTAATTAAATCACACACAGGTTTTTCGTTCAGTCTACCGTGTAGGTCCCAGATAGCTGTATCCAAACCACCAAGCGCTCTACACATATATGTTCCCGGAAATTTATGTTGTTTATCATAAATTCGATCTAATAAATTTCCTAAGTTTGCTAAATCTGAAATGTCTTCATTAATTGCAAAAGGAGAAACTTGTCTATGAAGCACTGAGGTACTAATATCAGAATTATATGGTGATATTTGACCCCATCCAAAATGATTAGTATCAGTGGTAACTTTTACTAAAGTTACACCTTTGATATTTTTACTATCTGTATATGTTTCAATTTTTGCTATTTTCATAGACTCTCCTTTATTAAATCTGCACATTTCTCACCAATCATCATACAAGCTGAATTAGTATTGCCAGAAATTATTTTTGGCATAATTGATGCATCAGCAACTCTTAAATTTTTAATGCCATGTAACTTTAAATTACTATCAACTACTGAGGTTTTTTCACTTATTCCCATTGAGCAAGTTCCAACTGGATGATAAGTTGTTTTTGAAAAGTTTTTAATAAACTCTTTTATTTCATCATCTTTATCTACATTTTTATGAGGACCAATCTTAGTATCAATAAAATCACTTAAAGGCTTTGTCTCAGATATTTTATTAGAAATTTTATATGCCTTTAGCATTAAATTTAAATCTTCATCACAATCATAATAATTAGGATTAATAGAAGGATAATCCATTGGGTTTGCTGAGTTTATGTTTACAAAACCTCTGCTTAGAGGTCTACACAAACTTGGTGCGATTGTTAATCCAGAAAAAGGATCAGGTGAGACAGATAAATTACCTACTTTACCAGAACTAGTTGCTGTTAATGGTAAAAAATAAATTTGTAAATCTGGATCAGAGATTTTTGGGTCAGATTTAATAAATGCACCGGCTTGGTTGATACTTAATGTTAAAGGCCCTTTTTTATTAAGAAACCATCTTAAGAAAAAAATTATTTTATTATGTAAAGGTCTTAAACTATCATTAAGTGATTTAATTTTGCTTTTATAATGCAAAGCAACATTCGGGTGATCTTGTAAATTTTTACCTACTGAAGGTAAGTGTACATTTCTTTCTACATTAAAATTTTTTAAATAATCAAAATCACCAATTCCAGATAATTGAAGTATTTGAGGTGAACAAATTGAACCTGCACTTAAAATTATTTCATTACTTGCTTCTGCAATAAATTTTTTAGATTTTCTATAGTACTCAATTCCTACAGCTATACTATCTTTGATAAGAATTTTTGAAACATGACATTTTGTTAATATTTTAAAATTTTTATTTTTTATTTTTCTTAAATACTCTCTTGATACGCTACTTCTTTTTCCTTTATTTGTATTTAATTGAAATAATCCTACCCCTTCTTGTGTCTCACCATTAAAATCGTTATTTTTTTCAAAACCTTGATTAACACAACTTTGTATAAATTTATTAGTTAATATATGTGCCTCATCTTCAATACTTGATATGTTAATGAGACCGTCATTATTATGATATTTTGATTTTCCTAAATAGTGATTTTCAAGTTTTAAAAAATACGGAAGTACATCTTTCCATGACCAATTTTCTATATTCCAATTATTGTAATCATTTTGCTGACCTCTAATATAAACCATCGCATTAATAGAACTAGAACCTCCTAAAATTTTACCCTTAGGCCAGTAATCTTGCCTTCCATTTAATCCATCAATTTTTTCAGTCTTATATTTCCAATTTACCTTATCATTATAAAAGAGATATCCATAACCAGCAGGAATTGTAACGGTTAATTTATTATCATTTGAGCCACTTTCGATAAGTAGAATTTTTTTATTTGGAAAAAATTCTTGTAATCTAAAGGCGATTATTGAACCTGACGACCCTGATCCAATAATTATATAATCAAACCTTTCATTAGTCATAATTTATTTCCAATTCTTGGACGCAACTCTTAAAAAATTTCCCCCTAAGATCCCCTTTATATCTTTGAGTTTATAATTTTTTTTAATTAAAATATTTACTACATCATATATTTTTTCAGGTTCAAAATAAATAAACCCCGACATATTATCTAAATATTCTTTTGGTAAACCAAATTTATTAGACTTAACTTGTTTTAAAAATTGTTTCTGATAGTAAACGTAATCAAGACCCAGTCCAACATGTTTAGGTCCTACTAAATTGCAAATGTATTCTATATTATTGTAAAAATTTTCAGGTGAAATATCATTATTTTTTAAAAAATGACCAAACCCCACAACACCTATTAATCCTCCTGATTTTGCGCATTTTTTAATTTGATCATCTTTAATATTTCGATTTGTTTTTCTTAATTTATATGGATTTGAATGGGAAAAAATTACTGGCTTGGTTGATAATTCAATAGCTTCTATTGAACTCTTGTATCCTGTATGTGTAAGGTCTACAATCATCCCTACTCTGTTCATTTCTTTAATTAAAGATCTTCCATATAAACTCAAACCTGCATTAGAAGGCTCGAAACATCCATCAGCTGCTTTAGATCTATAATCTTTTGCTAATAACATATGTCGAATACCTAAATCATAAAACAACTTTACATTAGTTACTTTACCTCCAAGCATTTCAGAGCCTTGAAAATGGAAACTTAAAGATAGTTTATTTCTTTTTTTGCGTGCTTTATTGATTTTACACTATCTGAATAAATATAATTTTTATTTTTTTGAATATCAGACTTAACTTTTTTAATATATTTAATTGTTTGTTCTGTATTCATTCTCTCAACACCAACACTAAGACTTACAAAATTAAACTTATTATTGTAATATCTTTCTAAAATTTGCTTTTTATTTTCAGCTTCAGGAACCCAAGGTAAAGTAAGATCACATATTAATGATTCATTATATATTTTTTTAATATCTTTCATGATTTACTCCTCTGTATATAAAGTGGGTTTATAATTAATGTTTCTATCTTTTATGGTTGGAAGATTAGCTAAAAGAGCTTTTGTATATGAGTGAGATGGTGTTAAAAAAACTTTTTCAGATTTATCTAATTCAACAATCTCTCCTAAGTGCATAACTGCCACTCTATCACTAATATAGTTAACTACACTCAAGTCATGACTGATGAATACTATAGTAAGTTTATCATTTTTATTTAATTTATTAATTAATTCTAAAATTTGAGCTTGAATTGAAACATCTAAGGCTGAGACGATTTCGTCACAAATTAATAAAGAAGGCTTAACAGCTAAAGCTCTTGCTATAGCTATTCTTTGTCTTTGGCCACCTGAAAATTCATGAGGATATCTATTCATTAAATTTGGACTTATTCCACAAGATGTCATTAATTCAGAAACGTATTGTTTAACATAACTCTTATTTACTATTTTATGTATATGGGCTGCTTCTCCAATAATATCTAAAACTTTTTTTCTTGGATTCAATGAGGAGTATGGATCTTGAAAAACCATTTGTATATCCATATTGGATTTTTTTTTATTTGAGATTTTTTTATTTTTATAAATTATTTCTCCTGAGTTTTTATCTAATATTTCGCAAATTATTTTACCTAAAGTAGATTTGCCACATCCAGATTCACCCACAATCCCAAGTATCTCTCCATTAAAAATGTCTAAAGATAAATTTTTAATTGCTTTGTTATCATTATTTTTTTTATTTTTATTAAATAAAGTATAAAATTTAGTAATTAAATCTTTTCTTTCAGAGTATACTTTGTTTAAATTTTTAATTGATAATACAACATCTTTTTTTTCAACATAAGAAGATAATTTATCAACTGGTATAGAATTGATTAGTTTTTTTGTATAGGGATGTGAAGGATTATCTATAATCTCATTTACACTACCACTTTCAACAATTTCACCCTTGAGCATAACAGAAATATTATCTACCAATCCTGATAAAACTGATAAATCATGTGTTATCCAAATTAGAGAGGTATTATTTTCCCTACATAGTTTTTGTGTAAGATATAATATTTGTGCTTGAGTAGTAACATCAAGTGCTGTTGTGGGCTCATCTGCAATAACTAATTTTGGATTATTGATTAATGCTATTGCAATAGCTACTCTTTGTCTCATGCCACCAGAAAATTCATGAGGATAATAATTGATTTTATTTTCTGCATCTTTTATACCAACATTTTTAAGTGCCTTAATAGCAATATGTTTTGCTTCATTTTTATTAATATTATTATGAGCTAAAATCGCTTCAATCATCTGAGTTTTGATATTTAAAATAGGATTTAGAGACATTGTAGCGTCTTGAAAAATCATAGATATTTCATTTCCTCTAATTGATGACATTTTTTTTTCTGAAATTTTTGTTAAATCATCATCTTTATAAATAATATTACCCTCAACAATTTTTCCAGGATGTTGCAGCAGCTTCATAATTGAAAGACCCATCACAGACTTACCAGAACCAGACTCACCTGCAATTCCATGTATTTCACCTTGTGCTATATTTAAGGTAATATTGTTAACAGCCTTAACTGTTTCATTCCTAGTAAAGAAAAATGTTTTTAAGTTTTTTATTTTTAAAATCATATATTTAATCTTGGATTTAATAATATTCTAAGCCTATCTGAAAAAATATTTATACTAATAACTGTAATTAATAAAAAAAATCCTGGATATAAACTCATCCAATACTTTCCAACTATAATATATTCATATCCATTAGAAATAATTAGACCAAGTGATGGTTCAGTGATTGGTAAACCAACTCCTAAAAATGAAAGTGATGCCTCTAATGTGATAGCAAAAGCCAAATTCATTGTACTTAATACAATTATTGGCGGTAAACAATTTGGCAATAGGTGACCAAATATAATTCTATGCTGAGGTAAGCAGAGACATTTTGCAGAATTAAAATAATCTTTTTCTTTTTCTGATAATGCGGAGCTTCTTATAACTCTAGCAAAAGTTGCCCATTGGCTCATAACCAGAGCAATAATGACATTTTCTAATCCCCTTCCTAATATTGATAGAAGAACTAAGGCAATCAAAAAACTTGGCATGGCTAATACCATATCAGCAATTCGCATTATAAAACTGTCAATAAACCCACCAAAATATGCACTTATAATTCCTAATACTATACCTATGAAAAGTGCAATAATCACACTCAACAAACCCACAAAAAGACTTATTCTTAATCCATATATTATCGCACTCACCAAATCTCTGCCTTGGTCATCTGTTCCTAAATAAAATAAATCATCTTCAAAAGATCTAGACATTGGAGGCATTAAAGAGTCGAGAATACTCAATTGAGCTAAGTCATATGGATTTTGTAAGGTAAAATAAGGACCAATAAAAACAAAAAATACTAAAGAAATAAGTATTAATAAAAAAAATAAAGCTAGTTTATCCTCTGCGTAAATTTTAATGAATGTTATTGAATTTTTGATCATTTTTTTTCAGAAATTCTTATTCTTGGATCTAATAATGAATAAAGAATATCAACAATTAAATTTACCAACATAAATATAAAAACTATTACTAATAAGTATGCAACAATTACTGGGCGATCTAATAAAGTAATTGACTCGATAATTAATCTCCCCATACCTGGCCAAGCAAAAATACTTTCAGTTATAACTGCAAATGCCATTAATACAGAAAATTGTAATCCTATAACTGTTATTATAGGCACAAGAATATATTTTAATAAATGAAATGTAATAATTCTAAAATTACTTAAACCTTTTGATTTAGCAAATTTAATAAAATCTAATGGTAATGTTTCTTGTATTCCTGCAAATGTCATTCTAATAACTAATGCAAGTGGATATAAAGCTAAATTTATTGAAGGTAATATTAGATGTCTTAATCCATCTAAAGTTAAAAAACTTAATTTGTAACCTAAAAAATCTACAACCTCACCTCTTCCAGTAGACGGAAAAATATTTAAACTTACTGAAAAAATCATAATCATAATTAAACCAACCCAAAAAGTAGGTAAGCTAAAGAAGAAAATTGATATTGATAATATTAATTTACTAATAAAATTATTTGGATTTAGCCCTGCTATAACCCCTAAAGGGATACCAATGATAATAGCAATTAATAATGCAAATATTGTCAACTCAAGAGTAGCAGGCAACCTTTCTAAGATAAGTGATATAGCGGGTCTATTATGAACAAATGAATAGCCAAGTTCACCTTTCAATGCATTTTTTAGAAAAATAAAGTATTGGTCTAAGAGTGATTTATCAAGACCTAAACCTTTAATAGTTTTAATTTTTTCTGCTTCACTTGCCTCTGGATTAATTAAGACGTCAATTGGATTACCAATTGCATAAACCGAAGCAAAAACCAATAAAGACATCGCTATCAAAACCATAAAGGTCTGTAAAATTCTATTTGTAAGGAAAACTAGCATGTCATTATGAGGTTAATAACGATGGAAAGCATAATAATGCTTTCCATCTTAAGGTATAATTTATTTTTAGTTAGCTTTTTTTGCAAGCATTACTTCAAACGCCTCATCAGCTCTTGGAGTATAGTCAACTTTATCAGTTGTACCTACAACAACATACTGAGAGTGAAGAGGAATAGCGCCTTGATCCTCAGCAATCAGTATATTCATGGCTTGTTTGAGATAATTTTCATAAACTTCCATATCAAATGCTGCGGAAGCTCTCTCAACAGCGTCATCAAATTCATTATTTGAGTATCCGCCTGCATTCCAACTACCATATCCTTCTTCTTTAGTATGGAAAGCTGCACTTAAAGACATAAGAGAGGATCCTGTAAATGCATTATCCCAGCCTATCATTGATAAACTAAATTCTTGTTTATTTAATCTACCAAAATATACAGCCTTAGGCATAGTTTCTACTTCCATTTTTAGCCCAATTTTAGATAGCATTTGAGCAATAGTCTGAGCGACTTTTTCATCATTCACATATCTATCATTAGGAGCATGAACAGTTAATCCAAAACCATCAGCATAACCTGCTTCAACCATTAGAGCTTTAGCCTTATCGACATTAAATTCATTTTCAGGAATATTGTCACTGTAACTAAAGAATCCTTTTGGAACAACTTGGTTTGCTTCTTCAGCAAGACCATCCATAACTTTTGATACAATTGCATCTCTATTTATTGCAAGTGAAAGAGCTTTTCTAACCCTAACATCTTTCAGTGGGTTTACAGACATTGCATTACCATTGTTATCAGTAACAAATGGAGAATTATCATTTTGTGTATCAACATAAAGCCATAAAGTTCTAGCAGAAGCTCTTTTAGCTACTTTAAAACCATCTTTAGTTTCAATAGCGGGTACAGATGAAGGAGATAGCCCTTCAAGTACATCTACATCACCGGATAAAAGAGCAGCTACTCTTGAAGCGCCATCGGGCATGATTTTAAAAGTTACATCATGAAAGTCTGGCTTATCTCCCCAGTAATTATTATTAATCGAAATTTGATAATTATCTCCAGGTGTATAGCTCTTAAACATATAAGGTCCAGTTCCTATAGCGACTTTACCAGATGCAAAATCTTCAGTAGTTGATCCCTCAACGTTTTGTTTGGAAACTATAGCAACTCCCGATAATCTTCTTAATAGTAATGGATAAGGATTTTTGGTTTTAACTATTATTGTATAAGTATCAGGTGCTTCAACAGAGTCAATCATACTGACATTAGATTCATAACTAGCTGGATTATTAGGTATGTTAGGAATTCTATCTATTGAAAAAATAACATCAGCAGCAGTAAAATCACTACCATCGTGAAATTTTACTCCTTTTCTTAAATTAAATTCCCAAGTTAAATCATCAATATTTTTCCATGACTCTGCAAGTCTTGGAACTATATTTGCGTTTTCATCTCTATCAATCAATCTCTCAAATAAATATCTTGAGTAAGCCGCATTAGGACCTAGGTACAACCAATGAGGGTCTACTGAAGGATCATGTGGTGTAGCAACAGTAAGTTCATTACTTAATGCGGCTTTATTGATTAGAAAAACTGAAATTAATATAAAAGTAAATTTAAATATTTTATTAAACATAAATTCTCCCATTTTTTATAATTTAACCACTCAATAAAAATGATGTCAATTTTATTAATTAATCTAGAATTTCTCTAATTTTTATTTATAAATTGGTTAACCAATATGGATAAAATTAGCAATTTTGATAAAAATAAAGAATTAGTAAAAGAGATTATAAAATTAACATTAAAAAATAAAAAAAAGAAAATTAAAAAATTAGAAAACGAAAGAAAATTATCAGAAATCTTAAATGTGAAAAGATCAAAAATTCGTAATGCTTTACTAATTGTAGAAAGCAAAGGTTATATTAAAAGAAAACCAGGTAGTGGAACATTTATAAATTATAATTTAGGTGAAAATAATATAGAAGACATTAATATAAAGATTAGCAAAAATTCTCACAGTGAAACTTTTTTTTCTTCTATACAGGTAAGATTAAGTATAGAGCCAGTTATAAGTGCTTATGTAGCTGAAAACTACATTGAAAAAGAATTAAAAGAATTAGAATTTAATTTAAATGAAATAAAAAATTCAAAAAAATGGATTGATATAAAACTTAACACTTATAATTATTTTATAGCTTTATACAGTTTATCAAAAAATAAATATTACGTTAACACTTTTAAAGATTTAGTTGAAGATAGAAAATTATCAAATTTTGATGGTCATTATATTAAAGACTCTTTTACATCAGAAAATAATGTATCAAAAATAATATTGCTTACTAGCTATTTAAATATTAAAAAAACATTTGATCCAATAAAAAACAGAAATCCTGAAAAAGCATTTAAAGAAAGTAAAAAATATTTAAACAAAATTTTGTCTTATGTGTATATATAATTATATTTTAAAATAATCTTTAAAAAAATAAAACAAGTATACAATTCTTAAATATATTTTGTTTAAAAAACGAAAAGGTATTTTACTCGGCAATCCTTTGTATACTTTTGAAATATTTAAATCTCTATTATTGGAACCAAATACTAATTTAGATAACTGCATTCCTAACCACGGTGCAGAACTAACACCATTTGCATGATATCCAAAACTATAAAAAATATCTTCATTATCGATTTTTCCAATAGATGGGCTTAATTTAGATGTAAAAGCCACTAACCCTCTCCAGGAGTATTCAAACTTAATATCATTCCAGTTTGGAAAAATACTCTTAAAATTTAATTCGATTTTTTTAATGAATTTTTTATGTGAATTTATACTTCCATTCATATCGCCTCTAGCTCCAAACAAAATTCTATTATCAGGTAATTTTCTATAATAATAAAGTAAATTTCTTGTGTTAACTATAGGTGAAAAAGTATTAAAATTATGAAGATGTATTTGTTCTTCTGTAAGAGGCTCTGTTACAATTATATTTGAAATAATTGGCATTATTCTTGAATCAAGCTCCTTAATTAATCCTTCTTGATAAAAACCATTTGTAGCTACAACTATTTTTTTGGTTTTTATTTCAAAAGAATTACAAAAAGCTGTGTAGTAATTATTATTTTTTTTTATTGAGTTCACTTTACTATTTATAAAAATATTTCCATTCATTTCTAAAACCTTTGATGCTAATCCATTCACAAATTTTAATGGATTTAATGCAAATCCAGGCCTATATGATAGAGCTCCAAATTGTTCTTCTCCAGAATGACCTATTTTATTAAAAGTAGTTTCATCAATAATATTAGATTTTATACTAAATAGTTTGTTGTAAACTTCGCTTTCTTTTATTAATTCTTCAAATTTTTTCTTAGAATGAGCTACAACATAATTATTATCACCAGATACATCACATAGTATTTTATATTTATTTATTAATTCCTTTGTATAATTTGAGCCTTCAATACAATTTTTAAAAAATTTAATAGTTTCGTCTTGACCGTATTTTTTTATTAATTGATTAACAGTTAACTTAGTAGGTGGAATGCAACAAAAACCAGCATTTCTAGAAGATGCTCCCCATCCTAACAATCCTGCATCAACAATCCCAATATTTAAATTATAATTTTCTAATAAATTCAATGCGCATGATAAACCGGTATATCCTGCACCGATAATTAATATATCAAATTCAATATTTTTATTAATTGGTTTTAGATTAAAATTTTGGTGTTTATCAGTTGTTGTATGCCAATAACTATTAGGTAAAGTATCAAAATTATAAATATCTTTATGGTACACTATTATTTATATTAATTAATACAGGTTTTAGTATTTGTTTTTTAAGATTTAAATACCATATCTATAAAATAAATCCAATTAATGGCTGATAAAAATATTTTAATTAAAACTTTTAAACTTCTTTTACCATTTTTATGGCCCAACAACAGAAGAGATCTTAAACTTAGAGTAATTTTTGCGTTATTTAGTATGGTAATTGCTAAAATTGCTAGTGTTTATACCCCTCTAATTTTAGGCAATGCAGTAGATTCTTTAACAGATTTGAGTAGTGGCATTAATTTACTTTTATATGTCCCTATAGCAATAATCATTTCATATGGATTTGTAAGAATTGCTTCATTTGCTTTTAACGAAATAAGAGATGCATTATTTTCTAAGGTAAGTCAAAATGCAATTAGAAAGGTAAGTTTAAAAATCTTTAAGCATTTACATT
>MDTB01052665.1_pt1 | contig 12073 bp, 12 predicted proteins | sample 811161 | NCBI WGS metagenome assembly MDTB01 (sample SAMN05326650, study PRJNA326480) | marine metagenome | isolation source: seawater | place: Mediterranean Sea | collected 2009 | reverse complement strand
GATAACTGCTGAAAGCATCTAAGCGGGAAACTCACCTCAAAACTAGTTCTTCCCATAGAGCCGTGGTAGACCACCACGTTGATAGGCTGGGTGTGAAAGTGCGGTAACGCATGTAGCTGACCAGTACTAATAGCTCAATTGGCTTGATATATGCACTGAAAAAAATTTATATAAATATTTCATTACATCTTATATGTATCTAAAATGAATAGTTTAGTTGATAAAATAAAAAAAATAAAAAAATTAGGTATTATAGGTATAAAACATTCACTAGAGGATGAAAGTTCTAACTTTGAAGACCTTCAATTAATAAAAAAAGATAACCTTAAAAGAATTCAAGAGATAAATCTAAGACTAACAAATTTTAATTTAAATTGAATAATTTAGTAGCAGTAATTCCTGTTAGAAAAGGATCACAAAGAGTAATTAATAAAAACTTCAGACCATTTGCAGGTGAAAATCTTTTAATAAAAAAAATTAAAATATTGAAAGAAGTAGAATATTTAGAAAAGATAATTATCAATACAGACTCTGATGATGCAATTGATATAGCAAAAAACTACGGGGTAGATTACTGGAGGAGAGAAGATTATTATGCTAGCAGTGAATGTTTGAACAGTGATTTTTGGCAAAATGTTGCTGAAACAACCGACAGTAAATATTTGATGTTTACAAATTGTACTTCACCTTTAATTAAGTTAGGAACATATCAAAATACAATCAATTTTTTTAGGGAAAAAATTGTAAAAGGAGAATTTGACAGCATAAATACTGTTACAGAATTAAAAGAGTTTATATTTTTAGAAAATAAACCAATTAATTTTAATCTAAACAGTACACCAAATTCCCAAAATTTACCCGACACTGTTATATTAAATTTTGCAATAAATATTTTATCAACAGACAATATGTATAAACGTAAGTCTTTGATTGGAAACAAACCTTATCTTCATAAATTAAATGAAGTTGAAGGTATCGATATTAATTCAGAGACAGACTTTGAGATCGCAGAATTTTTTTATAAAAAATTATAAATTAAAGTGAAAAAAAATAGATATAATATTTTCTATAATAAATTTTTTTTAAAAAAAAAATTCAACAATATTGATTATGATGTAAAAGAAATTTTTAAAAATTCGATTAAAAAAAATGAAATTTTGAAAAAATATAGTTCTTCTATTGAAGAGTATAATTCAATACTTAATCTAAATAAATTTAAAATATCCTCAAATTTAAAGAAAAATATCTTTCTTTATAAATTATTATTTTCTGAGGGATTTATATCAAATGCATCTTTTATGAGAAATGATTTAATTAATAAATACTCTAAAAAAAATTTTAAAACTTTTAATCAATTTATTTTTTATCTTAAATGTCAAATTGACAACTATGATTTAGAAAATGCTTATAATTTAACAAATAGAAAAAAATTCAATTTATTATTTTCACTTAAATATCATTTAAGTTATCCTTTTATAAAAAACATTAATTTATTTCTTTACAAATTAATAAACAATAAACACAAAAATTTTTTAGATTTAGGAGTAATTAAAAACGAAAATAATGAAGATAATTTTTATAATCTAATAAAAAATAAAAGAATTGCAATAGTCGGACCTGGCAATTCACCAACAAATCATTGCAATGAAATAGATAAATATGATCTAGTAGTAAGAATAAATACTTTTGTTGATCATACAAAAGAAGAAAAAAAAATTTTTGGTTCAAAAACAGATATAATTTATTTTAATGGAGATAAATTTAAGGAATTAGAAAAAAAGGGAATAAATAAATTTCAAAAAGACAAGTTTATTTGTACCAGAATAAATTTTAGTAATTTATTTAAAGAAAAAAATATTAGATCAACAAAAAAACTCGATATAAATTTAATTGGATCAAACGGCTTCCTACAAGATATACTTATGGATCTAGTTCATTATGAATATAAGGAAATTAAAATTTTTAATTTCGATTTTTATTTAAGTAAGAAAATATATACAAAAAATTATTCAGGTATAAATACAGACATGACAACAAATCCTTTTTTAACTCATTCAAAGTTAGATTTATTTGGAAATATAAACTTTGTAAGACTTTTAAATAAGTATAATTTGCTAAATGTAGACGAAAATATAAAAGAGATAATTGATATGAATAACTTAGAAATTTCGAATCTATTTTATGAAATATATAAAAATAATTAAGTAAAATGAAAATATATAATCAAATAAAATATTTTTTAGAGGCCCATGATTATATAAATATTACAATTTTTATTGCATTAACTGTATTATCAATCTTTTTAGATGTTTTATCCATTGGGATTATATTCCCAATCATGAATATTATTTTTAATGAAAATATTCTTGCAAATTATAAATTAATTGAGAATTTTATAATATTTATTTCACCCTTTAAATTTCTTAATGAAACAAGAAATTTTCATTTAATTTCAGGATTATTGACTATTTTTATTAGTAGTATTATTTTCAAAAACATTCTAGTATTATATGTAGCTTATTTTAAAGCTAATTTTACTTATAAAATTCTTTTAAGATTAAAAAAAAAATTTTTAATTAAAATAATTAAAATTCCCTTTTATGAAATAACTAAACTTAAAGCTACTGATATTATGAGATTTTTAGAGGAAATGAGTGGTATCGTTACAATTTTTGAACAATTGCTTATATTATTTGTTGAGCTTTTACTATTAGTTTCAATAATAATTTTCTTGTTAATTTTCGATACAAATACTAGCTTAATTTTAGTCGTAACAGTTCTTTTTTTTTCATTTGTCTTAATTTTGCTCATGAAGAATAAAATTCTTTATTTTGGAGAGCTCAGAAGATCCTCTGAATCTAATTTATTATTTATAACTAATAATATTATCAGTGGTATTAAAGAAATAAAATTATCTGGATACATTGATCTATTTATAAATAATTTTGATTTAACCTTGAAAAATTCATTGCATGCTAGTAAAAATTTTAAATTTATTTCTCAAATACCACGTGCATTTTTAGAGATAATCGTTGCAACATCTATCGTTATTTTTTTTATTTCGAATATGTATGAAACAACTGAATTTGATTTAACTTTATTAAGCTCAGCTGCTGTCTTTTTGGCAGCGGGCCTTAAAATTTTACCATCTATAGGAAAAGTTATAAATAGTTACAACTCTTATAAGTATTATTATCCTGTATTAGGAAAAATACATGATTTTTGTATTAAAATAGAGAAAATTAATATCGATAAATCAAATAAAATTAAACTTACTAAAAACATTAAATTACAAAATATAAGTTTTGAATATGAATCTAATAACAAAGTATTTGAAAACTTAAATTTTCAATTAAATTACAATGATAAAATTGGCTTATACGGAGAAAGCGGCGCTGGTAAGTCCACCTTAATAAACATTATTTCAGGTTTAATAAAGCCCGACAAAGGATCAATTTATATTGATGAAAAAAATATCCAAAATAATTATTTAATATCAAATTTATCTATAGTTTCTCAATCACCATTTTTTATAAACGCGACTATAAAAGAAAATTTAATATTTGGATTAGAAAACAAAAAAATTGATGATAATGAAATACTTGATATTCTAAAAAATCTTAATTTAATGGATGTTATAAACAAACTAGATAAAGGTTTGCAAACATCTCTAGGAGAGAGGGGATCAAAATTTTCAGGAGGACAGTTGCAAAGACTGAGTATTGCAAGAGCAATCTTAAAAAAATCTAACTTATTAATTTTAGATGAAGCAACTAATTCTTTAGATAAAAAAAATGAAGCAATAGTTATGTCTTATATATTACAAAAATTTAAAGATAAGGCCTTAATTATAATATCACATGACTTAAATATTCTAAAAAATTGTGATTACGTTATTAAACTAAATGGTAACAAAATTGAGAAAATAGAATTTTAAAGTAATTCAGATTATTTTTTAAAATTTATAAATTAAATTTTTGTTAATTTATAAAAATGATTATATAATTTATTACAATCTTTTAATAAAATATTTATGTTTTTCTTCTGAAGTAGTTTTTTAAACTTTTTTTGTTTAAAATTATTTTTCCTATTCAATGTTCTTTTATCTATTTTTCCTTCTACTGATTTAAAACTCGAATCTGATAATATTGGTTCAGAATTAAAAGTTGGAGTTGTTAAGATACTATCAGGAGTTATATCAATTTTTTTGCAAATTTTATTTATTGTTTTTTCAGTATTTTTTATAAGATCATAAAAAGTTATTCCAATTACATTTTTCTTCTTAATTAAAGTCATTGACGATATTGTTGACTTTTTCCATAAAGTTAAAGCTCTCTCAAAATCACTATAAGATTTGGGGTCGTGTTTTAAGGCTGACGCAAGCCAATCTAGTGGATCTCTAACGATAGTAATAAACTTTCCGTCTGGGTAGTGTTTGAAAAAATATTTTAAACTTTCATTTTCCATATTTACTCTAGGTATGAAAATACTTACATATTTTTTTTTCCTCAAATTATCTTTGTAATTGAGCCATGAATAAAAAAAGCTTGTAAAGTATGCATTTAAAATATTTCTCTGCCCATTTTTCTTAATTAAATAATTGTTAAATATTTTCTTTTGTGCGTTTAAATTAAAATAGAAGTTATACGTTTTATTCCATTTAGATTTAGATTCTTTTTTATATTCAGATTTTAAGGCAAAAAATTTAATATAATCATTATCTAAATTTTCAAACCTTTTATCTAAATTTTTAAGTTTCCACTTTGGTCTCCAAATTGTCAGTTCATTTGGATATGCACATATTTCTTTATGTCCATCAAATAATTGACTTAACAATGTACCCCCTGATCTTTGAATTTGAGAAATAAGTATTATAGGAGCTTTAATCTCTTGATTTTTGTCTATTAAATTAGTTGTTAAGAAATCTAAAAAAAAAATGTCCTTAAATCTTTTTGTGCAAAATTTAAAAAAATCGATTACACCAAGCTCAAAAAACTTTTTTATAACTTTTATTAGAAATTTCATTAGGATTTATACAATTAAATGAATATAAAAATTAAAATATATTGCAAATTAAATTATTTTAAGCAATACCAAAATTAAAGAAATTTTAGATGATAAAAAGATTAGCCATAATACCCGCAAGATCAGGATCAAAAAGAATAAAAAATAAAAATATTATAGGCTTTTATGGCAAACCGTTGTTATCCCACTCTCTTGAAATTATAAAAAAAAGCAAAATGTTTAAGAAGATACATGTATCAACTGACTCAAATAAAATAAAAAAAATTGCTTCAAGTTTAAAAATTGAAACTGATTTTTTCAGACCATCCAAATTAAGTGGAGATAATGTATCTATAATAGATACCTTAAAATTTGTAGTTAACAATTTTAAAAAAAGAAATATGTTTTATGATCAAATTTGGTTATTTTATGCAACTAACCCATTTATTAAAATCAAATATATAAAAGATGCAAATAAATTATTCTTAAAACATAAACAAAAAAATCCAATTCTTCCTGTGACAAAATATAATTATCCAGTTGAATGGGCTTTAAAAATAAAAAGAAATGTATTACATAATAAATTTAAAAATCTTTCTCATTTAGATTCAAGAATGACTGAGAAATTATTTTGTGATGCCGGTATGTTTTGTGTTTATGGAAATGATCATATATTCAAAAATAAAAGTTATGTACCTTATGAAATTCCAATTCATGAGACTGTAGATATTGATGATAAGGATGATTTAAAATTAGCTAAAAAACTTTTTAGAAAATAAAAATTTAATGAATAAAAATATTTATAAAAAAAAATGGGATGAAGCAAAAAAAACAATATTAGGTGGCAATTCATTAATATCTAAAAGACCTGAATTACATTTACCAGTATATTGGCCTACCTATTATAAGAAAGCAAAAGGTTGTTTTGTTTGGGACATACAGGGAAAAAAGTATATCGATATGATATTTGCAGTTGGTCAGAACACTTTAGGCTATGCAAATTCTCAAATTGATAAAAAAATAATAGATGCTTTAAAAAAAGGTAACATGTCATCTTTAAATTGTGTTGAAGAGTTGGAATTGGCTCAAAGACTCTTAAAAATTCATAAATGGGCTGGTATGGCAAAATTTGCAAGGTCAGGAGCTGAGGCAAGCTCAATTGCTATAAGGATTGCAAGATCTGTAAATAATAATGACTCAATAGCAGTGTGTGGATATCATGGTTGGCATGATTGGTACTTATCGATGAATTTAAAGTCAAAGAATTCTCTTAATGAGCATTTATTACCAGGATTAAATCCAATAGGAGTACCGAAATACTTAAAGAACAAAGTACATCCCTTTTCAATGAATGATTTTAATGGTTTCAAAAATTTATATTCTAAATATAAAATTGGTATTGCAATAATTGAAATTGCTAGGACATCGATGCCAAATTTAGAATTTTTAAAAAATGTTAGAAAATTCTGCAATAAAAATAAAATAATTTTAATTTTTGACGAATGTACAAGTGCATTTAGAGTAAATTATGGAGGATTACATTTAATAACAAATGTAAATCCAGATATTGCTACTTTTGGAAAAGCATTAGGAAATGGTTATGCAATTTCCGCAATTATTGGAAAAAAAAATATTATGCAAAAGGCAAAAGGGTCTTTTATAAGTAGTACTTTTTGGAGTGAAAGGATTGGATTTGTGGCTGCTAACGAGACCTTAAAAGTAATGAAAAAAACAAGATCACAAAAATTAATAAAAAAAAATGGTGATTATTTACAAAAAAAACTGAAACAAATTTCCAAAATACACAATGTGCCAATAATTGTTAATGATATGAAGGGAATAACATCTTTTATTTTCAAAGATAATCACCAAAAATTAAAAACTTTTATGACACAAGAAATGCTTAAATTTGGATTTTTAGCTTCAAATGTGACATACGTAAGCATCGAACATAAAAAAATAATTATTGATAAGTATATTTATTTTTTAAGCAAAGTTTTCAAAAAAATAAACATTTTGCAGAAAACTAATTTTAAAAATCCTTTTCTTAAAGGACCAGTCTCAGCGTCACATTTTAAAAGATTAAGTTCATAAATTCCAATATCTAGGGTCTATCTCTCTTTCATTAGAAATATAAAACTTATTAAAAGGAAAGTTTATTTTTTTTTTTTTTAATGAATTAATTTTTTCTATATCTTCAATGGAAGAGCATCCTAAAATTATATATTTTGCTAAATTTAAACTAAAAATAGCATTAATTGCTAATTCATATTTATCCATTTTAAATTTTTGCTCATATTTTTTTAATTGCAAAATTTTTTTTTTTAAATTCTTAAAATTATTTAAATAATGTACTTTTTGAAATAATAAACCCTGAATAAAAACTGATCTGATATGGAATTCAATTTTGTATTTTTTTTTACAATTTATTAAATATTTCAATTTTTTATTGTCTAAATTAAATAAATTTATTGGTATTTGAAAAAAATCGAAATTATATTTTTTTAAATAGTAAGATATTTTGTATACATCGTAAGTTGAAATTCCGATCTTTTTAATCTTACCTTTCTTTTTTTGAAGATTTAAATAATTTATAATTTTTTCATCAGAATTAACAAAATCGTTTTCATTATGGAACATTATATAATCTATTTTTTTTCTTTTTAATTTTTTTAAGCTCAGATCTATTGATTTTTTAACAAAGTATAAATTTGATTTTTTTACTTTTGTATTAAAGGTTAAAAATTTAGTTGACAACTTTTTCTTTAAATTTTTCACTTCTCCAATTTGTTTTTCAGCATTTCCATAAGAGGGTGCAGTATCGATTAGCTTAATTCTTTCTGATTTATTGATCTTAGAAAAAAAACTTTTGTAAGTTTTCTTTTTAACATTTTTTTTTAAGATCCCATAATTTTGATCAAATTGTGCTGTTCCAATACCAAAATACATATAACTTCAATCAAGTTTTACTCGTAATATTATATAATCATTCATTATTATAAATAGAAATTTTTTAATTTTAAATCTTTAATACTTGCTTTATAAGTATTTCATAAATTTAAATGATCAATAATAAATCCATTTTTATTTCTGGAAGCACAGGTTCTTTTGGTAGTCTTTTTGTAAGTCACATTATAAAGCGATATAAACCAAAAAAATTAATTGTTTTTTCTAGAGATGAATTAAAACAATTAAAAATGAAAGAGATGATTTCACCAGAAAAATTCAAATTTATCAGGTATTTTGTGGGAGATATAAGAGATAAAGAGAGATTAGATTATGCTTTAAAAGATGTTGACTATGTATTTCATGCAGCTGCAATGAAGCAAGTTGATACATCCGAATATAATCCAACAGAGTGTATAAACACTAATATATTTGGCACTCAAAATTTAATTAGCTCGTCACAAAAAAATAATGTAAAAAAATTTGTAGCCATATCTACTGATAAAGCTGTAAATCCTATCAATTTGTATGGTGCAACAAAGTTAGCAGCAGATAAACTAGTTATTGCAGCTAATAACATGTCAGGCAAGAATGTTACAAGATTTTCAGTAGTTAGATACGGAAATGTAATAAACTCTAGAGGATCTGTAATACCATATTTTAAATCATTAATAGAACAGGGAAGGACTTTACCAATTACCCACAAATCAATGACAAGATTCCTTATAACTTTGGAGCAAAGTGCGAATTTTGTTCTTCAATGCCTAAATCTAATGCGTGGAGGAGAAACTTACGTACCAAAAATACCTTCAGCTAGATTGATGGACATTGTTAAAGCATTGGTAAACAACCCAAAATTTAAGATTGTTGGGATACGTCCAGGAGAAAAAATCCATGAAGTGTTATGTTCTAAAGAAATGTCTAATTACATTTTAGAATTTAAAAATTATTTCTTAATAAAACCTAATATAAATTTTTTTGATGGAAACATAAATTATGTAGTTAGTAAAACAGGTGAAAAAGGCAAAAAAGTACGAGATGATTTAGAGTATAGCTCTGATAAAAATAAGGATTTTTTAAATGTAAAAGAAATAAAGCAATTAATAAAATCTTAATGATATATTACAACAGGCAATCAATAATTAGTAGCGATATAAGATCAGTAAATAAAGTTTTAAAAAGCGATATAATAACCCGTGGAAAAGTTGTAAGTGAATTTGAAAAACGAGTTTCTTCATTTGTTGGTTCAAAATTTGGTGTCACCTTTAATAGTGCTAGCAGTGCATTAACTGGATCTTGCTTTGCAATTGGTTTAAAAAAAAATGATATAGTTTGGACCACTCCCAATTCATTTGTTTCATCAGCCTCTGCCGCAAGACATTTCTCATCAAAAGTAGATTTCGTTGATATTTGTAGAAAAAATAAAAATATATCAGTCGTAGAATTAGAAAAAAAATTAATAAAAGCAAAAAAAAATAAAACTTTACCTAAAATATTAATAACTGTTCATTTTGGTGGACAGCCCCCAGATCAAAAAAAAATTCATGAACTATCAGTAAAATTTAACTTTTTTATAATCGAAGATGCCTCACATTCTTTGGGTGGATCCAAGGATAAAGAAAAGGTTGGATCTTGTAAGTGGTCAGATATTGTAGTCACAAGTTTTCATCCTGTTAAAACTATTACGACTGGTGAAGGAGGTATAGCTTTATCTAATAATATGAAATTTATTGAGAGACTAAAAATGTTCAGAAATAATGGAATAACTAGGAATTTTAAATTTTTTAAAAAAAAAATCAAAGATCCTTTTTATTATGAACAACAATTCCTAGGACATAATTACCATATGTCGGACATAAATGCAGCACTAGGTCTTTCTCAATTAAAAAGGATTAAAAAATTTATAAGAAAAAGAAAGAGTATATTTGATTTTTATAATAAAAATTTAAAAACGGATAAAATATCTCTTCCTAAAATTGACATAAAAAGTAAATCTACACATCATTTATATGTCATAAACTTAAAAAATAAAAAAAACAGAAAAAAAATTTTTATGGAAATGAAAAAAAAAGGAATTATTCTGAATGTACATTATATCCCAATTCATTTACACCCTTATTATTATAATTTAGGTTTTAGAAAAGGAGACTTTCCGAACTCTGAATGGCACTACGAAACCTCAATTTCATTACCAATATATTTTGATTTATCATTAAAAAATTTAAAAAAAATTGTAAAGGAGTTAAATTATATAACTGAAAATATAATATGAAAAAAAAAATACTTATTATATCTGCACACCCAGACGATGAAACTTTAGGGTGTGGGGCGACTGTATCAAAACTTAACAAAGAAGGTCATATTTCTAAAGCTATATTTCTCACTGATGGTGTAAGCTCAAGAGATAATAAGAATACTAAAATAGAGGCAATTAATAGGAAAAAGTGTGCAAATGACGCTTGTAGAATTTTAGGTATAAAAAAAAAAAAATTCTATAATTTCCCTGATAATTCTCTCGATACAGTCCCCAAATTGACTTTAAATAAAGTGATTGAAAAAGAAATTTTAAAATTTAAACCAAATCTAATTTTTACACATGATTCTAACGATTTAAATATTGATCATAGAATTGTTTGTGAAGCTACAATTGTAGCTACAAGATTTTACAAAACAAAACATGAAATAATGAGCTATGAAGTGCTTTCTTCTACAGATCTTGGTTTTCATAGTAACGAATATAACTTTAAACCTAATGTATTTTTTGATGCGAAGAAAACTATAAAAAATAAAATTTCGGCTTTAAAAAAATATAAAAATGAACTTAGAAAATTCCCTCATCCAAGATCATTAGAAGGAACTCTTATTCTATCAAGATATAGAGGAATGTTTGCTAGTTTAGAATACGCTGAGGGCTTTAAACTTATTAAAAAGGTGGATTAGTTATATGGATAAATATCCATTTATCATTGCTGAAATTGGTTTAAACCACAATGGTAATTTCAATATTGTAAAAAAGTCAGTTCTTGAGGCAGCAAAAGCAGGTGTAAGTGCTGTCAAATTTCAAAATTTTACAACTGAAGACTTTATAAATGATAAAAAAATTACCCATGAATATAAATACAGAGGAAGGCTAATTAAAACTTCTCTTTATAAGTTATGTAAAGAAAATGAGTATAAAAATGAGTGGACTGCAACATTAATCAAAATTTGTAAACAAAATAAGATACAATTTATCTCTACACCTACTTCTAGACAAGGTGTTGATCACTTAAAAAAATTTAATTTAAAATACATCAAAAATGGATCTGATTATATTACAAATACAGATCTAATAGGCTACATGGCAAAAAAACAATTCAAAATAATTTTATCAACTGGAATGGCTGATTTTTCAGATGTAGAGTTTGCAGTTAAAACTGTAAAACAATATTCTAAAATAAAACCAATTTTATTACATTGTGTTAGTCAGTATCCAACGGATAATAATCAAGTAAATTTGAGAAGAATTAATACTTTAAGAGAAAAATTTAAAACTATTTGTGGTTTTTCAGATCACACAGATAGTTATGAAGCAGCTGTTCAGTCCATTTCCCATGGATCAATGGTATTTGAAAAGCATTTTACATTAGATAAAAAATTAAAGGGACCCGATCATTTTTTTAGCCTTAATCCAAAAGAAATAAAAAATTATGTAATAAAAATTAATGAAGGTTTCCATAGATTAGGTTCTGAGGAAATTAAACCAGCTAGAGTAGAGTTAAAATTTAAGTATAAAGTAAGACTTGGGGTAATGATAAGACATGATTTAAAAAAAAATCAAATCTTTACACAAAATGATTATATTTATCAAAAAAATTGTAATGGAATTTTACCCAGAGATTTAAAAAAGTATATTGGGAAGAAAGTTAACAGAAATATTAAAAGAGGATCAATTCTAAGAAAAATTTATTTTAATTAATGAATTACTTAATAACAGGTGGACTAGGTTTTATCGGAGGTCATTTAGCTAATAAATTAATTTTGAATAAAAAAAATAATGTAATTATAATAGATAATTTAAGTAATCCTTCCAAAAATGTCTTAAATAAAAAAATAAAAGTATATTATGGTGATGCTTCAGATT
>MDTB01045193.1_pt1 | contig 12073 bp, 9 predicted proteins | sample 811161 | NCBI WGS metagenome assembly MDTB01 (sample SAMN05326650, study PRJNA326480) | marine metagenome | isolation source: seawater | place: Mediterranean Sea | collected 2009 | reverse complement strand
CTGCTCCTGTTCAAGAAGCTCCAGCTGCTCCTGTTCAAGAAGCTCCAGCTGCTCCTGTTCAAGAAGCTCCAGCTGCTCCTGTTCAGGACACGGTTGATTCATCTAGTGAGGTTCAAGAAGTAGAGCCAACAAACAATTCAATAATTGATCAATCTATGAGCACCCAGCAAGAGGTTCAGTTTGTAACAAAATTACAAGAAACAGAAGTTTTAGAAGTAAGTGATGTTACAGCAAATTCTGTGACAACTGTGCAAGAAGTTCTCGGAGACATGATGGGTGATGCTCCTGCTTGTAATGAATGTGGTCACATAACCATTAGAAATGGGTCATGTTACAAATGTTTAAATTGTGGTAATTCATTAGGTTGTAGTTAAAATACTAAATACAACAACAGAAGGTACAAATGAAAATATCCGTTATAGTGCCTGTATTTAATGAAGAAAAAACAATAATTCAACTATTAAGAAAAGTAAAAAATCAAAATACTGAAAATTTTTCATTAGAAGTCATTGTCGTAAATGATTGTTCAACAGATCAATCAGGAGAGCTGATTGAAAACAATAAAGAGCTCTACTCACTATATATTGAGTTGCCAAAAAATATAGGTAAGGGTGGCGCAGTAAGAGAAGCCTTGATATCAGCAACAGGTGAGTATGTCCTATTTCAAGATGCAGATCTTGAATACAATCCTGAAGATTATAAGAATATTTTTGCAGCAATTAAAGAATATAATCCAGACGTAGTAATTGGAAGTAGATTCTTATCTCCCAAATACACCAGAGTCCATTACTATTTTCACAAGGTTGGGAATAAATTAATTACTTTCCTATTCAATGTCTTATACAATACAACATTCACTGATATTTATTCTTGTTATTTGTGTTTTAGAAGAGAGTTAATCGATCCAAAAAAATTAAAGTCAAATGGTTGGGACCAACAGGCTGAAATTTTAGCATCAGTTATAAAAAAAACGGATATACATTATGAAGTCCCTATATCTTATTCAGGTAGAACATTTGATGAAGGAAAAAAAATAAAGGGAAGACATATTTTTAAAGTTATAATAATGATCTTCAAAAAAAGGCTATTTTAACTTAATAAATTTAGCTCTATCAAAGATATCTTTATTTTTTGATTTTATATTCTCAAAAAAGTTCCAAGCTAGAACAAGTACATAATCATAATTTTCTGGTTTTATATCATTAATATTTTTTATTTGAATATTTGTTCCTGGGATAAATTTATTTTGTTTTAAAGAATTATCATCAATCGTATATTTTATATCTTTATTAGTTAGACCAAAGTAATTTAAAATAGTCGTAGCTTTAGCAGGTGCACCGTAACCTATAACATTTTTATTTTCTAGCTTTATTTTACTTATCATTTCCAGGGATTTTTGTTTATTAGCTTCAACTTTTTCTGCAAATTTGAGGTATGTTGTATATTTATCAAGTTTATTCTTCATTTCAATTTCAATATATTTATTCACACTTTTATCTATTCTTTTATTTTTATCTTTAGTCGCATACACTCGAAGCGATCCTCCGTGCGTATCAACTTCTTTTACTTTATAAACTTTCAGTTCAGAGTCTTCAAAAAATTTTAATAAAGCAAGTAAGCACCAATAATTTACATGTTCGTGATAAATATTATCAAAAGTTAGATCTTTCAAAGTTCTGAGTAAATATTGAATTTCAAAAATAAATTCCCCATCATTTTTTAATAAAATCTCAGTATTTTCTAAAATTTCTCGTAATCCGTCACTGTGTGCAAATACATTAAAGGCTGTTACAAAATCTGCTTTTCCATATTTATCAATGATTTTATTCACTGTTTTATTGGTAAAGTATTCAGGCAATGTCAGAAGTTCTTTTGAATTTGCAATTTTTGCAATATTTTTGGCAGGCTCAACTCCAATTGCATTTATTCCAAGTTTTCTTAAGGGTTCGAGAAATATTCCGTCATTGCTTCCAACATCAACGATTAGAGAACTGTTATTTAGTTTTTCAGTAGCTTTTAATTCTTTGGCAATATCAACGAAGTGATCTTTAAATTGTTGGGATGTTGATGACAGATACACATAATTATCAAACATTTTTTTTGGTGGCACTACGACACTTAATTGAGAATTTGCGCACTCCTTACAAAAATTAAGATCCAAAGGATAAAGATCATTTGAAGCCTCTTTTTCTTTATTTAAATTATTAGCAAGAGGAGAAAGCCCCAATGATAAATAGTGGTTTAAGCCTTTTCCACAAACCCTACACTTTGTTACATAGCTCTCAATTAAATTATCAAATAATTTTTGATCAACTAGTTTAAATGGAATTGTGTGAGTAATGCCATAATTTTTATGTTCACGTTCTCCATTTACTAGATTTAAAAATACAGAGTCCTCTAAAAAAACCATCGTATGTGCAACATAAGGAGGAATTGTTGATAAATCGCCTTCTTTAATTAACCGTGTTTCGACAACAGAATTAATATTCGATAAATCTTTTGTGATGCTTATGTAGCATCCTTTGATGAGTAAACATTTCTGAGTCTGTATAGGATGATAGTGATTTCCTCTCAATGTTTCTTTTTTTGACTCAACATATCCAATCATATTTATTGAATCATCAAAATAATAATTTGAAATTATGCCTCTATTGTCTATGAAGTCATCTTTTCCTTTTTCAATAAGTTCATTACCTTTAATTTTTTTAGCTAGTGTCCATTCATCAATCATCTCTTTTATTGAGTTTTCTAAATTGTATTGAAATACAAAACCAGCATTTTTAATCTTGGAATTGCTGAGAGTGTAACCATTGTTTGGAACTGAATCATTCGTATGAATAAACTCAACATTTTTATTTACTTTTTTGCAGATATCGGCAACTTCCTTGACGGAGAGGCTTTCGTTGACACAATTAAAAATTTCATCTGTAATATTTTCTTTTTCACCAACAAATTCCATACATCTTGCAACATCAATAACTGATACCAAGCTTTTTAATTGTTTGCCTCCAGAATATATCTTTATATTTTCACCCAAAGCTGACATTTTTGAGAAAAGATTAGGCATAATATTTAATCGCATTGAATCAAATGATTTTCCATACAACGAACCAAGTCTTAATATTACATAGCTTTTTCCACAATTCATGAGGTCTATTTCTGATTGTGCTTTGCCTTTTGAGTATTCAAGTACTGGCTTGGGAGTAAACTTTTCATCAATATTTTTGGAAACTTTTTTTAGTCCCTCAAAAACTACATGGGTTGATGGAAATATAATTTTTGTATTTTCGCCAGAGAACTTAATTATGTTTCTTGTTCCTTGTATCCCAACTTTTTTTATTTCACTGTCTCTTTTTTTATTTACATCATCTGTCGTTGTTCCAACATTTGTAATACCGGCCAAATGATAAATTATGTCTGCATCAAATATGTATTCCTTTAATTGTTTTTCATTTAAAATATCTATTTGTTTGTAATTTATACCCCACCTATTTAATTGGCTTACTCTCTCCGAATAAAAATTTCGATCTATAACTGTAACATCGAAATATCTTGATTTGCCTGAATATATTTTGGAAAGTTCCATCCCGATATATCCAAGCCCGCCAGTTATAATAATCTTTTTCATTCTTTTATATTTTATCCAATATACATTGAACAAACCAAGCAGTAAAAAAATTAATAAGTTTTAAATAAAAGATTTCTAATTCCAAATAGTATGAAAATTAAAGTCAAAATAAAATAAATCCAGCTAAAGCTATTTGTTGATGAAATCAATTCAAATAGTTGATCGTCAATTGTGTAATAATTTGAGACAAAATCTTCAAAACTAGTAAATATATTAATAAATTTTATTAAAAATACACCCAGAAAAGATGTGAAGATTATTTTTAAATAAGCATTTGGTATAACAAGGCTTTTTAGTAAACCAGTCAAATAATCTGGGTTTGAATAAGGACTCATAGAATCAAATGAATTAACAATTGTATTCTCTGACAAACTGACTAAGTTTGTTGATTCAAAAAAGAGTTGGGAAAATAATCCAAAAATTGAAAAAGTGATCAAATAAAAAGTTAGTAATTTGTTTTTTGAAAATTCCTTAAAATAAATAATTAAATTAACGGGTATTATTGTAAATAAATAACGGAACCCGTAAGACGTACCATGATTTTCGAATACCAGCACTGGTAAGAATGGGATGGCATAGAATATAAACAAAATAAGAAATAATAGATACTTCTTTTTGTATAAAAAAAATATCAAGAAAATTAAACTAGAAAAAATAATTGATGAAAAATAGAAAATACCAAACTCCATACTGAAACATGTATTAACAAAATATCTCAAGACTAAAAAAATATTTTCCTTAAGGTTACTTAAGTCGTAAAATCGAGATAATCTTTCTGTAACAGCCCAACCAGCGGAGGGATAAATATCTCTTTGAAAAAAAGTAAAAATACCATATAGAAGGTACGTATGAAGTAAGAAAAGACTTGCTCCAACAGCAAGCCCTAAGTAGTAAATAACATTCTTATAAATTCTCTTAATATTTTTATTATTAAGATAAATATAAATCAAAGGGATTAAAAATAAATGCAAATTGTTCCACCTATTTAATAACATTAAAAATTGAGCAACCCCTAGTAAAAAAATAACAGAGTTTTGATATTTTAAATCTTTTAAATTATAAATCTTATTGACTATAAAAAGTATCAAACATATGGAAAAAAATTCGTAAACAGCGCTCATACTAAATCTTTCAAATGAGTAATACGAAATTCCAGAACCTAGTGTAAACAGTAAAATTTTTCCAGAATCATTGACATTCTTTACATTGATGATCTTCTTAATGAAAACTAAAGATAAACATAGATAAAAGGTTGAAATAAACGAGTATATAAAATAATTGAATGACGTATTCGAATTTATTGTAAAAAATCTTGAGATGAAATTTGATATCAATAAAATTGGAGCACTTAATACCCCCGGACCTAATGATTGTCTTGGGACTGGCTTGTTGTCGTCTCTAATAAATGCATCTCTTAAATTACCATTTAACTGATTTGTATAGTCTAAGTCAAAATCAATAGCTAGAGTTTCTGTATGATAAAAATAAACTGAATCATCTTGAGAGCCTCCTGGAAATATTTCTTTAAACCTGTAATCAACTTTGATAAATAAAAGAATCACAAGAGTCAAAATAATATAGGTAAAAAATTGTTTTTTATCTTTAATCATGCTTTTTCCTATCTAAAAATGACCCTCTTTTCTTGAGAAAGTGATGATCAATGCTGAATTTAAAATTATAAAAAAGCCTGCAATAGTATTAAAAATTTTAACTCTTGGTTGTCTTTTAAAGTTGTCATAATTCTCATAGTCTTTGTAATTTAATGAAAATATCCTGTCTTCTGTTTCGCACTGTAAAAGATCTTTATTATCAGAAGTAATTTGAATTATTGGTTTATTTAATTTACAAAAAGATGAATAACTATTTACTTGAGCAATCCCAGATTCATATTCAGTACTATTTAGCTTAGGAAATCCCAAAATGAAAAGAATCAATAAAACGTACGGCAACACAATTAGCTTTATTTTTTTTCTTTCATTAAATATTTGTATGCACAAGAATAAAAATCCTAAGCATAAAAAATATCCGTAGTAATAGGGCTTTATAGAATCACCAACTAATGGATCATAGTTTTTTGATGGAAAGCCAAAAACTGACTGGATTATCATTATTGACATTCCTAAGAGTGGAGCAAACAAAAATTTTGAAAACTTATTTCGTCTTTTTATGTATATAAAGAGAAATATAAAAAATAAAAGAGACAAAATTAAACTCAGAAAAGGCCTTAAGTAAATATCCGTATTGTTTTGAAGGTAAAAAGTAATATTTTTTTCACTTATATCAAGCTTGGGAACTCCTATACTTTTCGACTCCTCAAATAAAAACAATTCTTTTCTGTGTTTTCTAAATAAATTTGAATCTTCGTTCCAATAGAGGTCAAAGTAATCACCAAATGTATCCAGTAATGTTAATGAAATAAAAGAGTCTGCATGGTCAAACTTTATAGGTGATTTAATTAGTTTTGGAAAATCTACTTTATAAATAAAATTAATTTCTGCTTGATTGTTATATTTTTCCTCATGCACGACTTGAAGTAAGTTACTACCGTTGCTTTCATAGTCTTCAAATGAAATAAGTGACGCAAATAATACAAAGCAGATAAAAATAAGAAATACCTTTTTCTTGTCCCCTTTCAAAATTGGTAGTAAGTAAAATAAAAGAAAAAACAATCCAAAACTACCTAACACAGATCCCTTAGCAAAGAGCGCAATAGTAAATGGTAGCGCTAAAAATAAATATGAATATTTTTTACTTTTCTTGTGCAGCTCAACACAAAGAATTATCCAAGGTAAAAAAGATAGAGCTAATATTTCAGGCTTGAAAACCATCCTGATGGCAATTGCTAGAGGAAAAAAATTTAACATTGTTAATGCAATCAAGACATCTCTCTTCTTGAAACCAAAATGTAACAAAAGAAAATAAAAACCAATTAATGAAAATACAAAAAGTAAGAAGTTTAGTTCTTGGATACTTTTGTCTAAATAATAAAAAAAGTTATCTGAGGTTATCACCTCGTGATATCGATAAAAATTTAATGAATTTAAATAATAATAAAAAATCCCTTGTTCTCTTCCTGTAAGGTCTAATAAATATGAGTTTTGTTCAAGATATACAAAATATTTATCAAAATCTGGTCCCGATGTCGTATTGTAATGAAGGAAAGTCAATTCTTTGATAAAAATTGAACTGGCAACTAATGTAAAAAAAGATATGATTTCCTTATATTGCCTTTTAGCAATTTCCAAAATTCGATTTTTCATTGTTAAAGTTTTATTTCTTCAACTATTGTAATCTCGTTTGATTGAGATAATTTTAATTCGACATCATAATTTATAAGCTCTTCGCTACTGTGCGTTGAATTTACTATTGTTATGTTTAAATCATTTAAAATATCATAAACTAATTTTTTTGATTTAGTATCTAAGTTAGAAGTCGATTCATCTAAAAGTAATAAGTCTGGATCTGCTAACAATGCTCTTATGAATGATAATTTTTGCATTTGCCCTGAAGATAGAACTTTATTACTTACTTCCAGTTTTAATACATCATTTTTAATATCAGGAAATAATTCAAACTTTTTTATCATATCCATAATATCGTCTTCGCTTATTTCTTTATTGTTTCCATATAGAATATTATCTTTTAAAGTTCCTCTGATAATCATTGGATAAGCGCTGATATAACCATAGTTCTTGGTTTTACTAATTACTTTTCCAAATTGTGGATAAAATATTCCAGATAACAAACCTAACAAAGTACTTTTGCCAATTCCATTTGGTCCAGTAATAATTGTGTGAGTTCCTTTTTTAATTTCTATATTGAAGTTTTCAAATATATTCTTATCAGAGTTTAGATATTTGAATTTTACATTTTGTATTTCTATAATATTTTCAGTTTTCACTTTTTCTGATATTTCAAAATTTTCACTGTACACTTCAAGTTTGTTTTTCTCAATTATCTCTAATTTCTCTAAATGCACAAAAGTTGCAGAAGACATACTAAGGTGCTTGTTGAACTCGCCTACGCTTTGAAAAAGCCTTAATAATATTGCAATTAGATCTAAGGTCACTATGTTTTTTCCGTTTGGGAGCAGTAAAGTTATGGAAAGTAGGATCATTGCAATAAATGTTGGAAAAAGACTGTTTATTGTTCCATACTTTTGATTATTTAGCTGAGCGTCATAGTAAGTTCTTAAGTTATCCTTAAAAATGTTTATTTCGTCTTTAAACTTTTTTAAAATTTTTATTAAGTAAAGGTTGTCTAATACCCTTTCTAGATCAGAGCTAATAGACTGTCCATATTCATATGAAGTATGTGAATATCGTCTATTTAATGAAGTAAAGTACCTTGTTGGAAATGAAAGTATTAGAAAACCAATCCCAAAATAAATTAATACTTCACTTTCAGTAAAAATTAGAAATAAAGAAAATGCTACAACTTTTACAAGTGATGAAATTAGCATTGAAAAAGTCTGATAAAACTGTGAAATATGCTGTGATAGTGTATTTAAATAGAAATAAGAGTCAGCGATAGACAAGTTTCCTCTTAAAAAAACTTCTTTCAGTAAATCTATTCTAAGATTTTCTTCAATATTAAGCCTTAAGCTGTGAATATTCATTGTGTCTAAATAAATAATTAAAAAACGTCCAATAATAAATAAAGGTAACAGTATCTCAACTTCAATTAATAAATCTAAATTAAGTACCGGTGGAACATTAACAACTTCAAAAAATGAAGTGAAAAAATAGATAATCAGTAAATCAAAAAAAACTACAAGATTTGAGAGCACAACTGAGTAAAAAATCCTTAATTTTTTATTTCTTACTGGAATTAACTTTGAAATTCTTAAAATATCTGTCAGATTTTTATAAATTTTATACATACAGTTTTTATAATTATATGACTTGAAATGCTTTAACGATTATTTTTTATTTTTCTTAATTTTTAGTTTATTGAATATTTATAAGTTTTAAACAAAGCCCTATGAACCAATTAATCTTAAAAAGTGGAAAACTTAACAGTCTTAGTCCCTTTTTATAATGAAGAGAAAACAATTTATGAATCTGTAACAAAATTGATTTCGTCTTTAAAATTAGAAAGAGTAATACTGATCAATGATAATTCAAATGATAGCTCTGAAGAGATTGCACTTGAATTAACTTCAAAATATGACTTCATAGAGTTAATATCATCAAAAGAGAATCTTGGGAAAGGAGCTTCTATCGCTCTTGGGTTAAAAAATTCAGAATCAGATTTTATAATCGTTCATGATGCTGATTTAGAATACAATCCAACTGACATCAATAAAATAATAAATGCAATACCCGATACTCAAAAAGAAAAAGTAGTTATTTTAGGATCAAGATTTATTGGAGACATCAAAAGAGATAATATATATTTGAGAACGTATCTTGCAAATAAACTATTTTCTTATTTATTTTCAAGATTTAACAAATTTGAAGTTACAGATGTTGCGACATGTTATAAATTAATTTCAAAAGATATTTATAAAAATATTAATATTGAAAAGAATGGATTTGATTTTGAAATTGAGATTCTCGCAAAAGCTTTGAAACAATGTACTTTTTATGCTGAAATTCCAATTAATTATAAAGGGCGAAGTTATGAAGAGGGGAAAAAAATTAAACTTTCAGATGGATTCCGTTATTTAAAAGCAATATTGTTTGAATACAGAAAATGAAAATAAATAAACTCAATACATTAATTGTTTTATTTTTTTCTATCATAACAATCTACTTGTTAGATTTTTACATTCTTAAAAATAATGGAAATGAACATTTTTGGTGTGTCCAAATTATCGATAATTTCTCCATAAGAAATTTAAATAATATTCGTCTCCCTATTCATTGTGACGAAGGCACTTACAGATTAGCCTCAAGGTCATTAGAAAATTTTTTTGATAGAAATAATCCCTATCAAGGTAGACCATTATATGTAGGTTTTATTTCGATATTTATGTTGTTAGTAAATAGTATTCCATTTATTGAATTATCAGAGTACCAACAATTTAAAATTGCTATATTTTTAGTGCAATTTACAATTCTTTTTTTTATTGTTAGAACATTTATTTCTATCTCAAAATTTAAACAATTTTACAAAAATGAATACATCATTATATTTTTACTTTGTAGTATTCCAGGAATAAAGTGGAATATATTTTTTCCATCTGTTGGAAACTTAACTTTTTTGTTTTTCTTAATTTCCTTAAAATATTTGCTTAGCGACAATATAAGTAATAAAGAAGAAAATCGATTATATATAATATTTGGATTGCTTAGTTTGGCTCATCTGTCAGCAATAGTTTATGGATTAATTGTTAAATTTTATTTTTATATTAAAAATAGACAAATAAATAAAAATACTCTATTTCATTTTATTATGTTAACTTTTCCATATATTTTTTACCGACAAATTGTTTCAATAAGTAGGTATGAATATTACGACTGGCATAGAAGTGTTTACAATCAGTTTTACTGGATTCTTGAAGTTTTTCAATCAGACTCTGAGCTTACAATTCAAAATGAATGTCAGACGTTATCATCTTTTTTAAAATGTAATAATTTAGTTACCCAGAATTATTTAGGATACTTTGGAATATTAATTTTTTACTTTTTAGTATTGATAATTATAAATAAATACAGGGAAAATAGATCAATTGAATTTATTAATAAGTCTCTCTTTATTTGTTGTTTAATATTCATTTTTTGGTCTTTTCAGGGATATTATGAATTTTTTAGATTTACAAATTACAGTATTGGTTATTTTTTATTTACATCCTTAATTTTTCTCACTTTCCTTGTTTTCAAAAATGATATATTTTTATTAATTTCTTTACTACTTTATGAATATTCAATACCTTATTTAGAGCCATACAATGAAGCTTTCAACTATCCAAAGTTAAATTATCTAACAATTGCATCAATATCGTTTTTCTTGATATTTATTTTTAAAAATTTTAATAACAAAGAAGCATCTAAAACATAACAAATAATTATTATTATGAAATGATTGATTTTGTAAAGTGTTCAGTGGTAATCCCTTGTTATAATTCTCAAAACTCAATTACAGAGTTAGTTGGGAAGCTTCTTAATGAAGATCTTAATATGTTTAAAATTACTGAAATTATATGTGTAAATGATTTTTCTAATGACAATACATTAGAAATTTTGAAAGATTTAGAAAAAAGTTATGACGAAGTCAAAATATTAAATAATTCTCAAAATTTGGGACAAGTTCAAAGTACCTTGTATGGAATTAGGTATTCAAATGAAGAATTTATAGTCACTTTAGATGATGATTTACAGCATCCTGTTGAAGAAGTATATAAACTACTAAACACATGTTTTAATGAAAATTTAGATTTCGTAATTGGTACATGGAAGTTAAATGAAAATAAATTTCGTAACCTTAGTTCATATGTAGCAAATTTTATATTAAATCTTATATCCTTAAATTTTGATGGTTACAAATTTACTGCATTTAGGGTAATAAATTCAAGAATAAAAAAAAATATGGTTGAAGTTCTAGATAATACTTTAATGATGGATCTTAGAAAAATTTCTAAAAATTATAAAATGGTAATGGTTAATCATAATTCAAAACCTTTTGGTAGAGAATTTACACCTTTTTTATATAGAGTAAAGCTTATTTTTAATCACATAAAAAATGAGTTGGGATGAAAGTAATTAATTATCTTTTTTAATTTTTAAAATATATTTATTATCTCTGAAATTAAAAAAAGCTGGATAGTTTTCATTATCCACTGTTCTTAAAAGATCAAACTGCTCTTTTATAGATTTATTGATATCAAGTTCACAATCAGCAGGAGTTCTTCTCTTATAAAAAGACTCTTTCCCAGATTGAGGATAAGATTCATTGTTTGGGTAAGATTTTATGTAATCTATTATCATTGCAAAGGTTATCTCAGCTTGAATTTTTTTAATTTCATCATTTAGTTCATCTCCAATTAGGTTAACCTTCTTTTTGGAGTAAACTTGGCCACTGTCTACACCTTCAATTGCCTCAAATAATGTAAATGTTAACTCATTGTTTCCACCAACAATTTCCCATGCAATCGGGGAGGATCCTTTTCCAGATGGTAAGTCTGATGGGTGACAAACTATATTTGATTTACTTTTGCTCAGCCCTTCACTGCTTACTAATCTTATACAAGAAATAAATGCAGCGATGTCTGCAGGTATTAAATCATCTTCATGGTTACAAAGATTAATTTGAAAATCTTTTTCCAATAATTCATTAATTAAATCCTCTTTATATTTCCAAAACCAAGAATGTTTATTATCACAGAGTACATTAATAATCATAAAATTATCATAGTCTTTTGTATGTAAAGAGAGTTATTTATCTAGCAATTAGTCATTTTTAATATATAAAACTATAAGTATATTTATGAAAAACCCTTGT
>MDTB01026833.1_pt1 | contig 12073 bp, 7 predicted proteins | sample 811161 | NCBI WGS metagenome assembly MDTB01 (sample SAMN05326650, study PRJNA326480) | marine metagenome | isolation source: seawater | place: Mediterranean Sea | collected 2009 | reverse complement strand
GCAGCCATGATCGTGAATCTTCCTGATTCCGACAAACCACTTCGCGTGCGTGTTCGGATTGTACCTGCAGGTCTTGGATTCAGTGCAGATCTGATGAGTTACGAAAACGGTATCGGCCGCTTCGCACTTGATGGTGATCTCACAAAATGCAAACTGCCGCTGTTCAAGAAAGAGCTGGAGAAACTAAGCGGTTTGACAGGTATCGTACTTGACATGACCAACCTTAAGACCATTGATGATACTGGATGGAACTATCTGTTGTTCACCAAACAACAACGCGGTGCCTCATTCAGCCTTCAATTAACAGGTCTCAACAGTGAAATCAACAAATCACTGAAAGATGCTGAATTGGACGAAGAGTTTCAAGTGGTCTGACATCTAGCAATAATCTACGGAATACCAATGTGCTGGGTCTATCGACTCAGCACTTTTTTTAGCAACAACCATGATGAATACAAACAGCCGAGGTGTGGAAGCAGCGCAAGCGGGCGACCTAGCAAAAGCCGAGCTTTTATTCAAACAGGCCTATGCGGAAGATCCATCCAACCAAGGAATATTTCAAAATATAATACGAGCGATGCAAATGAGGGGAGATATAGACGGATTGATTGACTACTACGAACAAGAGAGAACAGAGAACAGAAATCTAAAAGAAGACAAAAACATAGAAATACAAATCATAGAACTAGCACTCAAAGCAGGTCGACAGCAGAAGGCTAAGAGGATCCTCTGGAATCGCGCCAACCAAGGCGACTACAGCACGGCGATCATCGCACCTCTGACCGAAATATTGTTTGACAATAATGAGCTAGAACGAGCCAAAGAACTACTTGTTAAAGCAATTGAGATTGACAGAGATGATCCTTCACTGTTGACCAATCTCGCAGTCATAGAGACAGAACTAGGTAACTACACAATGGCAGAAGCACTCTATAAGCGTGTTACTGAAACGAGACCCAACGAATTTCTGGGACTGTATAATATGAGCCGTTTTATGCTAACAACAGGCCGAGCAGAATCCGCTCAAAATTATTTAAACAAGGCAAACCAAGCATTTGCAAACACACCAGAGTCACAAGAACTTCAGAGGGAAATAAACAATTACCTTGAACAAGAGAACATGCCACTAGGGCAATACTACTTAAAAGTTAAAAATAAAGAGTGGCAATCTGCAAAAGACATACTAGTCAAAATTAAGAATAGCATCAGCCAATACAAATGGCTGGCAGCGGCCTGCGAATTGCCAAACGAACAAATCAAGGATTTATCAATGGAAAAGAATTGTGATCCATCGCAATTAGTAAGTACATGTCAGCTCATAGACGAAAACGATTTGCTCATCCAAGAGCTAATTGATGCGGTTGAAAAAGATCAAAGTTTGACTTGGAACAGAGCATCTAAACCTACGTCAGGCGGCTTTCAAACACACGAAATCCTCAAACACACCAGAATTGAGGCATTAAAACTTATCAAGAAAAGAATCAAAGCACAAGTCAACACAGTTTATAGCCCCAAAAAAGAAAAAGATTACGAGCTCAGTGGCTGGGGAGTGGTGCTCAAATCTGGTGGATATCAAAAGAAGCATACACACACTGATGCATACTTGTCTGGAGTAATTTATCTTTCTATACCACCGATGGATAACCAAACAATAAATGCTGGGGATCTGTTATTCACCGGCACAAATCCTCTATATATCAAGCCCCAGAGAGGACTAATGGTTCTTTTCCCAAGTTATTTACCTCATGAAACCATTCCATTTAATAAGAACGCAAAAAGGATCTGTATCGCATTTAATATCAAGCAAAACGAAGCCAGCCAGGGAGAAGACAAGAGTCAGCAAACGCAGATATAGTGAGCAGCCAAAGAGATTGGACTAGAATAGAAATGACACGTAAAAGGCTGTGCGGCCAATCGTGTCGGCCAACTCATTAGCATCTTTGTCATCATGAGCTCGAAGATCGAGGTAATTAAGCAGACATTCTTGGCAGGCGAGTCCATGAATGTGAACAACTTCGTAAAGTTTTTTACTGATGATTGTCGATACAAATTCGGAAATTTCCCCGAAGCACACGGTCCCCAAGGCATTATCAACACCTCGGGAGAGTTTCTCAAAAGAGTTAAGGCTGTCAAACACAATATTTTAGATTTCTGCGAAACTGAAGAAAATGTCTTTGTTGAAATGACTGTAGATTATACGATGATGGATGGGACGATTCATTCGCTTCCGGTTTGTGATTCGATTGTGATTGAAAACGACAAAGTTAAGGAGATGAAGATATTTATGGATGCTTCACCGCTGTTTGCTGACACTGAGCCGAGCAGTGAAGCAAGCTCGTCTGGTGATGCAGTTGACTTGCCCGCAAGAATTGCTGCAATGTATGCAGCGCTCCACAAAGAAGACTGGGAAACATTCAAGACCTTCTTTACGGATTCAGTTCTTTACAAAATTGGTGCTAATGATCCTGTTGTTGGGCCTAATAACATCGCAGGTATGTTAACCGAAATTTATAAAACACTGAAGCTGACAAGTCACAATCAGAGAGGTTTTTGGGTGGTTGATGGGAACACTGTAATCCTCGAAATGGATGCAAATTACGTCAACAAAAAGCAAGAACAGTTTGTTCAAGTGCCTTGCACCGATATTTACAGATTTGAAGGCGATAAGATTTTCGAGTGGAGAGTTTATCCTGATGCCTCCCGGACTGGGCTGCAACTGTCCTGATTGATATCAAAAATACGTTTTAAGCATAGGCAATTGCCTATGCTTTTTTTTGACAAAAAAAGGGGGGACATTAAGTCCCCCTGCTTAATCAAACATCAACCTCAAAGTTTATTGAAAAGCATTAGGTTATCGATGTCATCTCTTATTTGATTAAGTGCACCAAGATTAGTAATCAACTGAGCAACGGAGGATCCACGCTTACCAGCCAAGGTCATAGCATGACCACTGACGAAAGTAGCAGTGAACCGTTCGTGGCATGGTTTGATCATATCAATCATATTGCTACCTTTTGCCATCGCATCCAGATATGCCGGGCTGGCAAAAACAGTTTCACGATCAAGAGCATTTTTAAAAGATATTTCAAAGGATGCGTGATAATCCTTGCCGGTTTTTTCAACATGTTCCACACCCTGAGCATCAGGACGTGACAAATCAATTTCATCGAATAAATGATACCTGAGCTGAACAACCTCAGGCATAACAGCTAATTCCTTCATGAGAGTGTTTGTCATGAAAGATCGGAAATCATCAACTGAAGTTGAATCGGTCTTTCGTACCATAACGTGGTACCGAAGTTCTGGAATAGAACCGTTAGGATAATGATCAGAAATTCGACTGACTAACGTTTTAGTATTTCCAAGAGATGTTGTATAACCAATAGCCTTGCTAAAGATGTTGTGTTCATCATCCATCAGGATCGTGGATGCATTAAACCATGTTGAACGATCTTCCACAGAAGAGAAGGTCAACTCTGCAATCCCCATAAATTGATCTTCTGGGGTTGTATTAACATTAATTCCATCAACAACGGGGAAAATGCCACCATCATAAGCGTCAAGATGATACTGCCAATATTCCATCTGACCAGGGAGACGTGCGCAGACTGGACCGTGAACATCTCGCCAATAGTCGTCAAATTGATCAAGGGTGATACCATCACGTTTCCAGAGTGGAACGTAAAAAACAACCTCTTGAAGGTCAGCAGGCCGAGTCATACCAAAAGGAATCTGGACATTTACCAATTTAGAGGAAATGCCCAGCATGAGCTAGTGTCAACACAACAAATAGAGGATATACGTAAACCCTGACAAAACTGGCAACGATGGGCAATTGATTTAGAATTTATTAGTCAAAAAAATACAAATGAAGAAAACTTTTTTTGCTCTGGCACTTACGCTTTCGACATTCTCCATAACCTCAGCAGCACGATCTCAAGGGCTGGAATCAGTATCCATCGAAGGGGTTACGTCAACAACAATTGCAGACAATTTTGAATCGACAGTCAATGAACTCAAGCAAATAAAGATAGATGTTTTAGATCGCTCAACTGAGTTTACCTTAGATGAAGCTCTTAGATATACTCTTTCCAATAATCCGACGATCAATGCCGCTTATAAATCTGTCCAAAGTAAGCAATGGTCAGCAATTAGCGACAAGAGATTGTGGTGGCCAACAATTATGGGTGCAGGGCCATATGGCGACCTAACAACTATCCCAACTTATCCATCATTGGGACAAAGGTTTACGTCAAGAACTGGGAAAACGAGAGGTAGTGGTATGAATATGATGGCTTCTACCCCGCAACTCGGTCCATATGGAACAGTTAATAACCCAATTGATAGCAACAGCTTTGCCGTAGTTGATTCATTCAACCCAGCACTTATTGCGAGATGGACATTCTTCGACCTAGCACGTGGTGAAAAAATCAATGCATCTACAGAAGGAGCTAAAGCTGAAGAGTTACTGTTCAACATGACGGTTCGGAATACTGTTCTTGACCTCAACATGAAATATTATCAGCTATTTGCGAAACAAAATCTGCTGCAATCACTCGAAAAAGATTATGAAGCAAACCTTCAGCAACTTAATAACCTTCTTGCAAAACAAAACTATGACAACACCCTTGAAACATCCAGTGCAGTAACAAGAACAAAAACAACTTTATATTTGCAGCTCGATGAGCTTATAAAAGCTTACGTCGATTACACAAAAGCAAGTGCTGCCGCAGCAAAGGCTATGGGACTTCCCATCGGGAAGCTGATGAAACCGTCCGACAGCTTTTCAATGCAGCCGATGAATGCATGGGTTATGAACCTTCAAGATACACTTGATCATGCTCTTGACCATCGCGAAGAAATTAAACTCGCAAAAACAATTGCCAAGTCTCAAAATCATTTAGCTACTTCACTCCTTTACAGTTATTTACCAAAAATTTCAATTTTTGGCTATGGCTCTTACTCCAATGAATCGGGAATTCTTGATTTCTCAATGGGAACTGAAAAGGATTTTGGCGCCTATCGTGAAGGATGGGAAGGAAATGTAGGCTTGATGTTTAGCTGGATGTTTGATGGAACTCTAGCGGCCAAATCTACAAGTTTAAGATATGCTGCTAAACAACAAATGCAGAAAGCCAAGGAAACTGAGAATTTAGTTGCTGAACAAGTTTCTACAACCTACGCAGAGTATATAGCAGCCAAATTAAGTCTTGCAAATGCAAAAATGGCACTTGCAAGTGCACTAGAAACGCGTAAATTAACTCAGAAGCTAAATTCAGCAACCTCCACAGATTACAGCAATGCAGCGCAATCAGTAAGCGATGCCGCCAAAAATTACGCGGGAGCTATTTTTAAATACAATGCTACTCTGTCAATGCTCTATCGCTTCAGCTCGATATGGCCATCAGGAGTTTCTGAAGAGCTGAATAGCGCTGTAAAAATCCTGAAGGAGGAATAATTAAGAAATTAAAGTCACACACAATTTTACTATCATTTTAGAGCATGTCTATCACAAAAGCCACCGCACAGCAAAGCAATTTTGTGCTTTTAGCTTCATCAATTTACTTGGTAGTCTCAATCTTTGGATTCATTGGATCTAATTCTACAAATTCCTCGGCCCTTCAGCTGAATAGTTACTACAATGCGATTGCTGCTATAACTGGATTTGCTTCTTTTGTTTTACTTAGAAAATTTAATGCAGACAGCAAAAGATTTACATTCGGACTAGACCGATTCATACCCCTCCTTACTCTTGTGGAAGGGTTGCTTATTTTTTCAGTGTCCCAGAATGCTTGCGCATCATCAACTCAATTAATTTTTTCTGGAGGGAGTGAAAACCCAGTAAATTCGGATACTTTGATCTATTCAATCATAATCACTATAATTTATTTCCTAAGCTATATTTTACATCTAAATCATGTGAAAAATCTTGGCAATTCTTTGCCTCTCTCAAAGATACTTCTAGCAAAAAGCCTCATTATTACAATTTTTTCCGCTTCAATAACTGTATTGTTTGGCATCTCTATTGTTCTCACTCAAATAAATATTTTTCCGCCTATCACAAGTCATATTGAACCAATAGCTATTTTTGTTTTAGTATCAATAGCTATGAAAGGGCCGATGGGTCAAATCTTCGGCAGCATCAATCAACTGTTACTTGGTGCTCCTCAGAAGGAAGAAACTAACGCAATTTTTGCTATTATTACGTCCAGGATGGCTGGAATGAGTCCGGATAGTTATAAAGTAAGGCCGACTAAGCAAGGTGAAATGCTTTACGTCAACATATTATTATCTGAAAATTTTGCAGATACTTATCCTGGCAAAGTTGATTTGTTGCAGACAATCAAGAACACGATCAGCGAGGATCTGCGGAACCAATTCCCAATCAACAAGGTTGAATTTAGCCTTTAGAAAGACCTACAAAAATCTTTAATACACTCATTCGCCTCCTGTCAGCAGAAGCTGACAGGAGGCTTTTTAGGTTGCTTTGCAGTCGCAATATGACTATGTTACTAGAGGATAAATAAGATCTAATGCAGCTGTACAGTTTCGAGAACAATGAACAGCCTTCCAAGCTTGGGCACAATCTTCAAGGTATTCAGCATTTTGGCTTTACCACTCCAGACCTAACTAAATCTCTAAAGTTTTATATTGACATCCTCGGTGGTCGTTTAGCCGTCGGAGGTGACGGATTTTATGGTGAAGAACTACACAATCTCCTATTTCAAGCTGACGAGCTCAGGGCTAGAGAAGAGGGTATAAGTGTTCAGGAAGCAGGAATTCCTGATATTCGCGATGGTACGAAAGAAGTTCTTGACGTACGCTTCATTGAATTTGGCAATACCTCTCTCGAAATGCTGCACTTTAGGGGAGCCAATAGTGATGCTTCGGCACCCAATACTTTTAAACCGATCAGAACAAGTGTTGGATTTGGCAATGGTTCTCACCTTTCTTTTTTCCTGAAATCAGATATTGACGTTAATAAGTTTGCAGCGGAACTCGAAGAAACATGTCAGAAAGAGGGGCTGACGGAAGTACAAGTACATCGGAAAGTTGATGTCGGTACTCGCGCTGAATTGGCTAGCGCTTCCAAATCATTCGCTATCGACCAGTTCCCCGGAAGTTTTGATGGATGGTGCTTAGTGTATGTCAAAGGGCCAAATGGGGAGCAGCTTGAATTTAACCAAGTCAAGACGACATGTAAAGATAATTTTATTTCTGCCCAGCAGCTTTACAATCGCTTGAGTGGTAGCAGTTACCAGTGGCCCTCAAACTAATTACTTTTGATCGACGATAGTTAATAGATTTTTAATATAGCTTTTATCCAGGGCGGCTAATATAGTAATAGCTTAATTGCTTTCATGGCTCTTCGCGACTTTTCCGTAATTGGTGACTACTACCTCAATCTTTGGGGTCGTGGCTACGACAAAAACGACTATCTGAAAGTTCTTCCACATCCTGACACGAGAGTTGAATACAAGAGTTCTTGGCTTGAATGGCAAGAGGGGCAAAAAGATTATAAGGACGGTGTTTATACGGAAGTCGGTCCAGATGGTAGTTACTACTCAAGCTGGGGGCCAGACGACACTCTTGAAGTTACTCTGACTCTCTCAGAAGCCAACGAAATCTTGATTGACGGGCTTGGAAAAGTTGTCGCCGGATCGACCGAAAATCATTCCGTTTATGACGATGGATTCCAGCTTTACAACAAGAGCATACAAGGGCCTCTTCTTGTCGCCGATCCGGGAGATACTTTAAAAATAAAAATCGTAAACGACTTAGAAGTCAATGAAACATACAAATATTTTGGCTCAACCAATTTACATACTCATGGTCTCCATGTTTCGCCTCTTGGAAAAGGAGATAATGTTCTGATTTCAATTGATCCTGGTGAAACGTGGGAAACAGAGATCAAGATCCCTGACGATCATTTCGTTGGCCCTGATTGGTACCACCCTCACCTACATGGTGCCACCAACGTTCAGATTGCAAAAGGTCTGGTTGGGATGCTTATCCTCCAGCCATCAGTCGAAGAGACATCTCAGCTTGATTTCTTTAGTCCAGTACACGACCCAGTCCATTGGTTCGGGATCCAGACATGGGGATTGAATCAAAGAGAACGTCCAGCATCTCCTAATGATCCCCTAAACCAAGATCAAGGTGGTGGAAATTATAGAATTGGAACTCCGGTTGAGAGTTTTACAGATGAGTTCGGAAATGAAGTCTATACTGTTTCCAATGCTGACTATATCGGCTACAATTATTACCCTGGCGAATTACTTTATAACCCTTTGTATCCTTCTGTCGAGGCAGAAGGATACACAGAGGCCAACAATGCTGCTGCGGCTACGGGGGGATTTATCCCCCCTTATGGCTTAGGTGCAAACGGTGGCGTTGTTGAGAATGTGATTCACACAGTTAACGGGCAATACAACCCGACAGTTCCAGCCGAAGTTGGGGAATGGAATCTATTCGGTTTCCTTAATCAAACTGTCAATACTCATCAAGTCATTCAACTCGTTCGAGAGCATAAGGGAAATCTCAGTTTAGAAGAATTTCAAGTCGTAGCAGTTGACGGCGACGTAGCCGGTGCTGCATCACAAGTTCTTGAATTTGTCACCGAGACGCCGGTCATGGCACCTGGTGGACGAATGACAATTCAACACAACTTCACAAAGCCTGGTGATTATTATTTCCTGGCTAACGCAACAAAGGAAATTCTTGGCGATGATGCACCAGCAGTTGCAAATACAAACAAAGTTCCCCTCCCTAGTGGTGATACATACAATGGTATCAATGATGGCCACCTTATCTGGGGGGCTCAAGTTCTAGCAACTGTTGATGTCAGCGGTGATGCTATTGATGAAAAACCAGCAGGCCCAATACCTTGGGACTACATCATCAATGAAGCCGTAAAAGTTGATAGCTGGATTAGTGAATCAAAGGAGAAATTAGCATCAGGAGAGCTAAAGCAGAGATCATTTGCTTGGGATGCAAATTTTTCCAACGCAGAGCAACCAGTTAACGACAGTGATCCAAGTTCATTTGAAGGTGTATATACGATCAATGGACGATTTTTTGGTCACTCCCCTGAAGAGCAGACAGTTCTCGCAATGCCAATGCTTGGCACTACAGAAGAATGGACCATTGTCAATACTTCAATTGGAATTGGGCCCTTTGCATGGGGAGAAATGCATCCATTCCACATTCACCAAAATGACTTTGTCGTCACACATCTGAATGGACTGCCAGTTGAAGAAATTACCAGTTATCCGGCCAATCAACTGGCAGATACTGTGTTGTTAGGAGGACAGTATCTAGATGGAACACAGACACCAGACAATCCTTATGGGCAAGCCGCTTCACTTGTCTTCGATCCAGCTGTTGGAGGCTTGAGGCCAATTGAGGGAGCAACTCCATTCGAAGCCAAAATCATGATGGAGTTTGTCGATTATCCAGGAGCTTATGTAAATCACTGCCACATTCTTTTCCATGAAGATGCAGGCATGATGCAAGCAGTCAAGGTGATCCTCAATACTGACTCTAATTATGTCGCAGTTGATGGTGCCAAGGGCAATGTTGCATTACGTCTGGGTTCAACACCAGATCTGGGCTTTGATCTCGCGCCTTATGGCAAAAAAGCTGATTTTAATGTAGCCGTAGGTGATGTCAATCATGGCAAATTCTTTGATACAGGAAGCGTCTACGGTTTTGAATATCTGAAGGATGCCAACCCTAACGGTAGAAACGGGGTCAGTGATAACATTGCTGACATTGTGACAATCAGAGAAAAAGCGACGAAAGCTGGAGATTACACAATCAAAATTTTTGACGGAGATGCAGTTAAACAACTTTCCACTGGAAACTACAAGTTGCTGACTGAGAACGCTGGGGGTTCACCATCGGTGCCTGTTGAAGGAACTAATCTTTCACAGCTCACACCAAAAGCAGCTGCACTGCCAGCAACATGGGGACTGACTGAGTATGAAGGTGTTACTTACATTGATACCGATGAGGTGAATAAAGCATTCACTGGACAACAAGCAGCAGCCCCAATCAACACAGATCCAAGTGAGATTGTAAAACCAGAAGATGCCGATTTAAGCGGCGTCTCCAAAGGTCAGTTTGTATTCAGTTCTGCTGATGGGAAAGACAAGATCTTTGCTGATGAACAGGGCGTTTCCAACATTAATATTAACCAGTTCCCACAAGTTAGCGTTGATATCACATACCCAGTTACAGGTGGAACAGGTCGATTTAAAGGTGCGAGTGGTGAAATTGTTGGTTACGAACGTGGAAATTTTGATCCTTCATCACCTGCAGGTTATGTTGGCCACTTGGAGAATTTCTCCAGCCTTGTAACTGGCCGTAAAGAAGAGAAGGTTACTCGAAAGTTAGCCAATAGTTCAGATGTTTTATTGGGCAAAATCAAACCATTTGCAGGTCATCACAGTGAAAATTGCATGACGTCAATTGCTGTAGGAGATATTGACGGTGATGGTCATGCAGATATCATTGCCGGCATTGGTGGACCAGACATGATGCCAATGGTTGAGATTTATAGCGGTGCTGACTACAGCATGATGGCAAAGATTATGCCCTTCCATCACTCAAAGCCCACAGCAATCAATATTGCCGCTGGTGATGTTAATTCCGACAACTTCGTAGATATTATTATTGGTCAGGGTAACGGAGGTGACGGACTGGTCGAAGCCTTTGACGGAAGAAAGATTTTTGAAGCTCAAGAAGCTGATCAGGTGATTGATCCTATGGATGGGATGGCTATGGGAACTTCAACTGCCATGTATAAGGGCAAATTCCAGCCCTATGGAGAGGATTATACGGGTGCTATTGATGTTGCCTCGGGATACATTTTACCAAGGCCAGACAACAATATTCCTGACCAAATCATTCAGACGAGCTATGCTAATTTCACCACGCTTGCTGTTAAACAAAAGTCCAGCGAGGACGACCCATCCATTAAGAGCTTTTTCTACACGGGTGGAGGACATGCTCATGCAACAACAGTATCTGAGGGTGACATGGAAATGAGTTCGATGGATGGTTCATCCCATTCCCAATCTTCGAACAGTGACGACATGCCACGTCTGGCGGCAGCACTAGATCCTGATCAGAAGCTGCGCAGTATCACAGGTACCTTCTTTGACTTAGGATCCACTCCTGACGAGAGAGGGTTTGGAGGATTGGTCGCTGAGACCAATCAAAATAGGCAAAAACTATTTTATATCGATCCAAATTCTCTCCAGGATAGCGACACCAGTATCTTTGACCACGAGACAATTAACCTTGCCTAAGGCAAGTTCTAAATTCGATCATAAAAGCCGCTATGCAACTTTTATGATCGAATTTCTACAGAGCATTTGTAGGCAAAATAGTTTCGAGACTCGCTGTTCTGGACAGTTTTAGTACATATTTATGTTGGCACAAAAATTCCCCCCTTAACAGGGGGGAAACATCATTTCTATATACGTTGGTTAATTTATCAGACTTTAACCAGTTTGAGCAAAGCATCAGAAGCAAAGACATCACGAACAAACGTGAGTTGCTCACTCTTGTAGTAACAACCACCACGATGACCTCGGCGCACCCAGCAAACGCTGCCTTTGGCAATTTGTTCGTGAGTTTCATCATCCAGGCAAATCCACTCAAAATGTGTGAATTCGCCCCAGAATTGAACAATTGGCCAGCACATCGTCACGCCAGGCTGAGAGATAATTGCCCACCAGTGCTTCTCACGCTGCTGCTGTTCTGTGATGCCGTGATAAGGGCCATCCTGACAATGATAGACAAGATCCGGACGATATTCTTTCGTCAGAAGATCGCCGCGTCCTTGACGCAGAGCTTCGCAATGCGTGGGCCAGAATTCACGGTTCTCTGCTTCAATCTGCTCGAGGGTGTAGTCAGGCCCAATGGATGGAAGCTCAGCTTCCTGCAGCTCGCCGATTTCAGCGGAGCGTTGAATTAACTTGGCCTGCATTTCCTGATTGACAAGACCGATGCGGGAGTAATCAGCGGAAAGCCCCTCGTAATAGTTCTGACGTGCCATGGGTTT
>MDTB01105987.1_pt1 | contig 12076 bp, 15 predicted proteins | sample 811161 | NCBI WGS metagenome assembly MDTB01 (sample SAMN05326650, study PRJNA326480) | marine metagenome | isolation source: seawater | place: Mediterranean Sea | collected 2009 | reverse complement strand
TTTAGGACACTTCTTTAAAGGATTTTTAATTAAAATAAATTTAGTTCCACAATTTGAACAAGTTATTTTTTTTTTTATCTGCCATTAATTATTTTTAATAAAAGAGGCAATATTGTTATCCATAAATTTAAATGCTTCTAAAAAAGTAGTATTAGTGTTGGCTACCTCAAATAAAGATTGGTTTTCAAACAATTTAAGTTCTTTATACAATGATTTAGTTTTTGTCACTGTATCAAGTGCTTTTTTCTTTCTTACAGTTCCTTCATAATTAAATGGCATTACACCAATCACTTTTATTATTATATCTTTATCTCTAATTGCTTTGTGTAGTATATTTATAACACGTGTTCCACAATCGCCACCAAAACCCAAGACAATATAAATATTGGTATAACTCTCGATAATTGCACTTAGCTCTATGGTTATATTTTTAAATGCTTTTTCTATACTTTTATATTTTTCCGTATCTAAATATATTTTATTTTTGGATAGAGAACCTTCTATACCATCCTTATTAGAATTAATTACTAAGGTATCTATTTGAAGCTCATTATCTTCAATAATATTGTTTACTGTATTATTCCCCGCTCCTCCTATACCTATAAGTAATCTATTCATATTTATAATTTACCATATCCATATCTTGCTAAACAACCATTTAGAACATTTTTTCCTAGCTCTTGAGCCCTATTATCACTCATAATTGTACCAAACAATCTAGTAATCTCTGGTATTGCTGTATAAGGGTCATTTTCCTTCATTTGTCCAACTATTTCATTAACTCTAGTATTATTACCATTTTTAGCAGCCCAATAGGCTTGTTCGCCTCGTGGCCAGCAAATAGTTACAGCCTGCTGACAGGTAGTAAGAATTCTATCCTTTGCTATAATAGGACCTATTCTATCACCTGTAGTAGTATTACATCTTAATTTTCCATCACTTATAACATTAGAAGAATTATTTTTTTCTTCCTTCTGAATTAATAAAAGAACACATTCACCAAATTTTTCAGTTCCTATCTTAAAGCCTATATCTTTACATGTAGCTTTTGCACTATCAATATCCTGAGCAATTAAATAAAAACTGAAGTTAAAAAATAAAGTAAAAATTAATAAACAAAGATTTTTAATCATTTGTTATATCCAAATTACATTTAGAAAATAGTTCTGCATTGTTATTATCAAAAGAAAGGTCATATTTTTTTTTTACTTGATAATATATATCCAGATAAGTACAAAATGGTTTTATTTCATATTCTAAACCCCTACCATCTCTACTTTTTCTTAAAAAATCTTTAGGTACAGAAGCTCCTTTTGAACTATTTACTCTTGAACAGGATGGTACATGATTTAATTTATCATTAGCAAACTTTTGTTTTAAATTATTATCCCAATAGCTCGCTCCACTGATAAATGCGTCTTTTAATGACACGACATGATCTATATTTGTGTCACATTTGATTTGAGTATAAAATCCTGTATCAGTATTAGTTGGATAAGACTTATATCTAAATGATTTTCTATTATACTCACCCTTAAATGAATTTTGTTTCTCTTGTTCAATAGTTTGTTTTTTTCTATGACAATGATAATCTCCTGTTTTTCTATTATTGTGGCAACCTTCAGAATTTAATCCTCCACCATGAGAAAAAACAGTAGCAGCTAATAAATAAAAGAGAGAAAAAATAAATATATTTTTTATAAAATGTATTTTAAACATTCTTAATTTACCAAGTATTTCTTATTATCATCTGACATATATATTAAAGCAAGGCTTTCAGGAGAGATTCTAAAAACTTTGTGATAAGTGCTTTTATCGCTACTTGCTTCTTTTTTAATTTCTTCTAAATGTCTTGAGTATTCTTCTTGTGGTGTTTCTTTCTTTTCTAATAATTCCAAAGCTTCCTCCTGTTCATTTGTTTTTGTTGTTTGGTCCTCTGGTATGAGATCATAAAGTGTATTAATGTGGTCATAAATGTCATCTATGTAATCCTCAGCAGTTAAGTTTTCTTCTTCCTTAGCTTCCTGTTCTTCTTCTATCTCCTGCTCTTCATTTTCGCAGACAGTCCAGAACTTGAAATCTTCAGGATTGTGATGCTCTGTAATATACCAACGCTTAGCATAAGCATCCCACAGAGCACCCATGTTATTCACAACTGTATTTTCGTGAAAATCTACTTCAAGGTAAGTTCTTGCTGAATCTTTTTTTTTTCTATGATAGATGCTGCATCTATCCACTTTTGAAAAGGTTCAGTATCTAATCCAGCAGGTATGTACCATTGACGATTTTCTCTATCCCAACGAGCACCTAATTCTTTGCACTCGTTTTTTTCGCTGTAAGGACAGTTAATATATATATTTTTTGTGTGTTTCATAATGAACTCCATAATTAAGTTAATAAGAATGAAAGCTGTAAAAACTAAGAAGATATTAATAAATATATAAATCTATTTAAATTTTTATAAGCCTTCGTAAATTAAGAGGCCTTATAAAAATTTAGATTTATATATTAAATATCTACTAAAAAAAAAATTTAGACAAAAAAAAATCTGTTTAAATAATAAACACACTTCTAATCATTTAATTGTTACAAATTATAATGCAATTGTCAAACTTTTAAAGTTAGTTATATTGTTATTATGAGATATATAATTTTCTTTTTGTTAATTTTTCTCTACGCATGTGAGGATAATAATATAGTAGAAAAAAGCAAAGAGGAAATAGAAAAGGAAAGATTGTTTAAAGAAGCTGATTTTATTAATGAAAACAAAGAAAAAGCATTTTTAGAAATTTTAAGGGATTATTTACAATCTTCTATAATTATTAAAAATAATCATTTTGAACTTAATACTAATATAGTATATGAAAGAACCTCTTATATACCTTCTGATGATATAGCTGTACAATGTGCTTTCTTTGACAATACTATTGGATACCTTACGGGGTTTTTAATAGAAAATGAGAGTTTTACATATGATATTATAGGTGGTTTAGCAGAATGGAATAGAACTAATACAATAGCATTAAATCTTAATAGTATAAGAAAAAAAGTTTTAGATAAATATAGTATTCCTATCTCAAATAAAAATAGAAAAAATACTATCCCTACTAGCAATGACTATGTAGAAAGTCCTGGATTACTTATGTATGAAGAAGAATTAGGAGTTAGCTACTATAGCCCTGCTTTTAAGAAGTTATTAAAAAAAGCTTGTGATGAAGTTTTTACATTCACATCACAGAAACAAGAACAATAAAATTTACTTTGATTATGATGCAGAGGGCATAGGCTTATTATCAGAGTCATAATTATCTAAGAATTCATAAAAAGCCTCCCCTCCTTGTTGCGTATATTTTAAGTATTTTTTTTGCTCCTTTAAATATGTATCCCAAAAGTCTTTAGCACGGTTTATTCCATAAACCTCTTTCAAACATGCATTTAAGAAAGATTTACTTTCATCTTTATTAAATTTGAGATGTTGTGCTGCAGCATCACAAACTCCAATTGCCCAACATATTTGCTGAGATGAATTAAGGTTTAACTTTGATTTATCTTCGTAAATTATTTTGTTAACTTTACAGGTATTTATTCTTAAAAAAGTAACTGTACTAAATTTAATATTATTTTTCTCATTTTTAGATTTTGTAATAGAGCTTTTTAATTTATCTTTTAATAAATTTACGGAGGATAATATATTATCTAAATTTTTTTCTTTTAATTCGTTATTAGTTTTAATTCTATTTACTCCGTGCAAAGAACTATCAGATAGGTTTTTTTCTTGTATCCCATTAATTTCATATATTTCTGATTTAGATAAACTAGGTTTTCTTTTTTTTATTCTTCTACTTAATCTTATTAAAACTATAATTACGATAATAATTATTACTATCTGCCAAATACTTATTCCCGAAGTCTCATCACCATCTTTCAATTGATTAGTTTTTATATTATTTCCTTTTTCATCATCAGGTCCCACGATAAAATCTAGAGGTTCTTCAGTATCATCAAGGGAAGCAGATTTTTCAGAGCTTTTTTTTCTTCCTTTTACCCACTTATCATTTTTCCAAAAACCATCCCAAACATCACCATCAAGAAAATAAAATATTCCTTTTCCATTTTTTTCAAAGTTTATTAAACCTCCTTTATATTTTTGTCCATTAGCATATAGCAAAGTTCCTGGTCCAAATGACTTATCGTTTATCCATTCCCCTATATATTTGTTTTCATCTACAAATTCATATGTCCCTAAACCGTGTTTATAGCCATACTGCCATTCTCCTTGATAGACATCGCCTTCACTATTAAATAAAATTCCTATACACTTATTCCATTTAGATCTAATCCTCCAAATATCTTGATACAGAGGAGAATCTTTACAAATATTTTTACTTTTTATTTTTTTTCCTGTTTCCTTCTCAACTTCTTTTCTCCAATCATTATAATTTTTATTAAAAATTTTTTTATCTTGGATATTATCTTGCTTACTATTTTTACTATTAGTCCAGTGGTCTAGCGGAATTGTAGTAGGAGAATTATTCCCTGATTGCATACCTGGAGCATATAAATTAAGAGAAAAGAAATATATAGCAAATAAAATAAATAATTTATTAATACTAGTTTTGCTATTGATAATCATATTTAAAAAAATAAATACTTTTCTAAAAAATAAACACAATACTCATAAAAAGTTATCTTATAAAAACTATTAAAGTAAATATCATATAACTCCCATATGAAAGCTCCTAAAAAGAATAATAAAATTAAAATAAAAAAATAACCTAAAAAGAGAATTAGATTTTTCCATATAATATCTAACATTACTAGATGCTTTTGTTTTTTTTCTAGTGTTTCTCTATCTACTAGAGCAAAAGGATTTATTGTTAAATAAATAGAAGCTAGAAAACCATATTTTTTTGCTATTAGCTTTCTCTGCAAGGACTTTATTTTAAAAAAAAGCATTAATAATAACTTTTATAAAAATACTTTTCAATTAGATCTAGATCTTGGAGATTAATAGAGTTTTTCTTTACTTTTGCTAATAAATAACAATTATTTTTATTAGCCTTAGATAGCAGTTTAGAGCCAAAGTTTTTAAATTCTTTTGTAGAGAAAATACTTTTACTTTCTAAAATCTTTAATTCTGGTACGGCAACTAATAGTTTTTCAAAAATAAAATTATCGGTTACTTCTAGTTCAAATGAATCTTGAACTTTTACAATAGAAATAAATGCTCCTACCTCAACGTTACTACTTACGTTAGTAAGTTTATTATCAGAAGTTAACCTACATCTTCCTCTCTCTTTTACTCCTCCTTGTTCTGGGCCTGCATATTTTCTTAACTCTTCTTCCAGTTGTTTTATTTGAGCCTTTAACCTTATATTTTCCTGTATAAGCTTATTATCTTTTTTTCTAAGCATATCCTCTAAATCTCTAATTTTATTTTTTAATTTTCTTATTTCCTCCCTAAGTTGACTATTTTTTGCCATTAAACCTTTGTTACCACCATCTTTTGTAGATACTAGCTTTTCTAAATATACTATCTCGTCTTTTAATTCTTTAATTTGACTTTTAAGATTTCTATTTTCACTTTTAAGAACTGTAATTTCTTTCTTTAATTCTATTTCCTTATTTTTGTACTCATTATCAATATTTCTGAGCCTTATATTTTTATCAAAGACTAAAAGCGTCAAAATTATAACTACTATAAGTATTATTTCTAAATAGGTACTGCTTCTTAGCTCTTCCCTTCTTTCTCTTGCCTTGAAAAGCATACTTACTTATTTCCCTTAAGAAAATCTATAACATCTGATACAGATTTTTTCAATCTACTCCCTAACTTGTCAACTTGATCCTCTACTTTTTGTATACCAACAGAAATGTTAGTTGCGGAAGTATTAATTTGTCTTGCAGCATTTCCTATCTTAACATTTACATTATCACTTAATTTTTTTAGTTCCTTTTGTGTATTATCTACCACGGTTTTAGTGTCTTCTTGTGCCGTTTCTACTAAACTATTTAATTTAGTAATATCTGCTGATACATCTTTCACTTTATTAATTTGGTCATTTACCTTTTCTATAGAAGTTTCAAAACCGTCTAGCTTTGCCTCAGCATTATCCATTTTAACCTTCGACCTCTCAGCATATCCTTCTAAAGATTTAGTCAGTTTATTTAATTCAGATATTGTTTCAGAAAGCTTCATCATCTGACCCGCTGGAATTGATAAATCTAATTGAGATAATTTTTTTGCAAACATTTCCATTTCCTTAGAACTTTTCTCCTGATAATCTTTTAAGGTTTTAGAGGTACTAGCAGATACCTTATCTAAAGTATTTATAGATTCTATCATTTTGGAAGATAGTTCTCCCAGAGTATTTAAAGTCTCTGTTTCTGGTTCAGACGTTATTGAGTCAAATTGAGTCATATAAATTCTTACAGCCATACCTAAAATTGTAGTACTAATAGCTGCTCCCATCTGTCCTACAATATTTCCTATTTCTAATTTTTCCTGGTCAGCAGTTGGTTCAATACCTATCAGAATTTTCACCAGGGCAACAAAAGTATACAAGAAACCTAAGTAATACATACTATCTGCTAAGACTGCCTTACTAGAAGTTGATTTAGCATACCTTAGACCTATAACTAAATATATAATCATTACTATACTAGCTAATAAAATTGTTATTTTTCCTGGAACCACCCAGATAATTATTGAGCCTATTAGAAATGTTATAATGTATAAAGTTCTTAAATTTTTTTTAGCTATATTAGGGTCATAAGCTGTAGTTTTGGTGTTTTCTTCAATTGGTAACTCTTCTTGAATGCTAATTTTTTCTCTTTTCTCTTCGTAGGTTCTAGGAGTGTATTTTGTTTCAGTTTTTTTTTCTCTAGTTTTCTCTTTTACTAAAGACTTTTCAATTGCAACTTTTTCTTTTTCTACTGCTTTTACCTTTATTTTTGGTCTTTTACTTTCTGTCATATCAATTATCGAAAAAATCAACTGCAGCTTTTTTATCCCAGTCTCCAGTCTCTATAGTGTATAAAACTTCTGAGGCTCCCATTTTCTTGAAAGTACTAGCCCATTGGGTTTCAGTATTCATACAAAAGTTAATGTTATTCTTATTCTCTTGATTTAAATTAGAGGAACAAACAACTAAAATTTTATAGTCAGTCAAATCTGCTTTAGTAACCGGCAAATCTTCATGTCTATATTCAAACATATCTGAAAATATTACTATATATTTTTGATTATCTGTTTGGCTTTCACCTAGCTGGTAAGCTAAGCTAATAGCTCCTTGTATATCAGTAGCATTTCTAGCTTTCTGACTCATAATATCATTGAGGCAGGCAGTTGTCATATAAGTCTTAAATTGTTTAGCTTTAGGTGAAGCGTATACATCTTCTTCTTTATCTTTTTTACTAATTAATTTTTTTCTTAAAATAGTATAAGAAGGACATATTTGACCACTAGTTTGACTAGCGTCGTGAATACCTAAAACTTGAACTAACGTAGGTTTTTCAGGCCCTGATTTTTTTGATGCTATGGCTTTAGCTATTTTTTTTATATTTCTTTTGATAGCACTTTTTCTCTCTTCTACAAAGTAAGAGTTTGAAAAATCCATAAGTATTATTACATTTGACTCAATTTCTCTAGCTTTAGAAGTACTGTAGAGTACAACTAACAGTAGTAAAGTTAAAAAACATTTTTTAATCATTTATCCTCCCTAGAATAAGTTTAGCTGGATAACCCAGTCCATCAGAAATTTTAATAATATAATCCAGTATACTTGAAATTATCTTTATACCAATACCTATCACATTACATATTAGAGCAAATAGATATTTGGAACTATAATTTATAAATACTATCCAACTTGAGATAGATTGGAGTAAGTTTTTTCCAGCTATAAAACATGCACTAATGCAGAACAAGTAAAGCATAAAAAAAATAAAATTTTTATATGAAATGCTAATATCAAAAATAAAAATTCCTAAAATAATTGAAATGCCTAATAAAGAAAATACAATAATCTTTTGACCTATACCTAAAGGTTGCAAAACTAATTTTGCAATTTCTCCGCCTTCAGTTGTAAATATATTTACTTTCGGATAAGTTAACAACCCTATAACACTGCTTAGGCTTACCATTGTTAAGGACAAAAATATATTAAAGTAAAAATTACTTACATCCAAAATATTAGTATTGGAAAATAAAAAATAAAAAATAAATAAACAACTTATTATTAAAGCTAAATAAAAAACATTTTTATTAAGCAAAGATTTTGTCTCATGTTTGTTCATTTTAACTGCCTCTATTTCCGGAGGAGGAATTTCGATATTTTCAGCATTATTAGTAGCATCTTTTAGATTTTTAATTTGACTTTTTATAGCTGCTAAGAAACTTTCAACTTTTGTTTTAAAACTTTTTTCATCATCAGCTTCGATGGATACGTTTGCTTTTTTAATATCTACTAAAAGAGCTTTTGTATTGTCTTTAATATCATTAAAAGATTTATCCGTACCTTGAATTGTATTATATCTATCATCTAAATCTTTTTTAAACCTTTCTAAATCCGAATGCTTAGTATAAAGAAAATAAGCAGTACTTACCTGATGTCCAAATATATATAGTGCAAAAACAATACACGGACCTAATACAGACATCCATCCTCCCCACAATAAGAAAACTTCAACCCATTGCCCGCTAATTAAAGCATCTCTTACTTCATCAAAATCAATTTCACTAGTACCAACTAGTAAATATAAAATAAATTCAATACAGGCCAGTCCTATGATAACAAACCATCCAAAAGCAAATATTATAGTTTTATCAGATAATTCATCAGAGGTTCTTTCAGGCCTTTTAAAAAAAGCAAAAACTACTCCTATACCTGCTTCAATCATAGTAAACATTACTGCTATAAAAATTGAATATGGTAAATCAATAATATCAATTTCTCTACCATCTAATAATTCATCAAAGAAAGTATTAAGTAAAAAACTATTCACTAACATAACCGCTATTAATAGTGGAATGAATAAAAACAATCTTGATTTAGCATCTTTCTTTCCAATTTCAGTACTTTTATCTAAATCTAGCTCTGGAACTGAAGGCATCTCTAAATTTTTAACTTTCTTAGATAGTTGAGAAAGAAAATTATTCAAATTTTTGATTAATCCAACTTTTTCCTCATTTTTATCTCTTAATAAGTCTGGGGCCTGTTGAAGTTCAGTCTGCAGTTGATCTATTTGTTTTTGAACTGGATGCGTAGAAAATTTATATGATGGTTTATCGTAATTAATCATAGTTGAATAATTATTATAAAATTTTTCTAATTGTTTTTTTGCATTTTCTGTCGTAAATCTTGCTCTATTAAATAAATACTCAGATGTTTTATTAAAAGTAAAAATAAGATTTCCTATAGTTTTATTTAACGCTATAGAAGTAAGCCATAAAACTAATGATAATGGAATGAAAGCGACTAAAGCTATAATTAAATATATGCTTGCTTTAGCTACAAATACTAATGATGGATGAATATTAGAGAGTAGTTCTATTTGAGCTATTAAATTTTCCATATTTACCTATTAATTTTTGATATAAATAATCTTATAATTACTCATAGATTAAGAAAGTTTTTTTTAATTTTTATATTACGCAATTCTAAAATTTTATTTTCATTAAATTCTTTAATTATATCTTTTGTAGCATATCGTAGGTACTGAATCCCTATATTGGCTTTGGTTTTTAGAGGTATTTCATCACTATTAAGGGCTTCTTTTACAGTAAGAATAGATTGTTTTATGGTTTGAAAATGACTTTCTTCTAAACTATGTAAATATCTATCTTGTTGGGATATTACTTCTTTCATAAACAACTGATTCTTTCTCCACCTTGATAATGTCTCTTCTCTTATACCTATTTTCTCTGCTACATACTTAGATGAAAAACCAAAAGATAATAGTTTTGCTGCTAATAATTGATTTTCCTTGAGTTTTATTGACATTTTTTTCTTTCCTCTTTTCTTAATTTTTCCCACTCTATTATCTCATCAATGTCCCATAGAATCCTATTAGGACCTAGTCTGATTGGTAAGGGTATAACTTTGTTATTAACCCACCGTTCAATAGTAGAAGTACTTACTCTATACCTTGAAGCTAGTTCTTTTTTGAGGAAGTATTTTTTTTCTTTTTTAGACATAGGAGCACCATATAATAAAAATTATACTTTCTCCTTAATGCTAATATTTTGTAATTTTAATAAGGTTTTGTCAAATATTTATTCAGTTCGAACAAATATCCATACCTACGTCAAAAAATCCATCTTGCTGAAACATAAAAACCTCAAACATTTGAAAACATTGTTTGGCTACCATTTCATAAGTGTAAAGTTTATCTAGGTTACAACTCTTCTCATAATGTTCAATTAATATTTTCTCTTGGTCACTTTTAGTTCTTTTTAAAAAGTCACTAACATTCTCACTGTATGGATTGTAATTATAGTAACCTTTTTCTTTGCAGTTTTGTGTTGTGAAAAAAGATTGTTCATATTTCTCATATTTAACTGCGCTATTTATTATTTCTTTGTAGTTTTTTTTAATAAAATTTTTATAGTAAATAAATTTTTTTTTATTAATATTTTCCCTACAGTCTTTCCAATTTGTTTTAAAGTATTTTTGATCTTTATTTATATTGTAATTGTAATAATTATTTAAATCGCATTTAGATCTAGTCAAAGAACCTGCTGCCACTAAAGGATCAATAATATTTAAATCAATATTATTTTTTTCAAATTCTTCAATTGTAGCTATTGGTATTAATCCTTCTGTATTATCTATAGTATAAAAGTCTAAACCACAATAATAACAATTACCAGCATTGGCACTACCTTGTACTGTAATTGCATTTGAAAATACTGGCGAACTGGAACTCTTTATAGCATCAAAATATTCTGTTATATTAGGTCTTAGATAGTGGTAATTAATTTTTATTCCTTCTTCTTTTAATACAGGTATATATGTACTTAAAACCGTAAAATCTACAGTTTCGTGATAACCTTTATCTTTACCATAAATATGCCATCCCACACCCCATGCTATTGTTTTGTCTTTATGTTTAAATGCATATATAGATGAAGCTCCACTTACTTTGCTTTCAAGTAAAACTTTTTCTTCTTCATCTGTAATTTTTAGATTTCTAAAATTATCTAGCTTTGCAGTTACAATTTTACCATTAGGCATTGTAATTTTAGATGTAGCTCTGGTAGTGATGTCTCTACCATATGGGCTTTTTTTCAAACCCGTAATTTCATTGGCAACTTCTATAATTTTATTTTTTATGTTTAATGGTTGATTAAAGTAGGTTTCTGGGTCACCTCCATTAGCATTTAGATATAATTTATTTCCTATTTTTTTCTCAACCTCTTTCTCGTTTTTAATTTCTACATCAGCATTTATATATTGTCCCTCATAATTTATATATCTACCTTCCGCACTTCTAAAGAAAGCATTACAACCTTTCCCTAATTCTAGAATTACTTTTACGTATCCCTGTTTTGATAAAACCATTTTCTTTATATCAAAATATAATTCTTGTTTTTCTAAAATATATTTTTTTCTTAAAACTAAGTCTAAATCAGAAATATTATCATCTATAAATGTCTGCCCCATTCTAAGTACTACTGTATTTTTACATTTAGCGTCCTCGAAAGGAAATTTTTCTACAGGAATAAAAACTTCAAACTGTCCACTTTTAAAGTTTATAGAATTTTCATCTAATATATCATCACGATAGTTATCAGTTTGGTTTTTATAAGGACTTTTTTTGCTACCAGGTAAAATAGTATTATTAGGTGTTAAATAAAAAATATAATTATAATATGTATTATGTTTTCCCTTAGACTCATATGCCTTTGGTTTTTCGTTTAATTTCTCTAACTCTTCAATTGATAGATTAGTATTTGAACTAATTAAAGTTGAATAAAAGATTATAAAAATAGTTAATAAATATTTCATAGGCTTATTATAACAAAAAAAATAATTTTAACCATTTACTACTAGCTTTTCCCAATCATTCATAA
>MDTB01087787.1_pt1 | contig 12076 bp, 7 predicted proteins | sample 811161 | NCBI WGS metagenome assembly MDTB01 (sample SAMN05326650, study PRJNA326480) | marine metagenome | isolation source: seawater | place: Mediterranean Sea | collected 2009 | reverse complement strand
GCCCTAGGAATCTCAAATCAGTTTTTAGTTCATCAAGTTGACAATCTTAATTCCAGCCAAATTAGTGACTTAATAGTTACTGAAAAGCCAAGCGAAATATATAATTTAGCCGCACAATCTTCTGTTGGAAAATCATTCCTAGAACCATTAACGACAGAGCAAAGTATCGTAGAGGCTTCAGAGGTTTTATTGAGTAATTGTATAAAACATGATTTTAATGGAAGAATCTTTTTTGCTGGAAGTAGCGAGGTTTATGGTTTAACTGAACAACCTGCAAAAATAGATTCTACTTTTAATCCACAAAACCCATACGCTAATGCGAAACTTAAGAGCATGAATTTAGTCAAAAAATATCGAAAAGAATATGGAATTAAAGCTGTAACTGGGGTGTTATTTCCACATGAATCCCCATTGAGAACCAAACAATTTGTAACAAGAAAAATTATCGATGCAGCTAAAAGTTGTAATCTAGATAAATCGCTTAAAATAGAATTTGGAAATTTAAATATTTCTCGTGATTGGGGTTGGGCAGAAGAATATGTAGAAGCTATGTATTTAATCAATAACAGAAAATCTGAAGTAAAAGATCATATAGTATGCACAGGAATACTAACTAGTTTAGAAACCTTTATTGATAAAGCATTTAAATACTTTAATTTGAATTGGAAAGATCATATTATAATTAATAAGAAATACTTTAGATCAACTGATATCGAAAAAAGTTTCGGCGATCCAACACAAATTTTAAATGATTTGCAATGGGAAAGTAAAAAAGATATTGATAGTATAATTAAAAATCTAATAAATAGTAATAGTTACTAAAAAGATATGTATTAATATAAATTGAGAACTAAACTATATTATTGATCGTATTTCTTTTCACTTTCTATACCTCTAATTAAACCCTGTAATCTCTTACCTATTCTCGAAAATCTATGTTGCGAAATCCATTTTGCTTTAAAATCTAGATTATCTTTTGATAGAAAAGATAGATATCCAGAATCAAAAAATTGTTTTATACCCTCTTTAATAAGTTCTGAACTACAGCCTGGTAAATGATAGGTAACATCCTTTACATCTTCGAAAATTTGCTGTGGTGTTATTGCGACTGGCGTTCCAGAAGCAAGAGAATGTCTAACAGATGCGCTGGAAGATTCATTGGTAGACTGATAAGGTAGAACAATTAAATCCATTTTAGAAAGAATGTTTAACGAGTTTTTCTCAGTCATATAATCAGTTTGAATATCAATTATTTTATCTAAACCTAATACTTTTATCTTTTCATTTAAATCTTCAATCACATATTCATATTCGAAATTATACTTAGCTGTTAACATAGTTAAAGATATATTAGGATAAATATCTTTGAGCATATCTACTGCTTCAATTAATTGAATAAAGCCTTTATTCGGTAAGGCAAATCCAAATGTAGCAAGTTTAATTGATTTAAATCTCCTTTTAAATCTTCGGTTCAAATTTTTTGATTGAACGAAATAATCAATAATTCCATGGGGGAAGAGAGTGGCTTTTTTATCCAAACCGACATTTTTTAACCGATTTAAATCTGACACTGTATGAACTAATAAGCGATCACATATTTGAATTTCAGGGAAAAGATTCTTAAAATTTAATTCTGTTGAAGGTGAAATTGTAGAATGCAAAATAATGATGACTTTTACATTTCTTATATATAATTGATTTAATAATTTTTTAAATAAAGGGTAATTAAAAAATCCAAAATTAAATTGTATTAATAATGTTGAAATAGAGTTCGAGGTAATTGATATTAATAATTCATTATAATTTTGAACTTCTGATGGATTCATATCCCAGCACCTAAATACAGAATCATCATCTAAAGATTCTACTTCCTCATTAAATGGTGCAAAAATCAATTTAAAATCAAGAATATATTTCAAAATGTTTTTAGAATAAGATGCAATACCACACCTAGAATTCCATGTGGTCAAAATCCCAATTCTTGGAATATCAAAATCAGAAGTAGCTACAATTTTATTAACAAAATTTAAATTTGATTTAGCTACATTATCCCATTTGTAAGTATCAATCGTCTTCTTGGCCTCTAGTACTTTCTGATTAATATCATCCTTATTAGAGCTATATATTTCTCTCATTATAGAAGACAAATGATCTTTAGAAGGTTCCACCCAAGATGATGAAGTAAGGCCAAAATGTGTATTTGAATAACAATATTGAAAATCAATTAGCCATGAATTATGATCATTGCAAAAGTCAAGTTGACCTCCAAAGCCAGTTGTTATTACTGGTAGACCAACCTTCATTGCCTCACCAATAGGCAAACCAAAACCCTCTCCATAACTAGGAGCAACCAAGGCGTCACTAATTTGATATAAAGCTAGAATTTGATCGTCCGTATAATCCTCTTCTATTAAACAAATATTAGGTAGATTCTTAGTTTTAGATCTAATTTCTTTTAACTGATCTTTTACATCATTATGAATATTTGGAATAGTTTTGATTATCAAAGTTACATCATCATCTTCTGTAAAGGAAGCACAATAAGATTTAATTAAAACATTGGCTCCTTTTCTCGGAAAGCAAGATGAAATATGTAAAAAACAAAAATTATTTACACTAAAATCAAAATCTATACCTATATCTTCCACTTTATTGTTGATATGATCAAGACCCAAAGACGAAACTGTAATCGGAATACTTAAACCATTATCAATTAATGTTTTCTTCACATATTCTGACATAACTGAAATACCATCTAAGTTTTTATTGAATTCATCTATCCAAGACGATGGGAACTGAGACTCCTCCCAACCATAAGAATGCAATATTTTTACCATGCCATTCATGTCAAAAACACGAGGAGGATAAAGATTTCTTGATACTATGCTTGGTACAGATTTCTCATTGAGTGACTTTCTATAGATCTGATCTATGTCCTTATTTATATTAAGAAACTGCTTCGAAGGAGAATAATCAGAATCACCATCTGTTGAAGTGATAGTGATATCTTGATTTATTTTATACATCGATCTTATAAAATTTTTGTTTAACAAAGCCAAGCTATAATTACTATCAAATGGACCTTCGATTCTCCAACTTCTGCCTGGAATTAATTTCTTAATTCTTCGTTTGAAATCTAAAATCTGCGCATCCATTAGTTCTAGAGAAGATGATACTTGTTGAATAAGAATATTATTTTTTGATCCTTTATTAGTTGTCTTAATTACACTTTTAATTCTATTAAAAAGAGTTTCACGAGCAATCAAGTTTTCATTTATATTATCAGCGGTTGCATTAATTAACTTAGTTGATGAAATCTTTATCAAAGCTGAGATTGCTCTTTTTGAAGTCTCAGTCCATGAAAATTTCTTAACCGCAGATAGGCTATTTTGAATCAGATGTTCTTTAAATAATTTATCAGTTAAAGCTTTTTCAATTAATTTAGTTAATTCCTCAATATCATTTGGATTAAATAAAGCTTTCCTATCTCCAATAATCTCTGGAATACTTGTTAAATTGGATCCAATTACTGGAGCGCCACAACTCATTGCCTCCAACACCGGCAATCCAAAACCTTCATGTAAAGATGGAAAAACAAATAAGGAGCAGTGAGAATAAAGAGAAACTAGCTCTGAGTCACTTACATATCCAAGAATAATTATCATCTCCTTTTTCAAATTATTTTTTGCTATGCATTCTTCAAGCAACAACTTCTCAGCGGATAATAATTTTCCAGCTAAAACAAGTTTGTATTCACTTTGTATGGGAAATGAAAGTTTTGAATAAGCAAAAATTAGAGATTTAATATTTTTACGAGCATCACCTGCTCCTGAATAAAAAATATACTTTTCTAATGGCTCCTCTTTTAATTTATCTAAATAAAATTTTTCTTGTACTTTATTAAATAAGAATTCATCACATGCAGATGAAATATTATAAATCTTATTATTAGATATATTAGTATGATCATTTACTTCTTTCAAGGTAGATTGTGAGATAGCTAAATAGCCATCCAATGATTGTAGTTTTTGAATTTTTTCACTATAAAAGACTTTATATAATGGATTGTTATCTAAATATATTGGTGCCTGAACTAGAGGTATTAAATCATAAAGAATTGTAGTTATTGGAGGCAAATTATATTCGTTACTTAATCCAACCAAAGCATTATCAAAAAATCCCTCAAAAAAACTTGTTAACAAGACAACGTCAACAGATAAAGAAGCTATCGCATAAGAACGTAATTGTTTTGCGAACCAATCCTTAGAAGCTTCTAAACTTGATTCATTTTTGAATGGACCGGGCGAATACCAATGAAAGTAGTATAGATTCAATTCTTGATTGGATATCAGCGATTTAAAATCAGCTCGAACATCTTTTAAATATGGATTGGCAAAAAGAATATATTCATGATCTGGATAATTCTTAATTAAATTAAAAATTAGTTGATAAGAATATCGACCTATACCTCTTAATCTACTTCCCTCGGTTTGAAGACCCTGTATATCAATTAATATTTTCATCTTTCAATTCAGCAGTGAGTTCTTTATAATTTTGTTTTGCAGCATCAGAGGATTGATAATAAGGGATTAACATATCATTAACTGGTGAAGATTCATCAACAGTCTCCTGTAATTGATCTAATTGATCAGTGATTTTCAAAAAATACGATTCTTGACCAAAAGCTTTAAGCAAGTATAAAAGTGGTTTAAAAATGATATACGATTTAGACGAAAAAACAAAGCTCCTCACAAAAGGAATCGATGAGAGTATTAGATATAATTTACGAAAAAGCTTAGTAAATATTACTTTATATATATTAACAAAGTATTTAATTATTTTTTTAGCTTTACTAAATACTCTAATAGAGTAAATAAAAGAGGATCTATAAAGTTGATTAGTTTGCTTCTTTATTAAAATTTGCTCACTCTGCAAAGATAGATTTATTTTTTTTAAGTGATGTACTTCATTCTCTAAATTAGTGATTGAATTTTTTAAAAAAGAAATATTTTTCATAAGTTGATTGTCAAAATCCTCTGATGCTTGAAAAGTAGTTATTCCAACATTTAGATTTGATTCCCACTTAGATATCTGATTAGAGACTAATTTAATGTCTGTAGAACTCTTAATTGCTAAAATCAGCAAATCTTGCGCTACACCATTTAAAACTCTAGTAAGTGTAAAATTAGACTCTCCACTAAGTGGTCCTCCATTCAAATAATAGTATTTAACTTTCTCAAATCCTAGGTGTGAAAGCAGATATTTAATATAATCAGGGTTTATAGGATTTTTATGAGTAGGGTCTAAGTAAAAAGATTTAGTGGAAACAATCAAATTATCAATACTTGGCGTCTCGAAAAGACAAATGCCATTATTACTTACTATTCTACGACATTCTTTGAAGAGTATCTCTATTTGATCATGCGAAAGATGCTCAATAACATGAAAAGCAGTCACAAAAGATATTGATTGATTTGGAATCTTCTGAAGTATCTCAATCGCATCTCCATTAAGCACAGTTAAATTATATTTATTACTTTCCTTAATCATCTCTGAGTTAATTTCTATACCTCTAGCGTCAAAACCTTTTTCAGAGCATTTCTGCAGCCATTCCCCCCTACCTGAGCCTATATCTAGAGCAGTAGGATTGTTAGAAATACTAAATATATAATCTAAAAGTTCGTCATAAATAGTGAGTTTTTCTTCAACTTCTTTTCGTGAACCTCGGAATTTATTTTCAAAGTCAAAGTAAAGATCTGGCATATACTTTATTACTTGCAACAATTTAAATTATACTATCAGATTATAGCTAAAGTTAAACTTAGGGAATTCATGAAATATTACCAAAGAAAAAATTGCATTAACTTATTGATAATATTATAGAAATTAACTTGCTCATCATATAGAGCAAAGCTAGCGGATGATTTATTCATCATTTTCAACTCAAATTAATTAATTTATGCAACGTCTATCAATAATTAATCATTTATCAGGTGCCCCTGGGCTAAGGCTTGCAGGATTAGGACCTTATTTACTACCAACCAAAGGGATATTGAAATTAAAAGCTTTTTTAGATCAAAATACTTTTTGGGCTCAAAATAGAAGCATAAAAAATATCAAAAAATTACTAGCTGAAAGTTCCGTAATTGTAACGATATGGGAAGGAAGACGTTTAGTAGCTTTTGGTCGAGCGACAGGCGACACCATTTATAGAGCTGCATTATGGGATATTGTAGTAGCAAAAGATAAGCAAAGATTAGGAGTAGGAAAACTCCTGATCAATGAAATACTTAAATCCAAGAAGCTTAAAGAAGTTGAAAAGATATATCTGATGACTACTGACCAAGGAGACTTTTATAGACAGGTTGGCTTCCATCCAGTAACAAGTCAAGAATTGCTAGTTTTTAATGCAAGTAATAAATAGCTTCCTAAGAAAGAAGAAGAATTAGTAAATCTAAGATTTATATTGGCATAATCATAAATAATTTTTGAGTTACGGATAAAAAGATCAAAGCGTACTCATCTATTGAATAAATATAGCTTAAAGTATAATAATGAAAATAGTTTGATAGGTATATCAATGAGTGGATTTAAAAAGAATAAAGAATCCTCAGAGAAGGTCAAAAAACAATCGAATATAATTTCAAAAACCGAAATAATTAATAAAGCTTTTGAGCTTCATTCACAAGGAGATACAAAAGAAGCAAGTAAATACTATGAATTATTCTTAAAAAATAAATTTAATGACCCAAATGTATTTTCAAATTATGGAATAATCTGTAAAGAAAATGGTCAGCTCAATAAAGCCATTAATCTATATAAAAAAGCAATCGAGATTGAGCCAAAAAATTCAGATTTCCATTCTAATCTAGGTAATGCTTATAAAGAAAATAGAGAAATTAATCAAGCTAAATTAGAATTTGAAAAAGCTATTAAATATAACAATAATTCAGATACAGCTCATTATAATTTGGGTACGGTATTTGTGGAGCTTAAAGAATACTCTAAGGCAGCTAAATACTTTAATAATGCCATAACAATAAATCCTAGCCTAATTCAAGCTTATTTAAATCTAGGAAGTATCCTAAAAGAACAAAAGCAATACCATGAGGCTATAAAGGTAAATGAAAAGCTAATTAAATTAAAGCCAAGTATGGAAGAAGCCTATTATAATATGGGGAATTTATTAAATCTTATTGGAGAAAATAAAAAAGCTGAATCAGCTTTAAAGAAAGCAATCAAGATAAATCCAAACTTTACTAAAGCCTATTCCAATCTAAGTAATATTTTATTAAAGCAAGGTCATCTCATAGAAGCAGAAAAAAATATAAGAAAAAGCATTGAATTAAATCCTAAGAATCCTAACCTTTATTATAGCCTAGGTAATATTCTACTAAAAAAAGGTAGTCTAAAAAAAGCAAAGTTTTCAGTACTGAAAGCAATCGATTTAAAATCTGATCTTCATCAGGCATATAATACTCTTTGTATCATATTAAAAAATTTAGGTGAATTAAAAGAAGCAGAGATGTTTGGTCGAAAGGCAACATCAATGGATCCTAACAATGGAATATATCTGAATAGTTTAGGGGTAGCACTTATCAACCAAGGGAAGAATAATGAAGCAGAAGTTATATTTAAGAAAGCTTTATTAAAAGATAGAAAACTAATTGATATTCCTTGGAATCTTCATAGCTTATCTAATGATATATATGAAGCAGAAAGATGGGTTAAAGAATGTCTAAAAATAGATAAAAATAATAATAAAGCCAAAATAACGCTTTCTGGGATCCAATTACATCTTGGAAATAAAGAACTCTTTAATCAGTTATTACAAACAAACCTAGAAAGTGATCCTAGACTAAGATCAATTAAATGGATTTCAAAGTTAACAGAATCCCCAAAGTTATTTTTTAATAGATGGGTATTATTTGATTACTTCATTCAAAAGAGTCAAAAAAATCGACCCTTCTATGAATTTGGAGTTTGGCATGGTACATCATTTAATTACTTACTTAAACATTTTAAAAAAGGCTATGGATTTGATACTTTCAATGGCTTACCAACAGCATGGGGGAGCGAAAAAAAAGGAAGCTACTCAGCTGAGGGACACATACCTAATATTGATGGTGGTGTCTTTATAGAAGGTGAATTTGCAGAAGTATTACCTAGCTTTTTTTCTAAACCCAGAGAGAAAGCCTCTATTATTAATTTTGATGCAGATTTATATTCATCTACGATATGTGCGCTTGAAAATTCAAAATCAATTATTGATGAGAAAACAATTTTAATTTTTGATGAATTTTTAATCAATGAAAATTGGGAGAACGATGAACACAAAGCAATGATAGATTTTTGTCATAATAATAATATGAACTTTGAAGTACTCGGTATTTCTTATTTTTCAAAACAAGTAGCTGTCAAATTAGTAGATATGAATATCAAGGAATCTAATAACTAATTTAATTAAAATTACTATAGTACTTTTCTTCAATCAGATTAGAAGAATATTGATAATTTATCTCTTTTTTTATTGATGCACGTTTATCATTTTGACGATATATTGACCTAGCTAACTCGATAAATTCATTATCAAATTCTTGTTTATTTTCTTTTAATCTTATTTGATCTTCAATCTCCCAAAGAGTGATATTAATTATCTTTAATTCTGCATAGAATCTTAATTCAATTTGAATATCCAGTTCATTACATATCTTGTTTAAATAATTTAGTTCTTTTTCAACATTCCTGAGTTTATCTCCACTCATTTTTTCTTTTTTAATCTGAAGTATAGTAATTTTGTCAATTAATTCACCTAATGATACTGGGGCGTAAATAATCATAATTTTTAAATATCTTAAATAATTTTATTAGAAATAAATAACCCAAGATCTTCTGAAACTTCTTGAATTACCTCATGCCAATTATGCCTATTCTTTTGTCGAAATATTTTCATATTAGGGTACCAATTACAATCACTACCATCTAGGCCCCAAGTCCAATAAGGGATATCTCTAAGCAAAAGCCAAACATCTTTACCCATCCCTCCTGCTAGATGAGCTGTAACTGTATCACAAGTAATAATTAAATCAATATTAGAGATAATTCCAGCTATCTCATCAAAATCCCAGATTAAATCAATTTCATTTTGATACTTACTAAAAACATTCTTAAATGAACAATTTTCGAGCTGTTCTGAACCAGGGCCTTTCTGCAAACTTATTAGATTGATATTATTTTCTTGAGTAATTTTAGAAAAATAATTTAATGGAATAGATCTACCTCTATAAAAATCTTCAATTTTTGGATTTCCTTGCCAATGTAATCCAACTAGAGGTCTTCTTTCCACAGAAAATTTATCTTTCCATTTATTGATATAATCTTTTGCTGGAGATATATATGAAGATGTCACTAATAGATTGCTCTTGGTTAAAGAAAGGTATCTAGGAATAGATAGTAAAGGAATCCAATAATCAAAGGAAGATATTTCGCTTGAATCAGGAGATAACGGATTTGTATCTATACAAGATGATTTGATCAGACTGTGTAGTTTAGATGGAGCACAAAAAGTAATGCTTATTCCTTGATCTCTTATATAAGGAATATATCTCATATATTGCAATGAATCTCCTAAACCCTGTTCACTTACAACTAAGAGTTTTTCACCCCTAGAAATTAATTTACCATTCCACAAAGGACACTTTGGTAAAACATGAGGAAGAGAAGCATTGATTTGTTTTTTCGATCTATATTCGTATTCCAACCAACCATTTTCATAATCACCACTTAAAAGCAGTAAATGAGAAAGATTTGTATGAGCTTCTGAGTAATTAGGATTAATTTTAATAGCTCTTTTATAAGCATCTATTGCAACAGGAATACTGCCAATTTCTTTCAAGGCAACTCCTAGATTATTATAAAAATTAGAATTATTAGATTTTAGTTTAATAGCTTTTTTATAGAAATTTATAGCGTTATCGGCATCACCTAGTAGATACTTTGTAAGGCCAATGTTATTATAAACATCTGGGAAATTGGGTTGCAACTTTATCGTTTTTTCGTAAAAATTTATTGCTGCATATAAGTCACCTTTTTGCTTAAAAATATTTCCTAAATTATAATAAGACTGAAAAAAATTTGGATCATGGTGGATACTTTCTTTATAATAATCTATTGCTTTAAGATCATCACCTAATTGTTTAAAGATATTCCCTAAATTATTATATGCAGATGGAGACTTAGGATTCACTTTAATAGCTCTCTCATAGGTTTGAATTGCTTTTTCTATATCTCCCTTAGCAGTTAAACAATTACCTAAATTATTCAACGCATCTAAATATTTTGAATTAATTTTTATTGCATTTTTAAAAGATCTTATTGCTATATCAATAAGATCTTTTTTCTGAAATACCAATCCAATATTATTATGAGCCTCTGCAAAATCAGGTTTAAGTTTAAGAGCTGTTTGGTAAGATTTCACTGCTCCATCTAAATCTCCAAGACGTTGTAGAGCTATACCAATATTATTATGAGAGTTTGAGAAATTAGGATTTATTTTTACAGCTTTTCTTAGGATAGACAACATTTCCTCATTGCGTCCTGTCATACCACAAATAGCAGCCAAATTACTTAAAATACTATTTGTTTCTATCCCTTCCTTAATTAATTCTCTATAAATTAACTCTGCACTATTTAAATTAGAATTATTTATAAATTCTATTGCTTTTTTTTCCTTTTCTAGTACTTGGTTATTAGCTTTATTCATTTCAAATTTTTCAATCAGCTAGCAAATACCAATCATCTACTTTTGAAATGGTTGTGAATTTTCTGGTATAACCTTTACTTTGTAATAAAGAGTGAATCTTATCTCTACTTTCGCTGAAGTTATGTTCACAGGTAATTACTTTAAATTTATATTTATCAAAATCGAAAGAGCTTAAAATATCAAACTCACTTCCTTCAGTATCAATTGACAAATAATCAATTAAAGGAGGTGCATTATATTTATTTAATAAATCAACTAAAGAAATAGTTTCCACTAAATATCTATTTCCAAGCTCACGCAAGTTGTAATTCGAATCAGAATTAGAAAAAGAATTAATTGTTGATAATTGTTTTAGGTTATCAGTTTCATTGAACAAAATTTCTTCCTTAGAAGATTTCCATACACATTTAGTCTCAACATAAACAGTTCGATTCTTCATTAATGCATCATGCCAGAAGGTTGCAGGTTCAGCCAAAATACCTCGCCAATTAAAATTTTTTTCCAAAAGATAAGAATTAGATGATACCAATCCGTCTGCAGCACCAAATTCAACAAAAAAGCCATTTTTTTTAAAATCCAATTGAGATAAGACAAATAAATCTTGCCTAAACTGCGCTCTAGAACATTCTAATAATTTTAGACATTCATTCTGATATTTAGAATCTACTGTTTTTATAAAATTAAAGTCATCGCAAGTTGAAATAAGATTATTCAAATTTTGTTTACTAACTAACTTATATCCCAATTGTGCTGAAATATCAGCTAGGGGTTGAAGTAGAGATTCTAATTTGATTGACTGATCACCTTGGGCCATAAATTTGGTTAATTACAAGCACAAACTTTTAAACAAAAACAATTCAAACATTTAACATTTTTATCTTAAAAAAATAAGCGGATGAAGAGATTCGAACTCTCGACATTCTCCTTGGCAAGGAGATGCTCTACCACTGAGCTACATCCGCATAAACGAATTCAATGTTTAATGTGTTCAGCATGCCTCAAAAGAGGTGTTGTGGTCAAATAATTCTCTCAATTGACAAAAATGTTTAATTCACTGCTTTTATTAATGAACCCATTTCAAGCGCTTGCAAAGCATAGCTCCATCCAAGATTGTTTTTAATCCCTGCTCTCTCCAATGCTTGCTGCATAGTATCCGTAGTCAAAACCCCGAAAATAATTGGCATTCCAGTTTCTCTTGAGACAGTAGCTATCCCTTTACTGGCTTCAGAGACCACAACATCAAAATGAGGTGTGTCTCCTCTGATTACTGCTCCTAGGGTAATTAAAACGTCATATTTATCTTTTCGAGCAAGT
>MDTB01219902.1_pt1 | contig 12077 bp, 13 predicted proteins | sample 811161 | NCBI WGS metagenome assembly MDTB01 (sample SAMN05326650, study PRJNA326480) | marine metagenome | isolation source: seawater | place: Mediterranean Sea | collected 2009 | reverse complement strand
TAAAATTTCTCATCTGCCTGGTTGCCAGCCCTATACCCAATGACAATCATGTACAGACAACATAGTCGATATGTTAATAGTGCAGTAATGGTGCCGAAGTTTGGCTCAGGAATGGTATGATACCGGGCTTGTGAGTCAGCAATGCCAGACTGCACCAATAATGTGCACGCTCTTTTCAAAATGCACTATATAGGTGCACTAGTCTGAGGGTAACGAAGGTTGGGCGTTGTTAAGTCGTTGTTTTCAGCGGACTTATGTCTGGCACACATCATGCAGAGTGGTTATCTGCATATCGCGGTTAATTAATTAAAAATAAATAGGAGCATTTCGATGTCCGCAGCTGATGTACTAAAAATGATAAAAGATAATGACGCTCGTTTCGTAGATTTCAGATTTACTGATACGCGCGGCAAAGAACAGCATGTCACCGTGCCTGCTCACACCGTTGATGAAGGTATTTTTGAGTCCGGCAAGATGTTTGACGGATCCTCCATCGCCGGCTGGAAGGGTATTAACGAGTCCGACATGGTTTTGATGCCAGAGCCGTCAACTGCAGTGATGGATCCATTCTTCAGTGATCCTACGCTAGTGTTGCGTTGCGATATTTTAGAGCCCTCTACTATGCAAGGGTATGAGCGCGACCCTCGCTCAGTGGCAAAACGTGCCGAGGAATACCTCAAGGCCTCGGGTATCGGTGATACCGCATACTTTGGCCCCGAGCCAGAATTTTTTGTGTTTGATGATGTCCGCTGGAGCAATGAAATGGGTGGTGCATCTTTTGCAATTGATTCTGATGAGGCTGCTTGGAACACTAATAAAGTATACGAGGAAGGCAATATTGGCCATCGTCCGGGTGTTAAGGGGGGTTATTTCCCAGTGCCACCAGTTGACTCTCTGCAAGATGTGCGAGCTGCCATGTGTATGGTGCTGGAAGAGATGGGCGTTGAAACTGAAGTGCATCACCACGAGGTTGGCACTGCGGGTCAATGTGAGATTGGTACTAAGTTCAATACACTGACAGTGCGTGCTGACCATAATCAGATTCTGAAATATGTGGTACTCAATGTCGCACATAATTACGGTAAGACAGCCACTTTTATGCCTAAGCCTCTAGTTGGCGATAACGGTAACGGTATGCACGTTCACCAATCTTTGTTCAAAGATGGTGAAAACCTATTTGCTGGTGATAAGTATGGCAACTTATCCGACACTGCTCTCTATTATATTGGCGGTATACTCAAGCATGCTCAAGCGATTAACGCATTTTCAAATGGATCGACAAACAGCTACAAGCGTTTAGTGCCAGGTTTTGAAGCCCCTGTCATGCGTGCTTATTCAGCACGAAATCGTTCGGCTTCAATTCGTATTCCTTTTGAGTCTAATCCTAAGGCACGCCGCATCGAGGTTCGATTCGGTGACGCCGCTGCTAATCCTTACCTGACATTTGCAGCCATGATGATGGCAGGCCTGGACGGTATTAAGAATCAAATTGATCCGGGCGCACCACAAGATAAGGACTTATATGATCTGCCTCCAGAAGAAGATGCCGCAATTCCAAAGGTTGCTTCATCCCTAGAGCAGGCCTTAGAAGCACTCGACAATGATCGTGAGTTCCTGAAAGCAGGTGGTGTCTTTAGCGATGATGCCATTGATGGCTACATAGCGCTTAAGATGGAAGAAGTAACAGCACTCCGTCAGGCAGCGCATCCAATTGAGTTTGAGATGTACTACAGCTGCTAACGATCTCTGTACTCCACTCATGTGACTAAACGCCCCGCTCAGGGGCGTTTTTTGTGTGTGCGTACGCTTAATGCTGTACAACAGACCTGACAAAATTGAGAGGTCATGATGCACACCCTGTTATTTACGATCTTATTGCTAATTACATTGCCGGCGCGCGCGGAGATCTACCAACAGCAAGGCCCTGAGGGTACGAGCTATACCGATCGACCTAACCCATCTGATCCAGCGGTAGTGCTGAAAGCGGATGATCTACCGGCAATTAATACCATAGCGATCCAGGCAACAGGCGTTGAGGCGGCCACAGAGAATCGACCAGCACAAGCTAAGGTATATTCTGAACTGGCAATCAAAGTGCCTGTGCATGACGCTATAATACGTGATAATGCGGGCAATGTGCTGGTAAATGTGACTATCGTGCCAGATATCCACATAAAGCACGGTCATCAGCTGGTGCTCTATATGGATCACCAGCCGATCGCACACAGTGCCAGCCCAATCATCCAGCTGACCAATCTGGATCGAGGTAGTCACACCCTTCAGGCGCAGATCCAATCCGCCCAAGGAAAAGTGATCCAAGAGTCAGCTCAGATTCTATTTCATTTACAACGCTATCATCTAGGACAGTAGCGCACACGGCCATATTGCACTATATTAGTGCAATATGGCCCAAAATAATCCCTCTCAAGCCTCATTCAATGCGCAGAATCGGCGCGCGCGTGCTGAGACACGCTATTTTTGTGTGCAGCACCGATCTGGTTCATTTCTTGCTAGTTAAAGTTATGAACACAGAATTATTTGCCATGATCCTTGATTATCAGACCACATCGATCCTGATTCTCAATGCTAATTTTCAAGTTGAATATATGAATCCTGCAGCAGAAGAACTTTTTAGCGTGAGTCAACAGCGCGCGGCTGACGACTCGATCTCATCATTGATGGGGGCTGAGAATGCACAGTTGCTCAATCGGCTGCACGAGAACTTTGATGATCAGGGCGCATGGACTGAGCGTGAACACATACTCAAATTGACCAAGGACAAGGAAGTCACAATTAACTGTACAGTGAACCAAATTACACTAGCTGATCAGAAAAAGGTCCTGATCGAGATCATACCGCTGGATAGGCATTTAAAAATAATCAAAGAAGGCCACGTCCTTAAAGAGCATCAGGCAACACGCACCATGTTGCGCGGGATGGCCCATGAAATAAAAAATCCGCTAGGTGGTTTGCGTGGCGCCGCCCAACTTCTGGAAGGCGAGCTGGAAGATAGAGAGCTGACTGAATACACAGAAATCATCATTAAGGAAGCTGACCGCCTGCATAAACTGGTTGATCGTATGCTGGGGCCAAACAATGTGCCAAATAAAGCTGCACATAATATCCATGAGGTACTGCATCATGTTTACCGTGTACTTTCGACCAAGAGCAATGACAAAGTTAACTTCCGGATTGATTACGATCCGAGTATTCCTTTATTACACTTTGATCGCGACATGTTAGTACAAGCAGTCCTTAATATTGCAGGCAATGCCTTGAAAGCAATCGAACACCAAGGTGACTTAATATTTAAAACACGAGTGTTACTGCGCCATACGCTGAATGGCACGCTGTATAAAATGGTTGCCTGTATGAGCATCATTGATAGTGGCCCGGGTGTGCCGGATGAGATTGCGACAAAGATATTTTTCCCTATGGTGTCAGGTCAAACTGAAGGAAGTGGTCTGGGTCTGGCAATTTCACAAATGCTGATTAATCAACATGGTGGCTTAATTGAGTTCGACTCCATTCCCGGTCGGACTGAATTCAGAGTCATGTTGCCGATTGAATAACGTGAGAAAAAACTATGAATAATGATGTGTGGGTTATAGACGATGACAAATCAATTCGCTGGGTACTAGAGCGTGCCCTGAAGAAAGCATCTCTGGGGGTAAAACTGTTTGAGTCTGCGGATAATGCAATACAGGCACTGGCGCACGACACGCCACAGGTGATTATTACCGATGTGCGCATGCCGGGCACTGATGGCTTTGAATTTCTGGAGAATGTTCAAGTGCAACATCCAGAGTTACCGATTATCGTGATGACTGCGCACTCGGATTTAGATAATGCCGTACATGCATATCAAGGGGGGGCGTTTGAATATTTGCCAAAACCGTTTGATATTGATGAGGCTGTTGAGCTGACCAAGCGCGCTTTTTTGATCACCCATGATAACGCGGTAGAAGCTGATAATGAGATCCAGCCGATGCCAGAAATTATTGGCGAGTCGGTGGCGATGCAAGAGGTGTTTCGGGCGATCGGCCGTTTATCACGATCCAGTATTACGGTGCTGGTGAATGGTGAAACAGGTACTGGTAAGGAGCTGGTCGCGCAGGCCTTGCACAAGCATTCAACCCGACGTAACAATGCATTCATTGCCCTGAATATGGCAGCTATTCCTAAAGATCTACTCGAATCAGAATTATTTGGTCATGAAAAAGGCTCATTTACCGGTGCTCAGGTGCAACGCCGGGGTCGCTTTGAACAAGCGAATAAAGGCACCTTATTTTTGGATGAAATAGGTGATATGCCGGCTGATTTGCAAACACGATTACTCAGAGTGCTATCTGACGGTGAGTTTTACCGCGTTGGTGGCCACGAGCCAATTAAATGTGATGTCAGAATTATCGCGGCAACCCATCAGAATCTGCAGACTCTGGTTGACCGCGGCGATTTCCGTGAAGACTTAATGCACCGTTTGAATGTAATCCGAATTCAAATCCCCTCGTTGCGAGAGCGACGCGATGATGTACCTGTTCTGCTCAAACATTTTCTCATCAAAGCAGCGCAAGAATTAGAGGTAGAAACAAAAACCCTAGAGCCGGATGTGATCGATTATCTGAGCAATCAAGAGTGGCCGGGTAATGTTCGTCAATTAGAGAACATGTGCCGCTGGTTGACTGTGATGGCAACGGGTAAGGCGGTTCATATGGATGATCTGCCGAGTGAAGTTAGAGCCACCAGTCGCGATGTGTCTAACAGCACTACCTGGCAGTCGTTGCTAGCACACTGGGCAGAATCAAAGTTAAATAGTAACGAGGAAGATATCCTGCAACAAGCAACGCCCCAATTCGAGCGCGTATTAATAGAGACTGCGATGAAGAAGACCGGTGGCAAGCGTCAGCGCGCTGCAAAATTACTCGGTTGGGGCCGCAATACTCTGACGCGTAAAATACAAGAGCTGAACATGTATGAATACAGCCAAGGGATCGGTAGTCCCGAGGAATAGGTGTGCAAACAGGTTGAGTTAATCGTTCAATTCAAGCGTGCCGATCAACTCGGAAATGTGTGTGTATTGATGAGTAGCTAAATACGCACTGATGGTCGCATTGATATCAGCGCACAGCAGAGGGTCATAATATAAGCCGGTACCGATTCCGACTGCACTGGCGCCTGCGATAATAAACTCCAGAGCATCTTGCCCGTTGCTCACGCCGCCCTGACCGATGATGGGAATCGCATGTTGTTTGCACACTTGATACACCTGGTGAACTTTGAGTAGTGCAATGGGTTTAATCGCCGGTCCTGACAAGCCCCCCTGGTTATTCCCAATGACTGGTTTACGGCTGTCAATATCGATGGCCATACCCATTAAAGTGTTGATCACCGCAAACGCATCACTGCCAGCGTCGATGCAACGCTGAGCATTATGAGCGATATCCGTTTGGTTTGGTGAGAGCTTGGTAATCAGCGGTTTAGAAGTCGCCTCGCGACAGGCTGCAACCACACGCGCAGACATATCTGGGTCATTGCCAAAAGCGACGCCCCCCTCCTTGACGTTCGGGCAAGAGATGTTGATTTCAATGGCGTCAATCGGAGAGTCATCGAACAGGCGCGCAACTTGCGCATATTCTTCAACGGTCGAGCCTGAAACATTGGCAATATAGCGTGTCTCATTGAAATCCAGCTTTGGCAGATATTCGTTCACTACTTTGGCAGCCCCTGGATTCTGCAAACCAATGGCATTTAACATGCCAGCAGGTGTCTCATAGATCCTGTGAGCAGGATTACCTAGGCGGGGTTGCAAAGTCGTGCCTTTGAGACAGATGGCGCCAATTTCTTGATTGGAGTATCCCACCACACGCGTGTATTCTTGACCAAAACCGACACAGCCCGAGAGCAATACCAGCGGGGTTTGGAGATCGACACCAAATAAGGTGTTATGCAATTGTTTATATTTAGTCGTCATGTTTAATATTATTTTATACCAGCCCGAGATTCCCCCAAACACTGGCAATATTATGCGCTTGTGTGCCAACACCGGCAGCCGACTGCATCTGATTCATCCGCTGGGTTTCGAGCTTGATGATAAACGTATGCGTCGTGCGGGGCTAGACTATATGGATTGGAAATACGTTGAACAGCACGCCAGCTACGCCGATTGCTTGCAAAATATTACCTATCGGCGCATGTTTGCCTGTTCTACTAAGGGCACACAATCCTATGCAGAAGTGCAATTTGAACCCCAAGATGCATTCTTGTTCGGTCCTGAAACACGCGGACTACCCGTGGAAATACTGGCTGATTTCAAGCCCCAAGATGTGTTGAGATTACCTATGCTGGCCGACAGTCGCAGTATTAACTTGTCTAATGCGACCGCAATTTTTTTATTTGAGGCGTGGCGGCAGATTGATTTTTTGGGTGCCGCAAATTAGTCAGCTTCATGTTTCAACGAACGGGCTAGTAATTCTTGCACCGCGACGTCAGCGGGTTTGTCTGCATATAGCACAGCATACACCTGCTCACTGATCGGTAATTCCAGCTTATGTCTTTGGGCCAGCTCATGAATGACCTTGGCCGCATATTTGCCTTCGATGACTTGCCCGATTTCAGTTTCAATCTGGCTGACAGATTGACCTAAGCCCAGACCCAGACCAAAACGCCGGTTACGCGACAGATTCTCAGTGCAGGTGAGAACAATATCACCTACCCCGGACAAACCGATTAAAGTGTCGGTATCAACTCCCAGTTCGCGTCCAAAACGTATCATCTCAGCGATACCACGGGTGATTAGGGCAGCACGCGCATTGGCGCCGAGTTCTAAACCATCAACGATCCCAGCGGCGATGGCCAGAATATTTTTGAATGTACCGCCAATTTCCACCGCAGTGACATCGGTACTGATGTAGGTGCGAAATAAGGGATGATGAAATAACTCGGCTGCCTGATGGGCAAACTCGCGTGAGTCCGAAGCGATCGTTACCGCGGTGGGTAAGCCCATGCCTACCTCATGCGCAAAAGATGGGCCGGATAAAATAGCATGCTTAATCGTGGTCGGACACTCCTCTGCTGCGACCTCATGCAGAAATTTACCTGTCTCTTGTTCTAGCCCTTTAGCTGCCCATATGACACCGTGTAAGGCGTCACTATGATAGCAATTGATCGCTTGCATAATGCTGCGCATGGATGAGCTGGGTGTTGCCACAATAATATAATGAGCCGTCTTGAGCAGTTGCTCGAGTTGCGCCGCAGGCATGATGTTTGCGGGGATCGGTACACCCTTTAGATAGCGGCGGTTCTCATGCTCGGCAATGATTTGCACGAGGTGGGCAGGGTCGCGTGCCCATAGGCTGACCTGTGTCTGTACTCTGGCAAGCTGGACAGCTAGCGCCGTGCCCCATGCTCCTGCACCCAGGACGCCTATTACTCGCGGTGACTCAGGCATTGATCAGTGTTGTGTTTGCTCGCCTTCTTGCTGCGCTTTTTTGCGGGCTATCTGTTGTTGTGCGTATAACGCATCAAAGTTTACAGGTGATAGCAACATGGGTGGGAAACCACCCTTGCTGACAAAGTCAGAGATGGCCTCGCGTGCATAAGGAAATAAGGAATGGGGACAATAACTACCCAGAATCTGATTCAGTTGGGTGTCATCGAAACCCATTAAAGAGAAAATACCACATTGTTTGAGTTCCACCAGGAAAGCCACTTGTTTATCGTCGTTGTCATTTTCCTGCGTGGCTGTGACTGTTATATCGAGTGTAATCAGGTAAATATTATCCGCCAGTTTTTCACTGTTAGAGGCAAGATGTATTTCAGTTTTAGGTGACCATTTTTTGCGGAATATTTCTGGCGAGCAAGGAGCCTCGAAAGAGACATCTTTCAGAAAAACCTTCTGCATCTCAAATTTCTGTTCTTCTTTATCAGCCATACAATCTACCCTCAGTGTTATTTGTTGAGCAAGGTATCTAATTTACCCTCACGATTGAGTTCTGCCAGATCGTCAAAGCCGCCAATATGTGTATCGTTGATGAATATTTGTGGCACGGACGTTCGTTGCGTTAACTGCTCCATTTTTTCACGTTGGGCTGGATCGGTATCAACATTGATTTCTTGATAGGTCACCCCCTTACTCTCGAGCAGACGCTTGGCAGCATTGCAGTAGGGGCATAAATTGCCACTGTATACTTTTATGTCAGGAACATTATTGGTCATTTTTTTGTCACCGGTAAATTTGCTACTTTCCAACCTTCTATGCCGCCTTTTAGCGACATCACTTTATCGAAGTCATTTTGTAACAGTATGGCACAAGCCTCTGCAGAACGATTGCCCGTGCGACAGTATGTGATGATAGGTTGTTCACTGTGTTTTCTGAGTTCTTCTACGCGTTGCTTCAAAACACTTAGAGATAGGTGGACAGCATTGCGTATGCTGCCTTGAGCAATTTCATTGTCTTCACGCACATCAAGCAGAATTGCATCTTCTCGATTAATGAGTTGCACTGCTTCGGTAGGAGTGATGGCTTTAAAACCGGAGGTAGCGCGCTTGATTTCCAGTCTTAGGATGAGTGCAATAATAATCCCAAGGGCACCAAAGAGGACAATATTACTGGCAAAGAATTCTGATTCTAGGGGCATGCTGAACTCACATCAAAAATGAAAGCGCATTATAAGCGAAGTGGTCAGTGAGTCGAGCAAAATACGTGTTGCATCATCTCAATCAGCTTTAGAGTGCGCTCATCGCCAACTTTGTAATAAACGCGATTGGCGTCTTTACGCGACTTGAGGATTTCTTTGTCACGCAGGATAGCAAGATGCTGTGAAATGTTGCTTTGTGATGTACCGACATATTCAACAATATCTTGCACGCTAATCTCGCGGTCCCCTAACACACATAGTATTTTTAAACGCAGGGGATGTGACATGGCTTTGAGTGAACGAGAGGCGCGCTGGATGTCATCCTCTCTTGCCATTAATTCAGATCGGGTCAGTTGCAAAAATGAGGATTCAGTCATTATTTTCTTGTTCCATGTAACGATAACAACACGATATTATAATTAGCTAATATAATAAACCTTTAAAGTGTCCAATGATTGAGGAATTTGTCTGTTGAATAACGTTATGGCCTGTATGCAAGCACGCCAGAGTGTGTTTTTGGCCGCCAATGGATGGCTTAAAACGCTCATTTTAGTGTGTATGAGCACCTCTAGCCTTGCCCAGGACAGTCCCCAAGCACTGCAAGAGCAGCTCCAGAAAATCGCCCAGAATATCCATCAGCTAGAGCTTCATTTGAGCGAAGATAGTAGCAATTACTCGCTTTTAGAGGCAGAATCGCAACAAATAGATAAAGATATGGGGGTTTTGCATGCTGCTCTGCGAGGTTCATTGAGACGTATCGAAAACAGCCAGCATGACCTGCAGCTGTTACATGAGCAAAGATACGTGTTGCAAGCACAGCTCGAAGTCCAGACAGAACGTTTTAAACAACAACTCATATCTGCTTATCAATTTAATGCCCATAGCCGCTGGCAATTCATTCTTAACCAGCAGAGCCTGCAGAATGTCGGCCGTAACAGCGTCATATACAATTATTTGCACCAAGCACAAATTGAACAAATCACGCGTATTCAGGCCTTAAACACACAACTGCAACAAAACCAACAAGCAGTTCTGGCTAACCAGCAGAATCAGCAACAGCTGCATCTCCAGCAGCAAGAGCAATATCAGTTACTCGCCCTAGCCAGAGAGCAAAAACAAAAAGCCAAAAATACACTTGCTCAGCTCATCCAAGAAAACACAACAGCCATTCAGGATCAGCAGAATCAGCAGCGGCAGTTGGCTAACTTGCTCGAGCAACTGAAGCGCCAGCAGGTTGCGGCCAATAAACAGGCATTCAGTCAATTGAAAGGTCGCCTCAAGTGGCCCGTGCGTGGATCACTCAAGAATAAGTTTGGGGAGCTTAAAATCAGCGCCTCAGGCGTGGACTGGACGGGAGTGAGTCTGGCAGCTGAAGCAGGGACAGAAATACATGCTATTTTTTCTGGTGAGGTCGTGTTTGCCGATTGGTTTGATCACTATGGCTGGTTAACAATCGTCGATCATGGGGATAATTACATGAGTCTGTACGCCCATGCGGAGGGTCTGTACAAAAAAACCGGGGAAAATGTGACACGAGGTGAAGTGATTGCTATTGTCGGAGATTCTGGCGATACCGCTAGTCCAAATCTGTATTTTGAGATTCGCCATCAAGGCACACCAGTGGACCCCTCGGTTTGGTGCGGTTGATTGCGTGGGCAATAACAGACTGGCAATGATACTCGGACACAACACAGCATAATGAGATTTGGAGCAAGCTATGAAAAAGTATAACTATTTTAGTCATCACATCCTCATGGGTTTGGTCTTGACGCTGGCCATAGTTACTTCCCAGCTCGTGCATGCGCAAGCTGATGATCATCACGCAGCGCAATTACCCCTCGCAGATATCCGTCTGTTCACAGATATTTATGCGCGGATTAAACAGGAATATGTTGAAGAAGTGGATGATAAAACGCTGCTTGAAGGGGCTATCCGAGGCATGATGAGCAGTCTCGATCCACACTCGGTCTACTTAAGCTCCGACGCATTCGAGGAACTTAAAATTGGTACTAAAGGCGAGTTCGGGGGCCTAGGTATAGAAGTGGGTATGGAAAACGGACTTGTGCGGGTCATCGCGCCAATTGAAGGTACTCCTGCAGACAGAGCCGGGGTCAAAGCGGGGGATATGATCATCAAGCTCGATCAAACGGTGGTCAAGGGACTGACCCTAAATGATGCCGTAAAATTAATGCGCGGCAAGCGCGGTAGCGACATACTTCTGACAATTATGCGTGATGGAGAAATCGCACCGCTGGAAATTACCGTGACCCGCGATGTCATAACAGTTAATAGTGTGCGTAGTCGGGTACTGGAGCCGGGCTATGGTTATTTACGTATTTCCAGTTTTCAAGCGAAGACCACGCGCAACGTGATTGACGCTATCCAAAAGTTTAATCGACCGGACAAAGAGCGCTTGCAGGGTTTAGTGCTGGATCTGCGCAATAATCCTGGTGGTGTGCTGACGGGTGCTGTTGGCGTATCGGATGTATTCCTTAATGACGGGCAAATGATAGTGTATACCAAAGGCAGAGGCTCAGATGGTGAGTTGAGCTACAAGGCCAGTACTCCCGACATGATGAATAATGCACCCATAGTCATTCTGATCAATGAGGGCTCAGCATCCGCCTCAGAGATTGTCGCAGGTGCCTTGCAAGATCATGGTCGTGCCATCGTTATGGGTAAGACGTCATTTGGTAAGGGCTCGGTGCAAACTGTGCTGCCATTGCAAGCCAATAACGGGATCAAACTGACAACCTCCAGGTATTACACGCCTGATGGGCACTCTATTCAGGCACAGGGTATTGAGCCTGATATCTTGGTAGAAGAAGTCGTCGAACAGGGTGCCGTCGACAAAAGCTTTAGATTCGTGCGTGAATCAGATCTAGAGGGCCATCTGGAGAACAATCAATCATCCGAGAACCAATCCGCATCTGAGCAGCCGGTGGTGAAGAAAATCACCGTACCGGCGGACAGTGATAATGATGCTGTGCTGGATGAGGCCTTGAATGTATTAAAAGATCTGAGTCAACAGCAGCAGTTAGCTGACAGCCGAACCCCCTAAATACATGCCGCGCTTGCGCAACTGTTAGCCCCTCAGCAAGCGCGCACTAAGATCGTTTGTTGCAGCGTGCGAACATGCGCGTCTTTCCCTGAATGACAGGCAGTGTAAGCTGATGGATATGTATCATTGGCTCATTATCGATGCGGATATCAGGTCTTAGTATTACTGAAATAGTGGTTGTGCTCGCGATCAGCGCATTACTCATCGCTGTGGCGGTACCTTCATATCGCGCGCTCACCATCAGCAACCAACTTAGCAGTACGATAAATTTATTTGTGGCAACACTGGCTTTAGCGCGGACGCAAGCAGTTAATAACACTCAGCGTGTGGCGATTTGCGCCAGTAGTAATGGCCAACAATGCAACACTGAACAGTATGAG
>MDTB01193407.1_pt1 | contig 12078 bp, 16 predicted proteins | sample 811161 | NCBI WGS metagenome assembly MDTB01 (sample SAMN05326650, study PRJNA326480) | marine metagenome | isolation source: seawater | place: Mediterranean Sea | collected 2009 | reverse complement strand
TAAATAACGTTAGTAAACCAAATAGCATTGTACCACTATTTATCGCTTTTTAGGTTGGGATTTTAATATAATGAAGGGGACTAGTTGGATATGACATAGTCCCCTCGCTCGAATCTATCTTTCTTCGTTTTTCATCATATGTTATTTTCAGGGTCTAAGGTATATCTTATCGCCTGGTAATCAGCAAGTTTAACTGTAGCAGAATTATGCTCATGTTCTCTTACTGTTACTTCTTGAACAAAGCATCTTCCATTAGTTTTATCCCTAACAATTTCTTCTGCTTTGTCAAATGCCATTTCTGCGAATCTTTCGCATCCTGTGGCTGACACCATTCTCATGTCAATAAGACCTTTCTCTTCTAACAATTGAACCGTTGCCATTTCTGGATCATCATGTGCAACTAAGTAAGTGTGATCAAACATGTGTTTCAACCAACTTTTTAATTCACCTAAATCTCCAAAATCTACTATCCAGTTTCTCTCATCTAGAGAGTCACCGCCAAATGTAAACTCAAATTGTAATGCGTAACCATGTATTAGATTACAATGGCTGTCTGCTCTCCATTGCCTGAATGCACAACTGTGACCAGTTGCATGACTATATGTTTTACCTGAATAAAATCTTTTGCTCATTACATTACCTCGATGTGTATTGTCTATTATACACATTATTTAGATAATGTCAATATATTTTTTACCAGTTTTTGGTCTAACTATTCTTTTTGGCCATATATTCTACTTGCTTGTCATAGTCTTCTTGTGCTACGAGTCCTTCAGCAAGTAATCTTTGTCTATTGACTTCATGTGCGGCTTGGGTATCGTCTTTGTTTCCGCCCATGTAAGGTACTGCATGTCCTTCTTCTATAAGAATTTCTGTTGCCATTCTCCATGAGTCTGTTGCTTCATGATAACAACTAAAGTCTCCTAGAATTCTACCAAACTTACCTTTCATGTCTTCGCCATCTTTATTAATCTGTGTTTTAAGGATAGGTCCTGACTTTCCAGCAATAAGTTCTTTTAATCTTGCCTTAGCGGCTTCACCAAATAAGTCTTCTACTTTGTCTGAAGTTCTGCTTTCTGGTGTATCTATACCCATAAGCCTTACACGTTCATCTGTTAGTGTAATGCCAAATCCTAAATCTATGTCTACGTCCGCTGTGTCTCCATCAACGACTTTCAAGACTGTACATCTATATTCATACATACTGTTACTCCTAATTGTGTGTATTATAACAGTATATATTTATCTTTAATTAATCGTTTCTTTCTAAGAACCTATGGTTTCCTACTACTAGGGTTTCTGGATATATAGTACTCCAACTTGGTGTTGAAATATTATAATTGTAATAATGTGTTGCACCTCTGGTTGGGTCTAAATACCAAATACTTTCACGGAGTTTCATTGCTACCTGAACAGATGTAACCCAGTCTCTCATGTTAGGCTCAATTACTTGATTGTTTTTCTTATAGTATAACTGTGGGTCATCTTTTACTCCATCACAGTACCAGGAAAATTGGCACATTTTAAGTATTGGAACTTCATTGCCTTTCCAATTTGTATATGTTTTTGCTTCATATACTACACCGCATATTGTGTTAGGATACTTTTTATGGTTTACCCTATTGAGTACTACATTGCCTACGGCTTGTTTGCCTTTAAGACTTTCGCCTCTTGACTCATAATATATATTTTGAGCCATGCAATAAGTTTCTTCTAATTGTACTTCATCTACTGGACCTACTGAAGCCATCATACTTATTAATAATGCTTTAGCAGTCATAATACTTTCTTCAATCATAAAGATCTCCATTAAGTTATATGTATATTATAACAAATTAAAGTTCTATGTCAAGTGTGTTATTTTACGATCTGTATATTAGACGTTGCTTCGTTGAATTTGTCTGCAATCTGATCAACTGTTGGAGAGTAGGCAACAACAGTACTTCTATTTATGCTGATTTTTTCTGGTGCGGAACTCATCATCCAAGGTACTAATCCTAGTCCGCCTTCTGGATTTGCGGCTACAACACTTGCTCTTGAAACATTAATGTTGTTGTCGTCCTCGCCTTCATATCGGCCCAAAATTTCTTCGCCTGTAATCAATTTTACAGTGACCACATCATTTTTTTCTAAGTTTTTTTGCATTAACATAAGTTTTATCTGCCCATTTTTATAGTTTATAACTGTATTTAAATGTTATAGTGTAGTTTAACTGATGAAACTGGAGAGTTAAGTAATATCTGAATCCACAATAAAGTTGATTCAATGGAGGTTAATATATGGATATTCTTAAAAGTGTTGGCGGATGGGCCAAACAACTTACGGAAGTCGGTATTAGTGTAATTGCTCTCGGAGTAGTGCTGGAGGTTCTATTCGGCGGAGCGGTTCCATTCCTAGGAGATTTTCAGGTTGTTACAAACATCATGGTAATCTTAAATGGACTAAGTAACGAAGGCTTACTAGGATTAGTAGGTATTTGGATACTGTACCACGTCTTCAATAAGAAATAACATAATACACGTCACATGGAGCCCTGGATTCGTTCAGGGCTTTTTTTTGGCATTTTTACCGTGTTTGAGCATGATTTTTGTTTACTTTGTTAAATAATAGTGTTGGACAGAAGATATTTCAGTCTAACAGTAATGAGAAGAAGACTCCCTCGTAGTAAAGTCTAAATATAGCAGGAGAACTGCAAATGACTGTTCCAACGGTATGCAAGGTGGCCACCAAGCATTTAGGTTAAGACAAGTCTTCTAGTTGTTTCATTAATTCATGTTTTCTAGGAGCATGTCTACTACCATGAAGATGTATTATATGTGCGTCTTTAATATCACAATTATTCCATTCGTTGGAATATTTTTTGCGATTGTCCCAATCCTCTACAAATAATTGATGCCCTTGATATGCTACAGTTGGGTCTAATGTATTCTGTAATGTTCTGCCTTCTTGGTCCCACAACATTTTGTTAAGTATAAATTGCTCAGTGTTCCAACTATCAAAGTCCCAATTATTTGCCATCTCTAAACCCATGTCCCAAATGTCTTGACTCATTGTACTTGGATAGTATCTAACGTCTGCATTAAAGAAATGTTCGTGTTGTATGTTATAATGATTTGCTTCAACACTTTGTTTAGGATCAGTGTAATTAAACATCATGAAGTCTTGGTACTTACCAAAAAAATGTGTAGGCTTCATCATTACATTATCTGGTCCGCAGTAAAGTATATTACAATTTCCTTGTTTCCAAATGTCATATATTTCAAAAAAATGATCTTTAAATACTTCCTGAATATTATCAACTTCCTTATTAAAAAATATAAATTCCCAATCACCTTGTAGATGTTTTTTAAATGTGCGTAGACTTATCTCATGCATCTTCATATACCACTCGTATAAATCTCCCTCACTACTGCGATCATCAAACCACATTGGAGACTTTATTTTATACAGACTTCTTATTAGATAATTTTTCATACTACAAACATCACGTGAGGAAAATATTGTACATATTGTGTGGACTTGTTTTGTCTAACTTCTTCTACATTGGATTTAATCTCATCAAAGAAGTTCCATGCTAAAGGTATAACAACTATGTGTTCGTCTATATCTAAACTGCTTCTGTCTTTAATGGGTATGTTAGTGCCTGGTGTTAGTAAATTTTGTTTTAGCTCGTTGTCATCTACTATCCAATCTAATTGAATATCATTTGCATTTAATACCGTCATGCCTTTTGCCGCCGCACCATAACCTACTACAGGTGTTCCTTCTTTTTGACATCTTGTTACTAAGTCTTGTAGTTTACTGACTATTGTTTCGGCGTTTAGACCAAATTTTTTGTAAAACATCGGATTATGTCTACCTTCCTTACCTTCTTTTCGTATTGTTTCAGTAACTGAGTTACTTACTTCAGCACCAGGATGTTTAAGTACAAATACATAACTGTCTCCATGTATAGGAGTAATCTCAATATCAGTTAATACTAGTCCAGCTCTTTCGGCTAAAGTTTGCATACTGTTAGCACTAAAGAAACTTATATGTTCATGGTATGTGGTATCGAATTCGTTACGTTGATACATTTGGCTTTGACTTGTTTGTATATATGCTGTACCCTTTTCAGTAAGAGACTTTCTAACACCTTCTAAAAACTCTAATGGAGTTGGTGTATGGGCACAAACATTTTGTGCAACTATTACATCCATGCTAGGGTATGATATAGGCCAATATGCATTACGAACCATGTGTCCTTTTTCTATCGCTATATCAAATAAATTTTTAGCAGGATCAACACCATATGTTTTCCAACCTAAATTTCTAAAACTGTCTAATTGTGTACCATCATTACATGCAATGTCCAAAACATTTCCACGTTCTATGTCTTCTCTATCAGTTACATATTTTGCAAACCAATCACAATAGTCTCTGAGAGTTTGGCTTGTTCCTGTGACATATATGTAATGATCAAACATCATTTTAGGATTTACACTTACAGGTAGTTGAGTATGGAAACAATCAGTACACAGATTTAATCCTAACTTAAACGACTCACCACCGCCTGTGCCGTCATGATAGTTGTTAGCAAGTGGCTGTTTAGCCAAGTCTAAAAATTGTTCTAAGTTAGAACCGCCACATGCTACACATTTATCAAGTGTAGTGTACGAGTTCTGCTCTGTTGTCTCTGTTACAGTTTGCATATTCTTTAACCATCTCCTCTGTAATACTGTCTAATGTATCTGTAAATTTAAAATTAAAAGTGTTTTCAAACCTTGATGTACTGATACCAAAATCGTATGTTTTGTTTTGCAATTTTTCATTAAAAATAACACTAGGAGGATCTTTATCTATTACAGGCACATTGGCATGTTTGCCTACTGCTATTGCAATCTCTCCTGCTGTATTTGTAAAACTTGCTGTATTGTATATTCCCCTATTGGATTTTTTATTGTCTTCTATAATTGTTTCTACTGCTCTACATAAATCGTTTATGCCTAATATACTTCTGCGAGTGTCAGCATTAAAGACATGTATCTCTCCTTTTTGCATAGCAGTATTCACCATAGCATTTATCATAACGTCTGTCCTTATGCTTGGTGCTGGACCATTAACTGTGCCAAATCTTAAGCCATAATAGTCAAGTGTGCTTAAATGTATAATGTGATCTATATGCAACTTGGTCATATCATAATAGTTTATAGGACTAAAGTTTACATTGTCCTCGGATATCTCAGTCTCAGATGTATTGCCATATACACTGGCACTACTGGCATATATAAATTTTTGTGTTGTTAATTTATCTGTGAGATTTACAAAGTTTCTCACATTGTTATTAAAACTGCTTTGTAAGTCTGTGTCACACATCTTAACACTACTATGACCTGCTGTAAGTATAACTACATCAAATTTATTTAAAAACTTAGGTGTTAAGTTATTGTAGTCCATATTAATATTAATTGCATGTGAATGATTGCCAAACCATTCTAAATCTATATTGGTAACCTCATGTTTATCTGCTAGATGTTTACCAATTGCTGATCCTACATATCCACAGCCGCCAATAATTAATACATTCATAGTGCTATTTACTGGCCTGTAAATGTAATTTTACTAATTTCTGAATACTTCTTTATTGACATTAAAGGCAGGTATCTTAATATCGTTAAGCCATGTATATTTTCTGTCATAAGGTGTTTGTACAGGAAAGTCTTCTAAACAAAAAACTTTACCTGGATAGTTTTTGTATGCAAATTTCATTGATTTATAATTGTCTATTAATTGTTGGATATACACATCAGCATCTGCTTGGCTAATCTGGATATCATACTCTTTCATTTCTCCCCAATGATGTTCGTGATCTCCAGAAACATTCCATGCTATCCAACTTTTGGCCTGTGCATCAAAATCTCTTCTATATAAGTACATAAACTCATCACATACTGTAGCAATTTTGCTTAACTTAACTGGACTATGATCTATATGATCAGGCATCATTTTAAATACAAGTTTGTTAGGTATTTTTAATTGATTTAAAGCGAAGTCAAAGTCTCTATCGTCATTAAAATACTCCCAATCTCCTGTAGGAGCAATACGATTGGTTAGGAAGGTTTCTTGTATAAAAAATGTACTACCTGTTCTGTAGTTTGTAAGTACACATACCTTTTTACCTTTAAACAGTATATGCGGAAGGTAAGAGGGTCGTTTTATTTTTGGTACTATTATGTATTCTTGACTTTGCTTGTTCATATAATTGTTCACTGGCTAAATTTTTTGCTTTGGATTCACATTGTATGTCAAAATCGTCCCAAAAAGACAATGCCCAATCATTTACTTTAGCATTAGGATAAAAATCAGAGTGTGCTCTTAGTTTTTGTTTCTTTGCTCCATGTTCTATTAGTATATTTATGTCATGTAGCTCTTCATGACCAAAGCCATCTGGAAGCCATTCGTTTCTGCTGTAACTGTAATGCAATGTAGGCCTTACACCTCTCCAACTATCTATTACTCTTTTAACTCTGTCATCATTTGCTTGTATGTATTCTTCATCTCGTATCCAATGATGATGTATATCCAATACAAGGGCAACATGTTTTTCTAGTTTTAGGGATTCGTCTAGTCCATGACACATTTCGTCATTCTCAATAGCAATGGTGTTTCTGGCTTCTGGCGAAAGTTTGGGTAAGACTTTAATAATTCCTTCATGTCCTTGTCTGCCTGAGATGTGTACATTAGTTTTAAAGTCCATAAACTCTTGGCCAAATCCCATCCATCTTACCATATCTGCATGGTATTCAAACTCTTCTATTGACCTTTTAACAACATCAGGCTTATCCGAAGCAAGAACACAAAACTGACCAGGATGAAAACTGAGCCTAACGTCATGCTGACGAGCAAGATCACCCACTCTTCTGAATCCAGTCTCAAGTCCTCTGCGAACTGTTTTATCTTTGTAAACATATCTCCATGTAGGTTCTGTGGCCATTGGCATTTGATTACTGCCAAGCCTAACCATTTTCCTTTCATTTGGCAAAGTAGAAACATATTCAACAAGATTGTATGCACTTTGCATATTGTGTTCAACCAAATCGAATAGTTTTTGTTCTGCTACTGCTTTGTCTTCTTGCCTATTACACCATGCTACCGTAGTAGATCTTTCTGTATAGTGTTGCTGTTTCTCTAGCAGAACCTTTGGAGGTAATGTTTGGTCTGCGTGAAGATATTTACAGCAGAATCCAAGCCTTTTAAGTGAGTTGTTAAACATCTTATAAGTATAACATAACGTTGCCAAATGTCAAGATAAGATAAATACATTTATAGATTTTAAATAACCCGGAGATTTAAATGGCTACAGTGAAAAAATACAACCTAGCAGGAGTTAGCACGAACTTGGAACTCGGTAAACAAGGTTCTTACATAACAGGTAACTCTAGTGCAATAGGTTTTTATACATCAGGCGATGCATTACAAAAAATTGCTATTGCAGACGCAACAACATCAACACAGGCTGTAACTAAAAGCCAATTAGATTCAACTGCAGACGATTTAGTTCAGCATGTAACATTGGATTTAGACTATAACGATACAACAGCAAGTAATGTTGCCACTATTGCCGCAGGTAGTAGAATAATATCAGTTACAGTTGATATACCTAGTGCATGGACAGGCGGGTCAAGTACAGCAGACTTTGTTGAAGTAGGAGATACTTCAAACGGTTCTAGATTTATAAGAGCAGGTGATATGGATGTTACATCTGCAGGACAATATCATTCTCAATACCAATATGAATATTCAACTTCATCAGTTGTGACTGCTAAGACAACAAATGGAGCCGCAAGTGCCGGTACAGCCACAGTTAGTATAGTATTAGCAAGTGATAGTGTAACAGTTACAGATTACGGTTCAATTAACTCAGCACAAAATAGCAACAGTGACTTAGGTAACATTGCTTAATAGGAGAAGCAGATGGTAGATGCAGTTAAAAATTACGGAATAGCAGGTGTAGATGATTCTTTAGAACTTGGTAAACAAGGTCCAGTCATAGATGCTACAAGTAGTTCCGTAATATCGTTGAAAGACAAAGACGGCTCATTAGAAAATATAGCCATAGCAAATGGTACACATGCCACACATGCTGTAAATAAAGCACAATTTGATCAAATTGTTGGACAAAAAATATCTGTTAAGGATGTAAACTTTAGTTATAACAGTGGAGAGATTGCTTTTGGTAATGCCCAGGCAAATACTACTATACAAAAAGTTATGGTCGAAAAAGATGCTTCATGGACTAATGCTAACAGCACAACAGAGGTCACAGTTGGTGATACTGCTGATGTTGATAGATTATTTGCAGGATTTGATCCAGCAGGTGGACAGCACATAATGGATCTTGATACTACTTACAGTTCAACTACAGCAGTCAGAATATATGTCACTCAAGGTGGAGCAACAGCAGGAACTGGACAAGTTCGAATTTTTTATACTGGTGTTATTTCTTAAAAATGAAGATTTTGGAAATTACCAACAAGGTAGTCAGAGCTTCAGACCCATTACCTAAACTTAGTAAACCAACAACAGGCAGAGAGCAACCACATCCTTATACAGGAATGTTAGTTGGTAGTAAAGATAATAATCTAGACGAAATATCTATGCAGGATATTAAAAAAACTGCTACAGGTATTGCGTTAGGAGGAGCATTATTAGTAGGTGCAGGTAAAATAGCAAATTATATGAATCAGTCATCATATGATAATAGCATTCAATTGCCACAATTAGAAATGTACTTGGACTACGCAGAGCAACAAAAAGATCAAAGAATGGTTGCACAATTAAAACAACGTATAAAAAATCATGAAAGCAGGCTGGCAATAGGCAAAGGTGATGTATATGGTCCAGATGGAACTCCTATGTCTTTTGAAATTGTTTACGATAAAGAAAATCCAAATGTTGATCCATTAGGCGATCCTATGGAGTTTAATAAACAATTTGCTAAAGCCAGAGACCAAAAAAGAGAATCTAAAGAATATAACTCATTAGAAGAATCAGTAGGAGAGTTTATTACTGAAGAAGAATTTGAACAATTAGCAGAAAAACAAGATGCTTGTTACCACAAAGTAAAAAGCAGATACAAAGTATGGCCTAGTGCATACGCCAGTGGAGCCTTAGTTAAGTGCCGTAAAGTAGGTGCTAAGAATTGGGGCAACTCCTCCAAGAAGAAAAAGAAAAAATCTAAGAAGAAATAACATGTTTATCCGTGAAATAATTAGCGAAGGCGAAGTCATTCAGGGTAACTTTCCATCTCCCCCAAGTAACGATAAGTTTGAACTTCATGCATTTAATACAGGTTCCGGGACAGGACAACCTAACAGTTGGGTAGACGATAACATAAAAGACAAATACGAATTAAGTAAAAAGATTTCAGAACTTATGGGTCCTCCATATAATTTTAAAGCAGAAAACCTCAAAGTTAAGATGAACAATACGTTTATTGCTATGCCAGAATTTGGCATAACTAATGAGGGAATAGACGAAAATTTAAGAGCCTGGTTTGGTAAAGGCAAGAAAGGTGGAGCCGGAGGTGGTGGCTGGGATAGATATAATACAAAAGGCGAAAGAATAGGCAAATGCGGAGATGCTAAAAAAGGCGAAGGTAAGCCTAAGTGTCTAAGCAAAAGCAGAGCCGCAAGTTTACGGGCCAAAGGTGGTAAGAAAGCCATTGGTGCCGCTGTTAGGAAGAAACGTAGAAACGATCCTAACAAAAACAGGAAGGGTAAGGCTAAAAATGTTAGCAATACTACCCGTTCAAAAAAAATAGGAGATAATTATGAATTATTTAACAATAGCAAAAGATTGGGTAATGGACAGAGTTGGTGAAAGAACTTCACTTGACGGAGTTGCACTAATCGGTGTATGTGGATCTATTATTTTATTTGGTGGTTTAGTTAAACTAGCCGCTTGGGTAGGTTTAGCATACGGAATATACACACTAGTTAAAAAAGAAGACTAACTGATATTTTATAATATCTCTGAACTATACTTATAAATAGTTCATATGGTCACAAATTTAACACTAAAGCAATTTACTAATGTTCTATCTAAAGAGCATTGTAACGATGTTTTAGACTATGTTAATGCCGTACCTAAAGGTAATGTTGTAAACATTAAGAACGAGTACGGAGAAGTACCTACTGAAAAGTGGTACGGTATTAACGTTATACCAAATAGATTTAGGTTCCCTAAAGACAAATTTGACTTTCTGTCAGAATCAATCAATAATAATACAAGTTATGACTACCAAAATTGGGCTCTTAATATGGTCTATGTAAATTCCTATTACAAGGGAGATGAATGCTTAAGGCATGTAGACTTAAATACTAAAGGCAGAAAAGATACAGTAGCAAAAGGAAAAGATTACTATACAGCAATTTTACTTCTAAATGATAATTTTGAAGGAGGAATACTAAAAGCAGGTAATAGAAATATGCCTATTGATATGAATGTTGGAGATATGTGTATTTTTAATGGCAGAACAACTCCACATTTAGTTACTGAAATAACTAAAGGTGAGAGACACACTTTAGTTATTTGGGGGAAATATGTATAAGGTAGCAGTACTTTCAGATAGTATGGCTGTAAGTAACTCAGACTTAAAAAACAATCCACAATCCTTTATACACGGTAATAACTTACAACATGCTAAACCCAGTGCACCTTACAAGGTGTCTGAGCTGTTTAGAGAGCATGGTTATACATCTACTGTGTTTAATTACTTCTCACAATGGGCTAAAGGGGAAATGATAGAAACTCTTATAAAGTATAGCGAAGGCTACCCTTTGCTTATTGCATATAGTGTTACACTTAATAATGGAGATCAGTATTTAAATAAATTAGAAGAGTTTACAACTTCAATTAAGGACAATATACCTGGTTCAGTTACAATACTTGGTGGTGTAAGAAATTTTGAGAATATAGACAGATATAAAGACATAGGTGATATTATATATGTAGGCAGAAGTTTACCTTTGCTTATGAAAGATATACATAATAGAGAATTTGATAACCTTATTGGTACAACATTTGAATCTATAGTAGTAAACTATCCTAATAATGAAAATCGTATGGATAATCCTGTAGTACACAAATTTTATGATAGTGATACATGGATGCCACATGATGTACCTATATTTGAAACAGGTATTGGATGTAAATTTAATTGTACTTTTTGTAATTATGACTTTAGAAATATAAAAAATCCTAAAATTACAGCAATAGATTCATTAGTAAAATTTTTTAATGAAGCAAATGCATTTGGTATTACACACTTTTACTCTGCAGACGATACAATTAATGAAACAGATGACAAAATAGATGTAATACATCAGGCAGTAAAAGAGTTAGATTTTACTCCACACATTGCCTCATTTGCCAGACAAGATGTATTATATAATAGACCAGACAGAATAGAAAAAATGTCAGAGGCAGGCTTAACATCTTTGTTTTTTGGTATTGAGTCTGTAAATCATAAAGCAAATAAAATGATCAGAAAAGGTTCCTCACCTGAAAGAATTTTAGATACCTTAAGACAAATTAAATCTGTAAATCCTGATTTCTTTTTATTCTCTGGAATGATTATAGGACTTACACATGACAGTGAGTCTAGCATTATGCATTATAATGATGTACTACTATCAGAAAGATTATTAGATGGTATATCATATATGCCATTAAGGATTATGGAAGACGAAACAATGTGGGATTGGCAATCAGAGATAGATAAAAATCCTGCAAAGTATGGTTATAATATAAAATCAGGTGCTAGTAGGCCAAGAGCATTTAGAAGTAGTAACAATGCTTACTGGTCTAACGATTGGACTGACTATGATGGTGCTATTAGATTACGTGATAACTTATTTGAACATAACTTGAAAAGATTTGGATATAGTTCAATGGTAGGCAACTGGGCATTTACCTGCTTAAAGGCATTAGGCGTATTAGATGGTAATGTAAAAACATGGAACGAACAATTTAACGTAAATGTAGGTTTTAAACCTGTACATACAATTATGAACTCCCCTATTGATAATGCAATAG
>MDTB01185640.1_pt1 | contig 12078 bp, 11 predicted proteins | sample 811161 | NCBI WGS metagenome assembly MDTB01 (sample SAMN05326650, study PRJNA326480) | marine metagenome | isolation source: seawater | place: Mediterranean Sea | collected 2009 | reverse complement strand
TACCGGGTTCTGAGCATAAATTAGAATTAACCTACTCTCCTGACTTTGCGGTTAGCTTTCCTGAAGACCTCGTCCACGCCTCAGACAGTCCAGAAAATGCGGCGATAGAAAAAAAGCGTTTCTTCCCTGAATTGTAGTTAGCTTTTTGTTGTGCCAAGATTCAAAACAGGACTGGGAATCGATAGCCATCGCTTCAACAAGGAAGCAGTAGCTGATAGAGACCTGCTCTTAGCTGGCGTTCGCTTCGAAAGTGATTTGACACTCGATGGCAACAGCGATGCCGATGTCGTCCTCCACGCCCTCACTGATGCAATCAGTAGCATTACTGGGAAAACTATCATCGGTGCCAAAGCCGATGACCTCTGCCGTGCGGGTACCACGGATAGCCGAGTCTATTTAGCACTAGCCCTTGCTGACTTGAAGGAAGGGACTGCCTTCGAAATCAGCCATGTCGCCCTCACTTTGGAATGTCTTAAGCCAAAAATAGATCCTCAAGTGCCGGCCATGCGTGCCTCCATTGCCCAGCTTTTGTCCATTCCTGAGGATGCAGTGGGTATCACGGCGACGAGCGGGGAAGGGTTGACGGATTGCGGACGCGGCCTAGGCATTCAGTGCACGGCGATCGTCAGCGTTTTTTCTGAATAGAATTGGCAAAGTAGTATTGGCGAAGATTGGATTGTCAAAGATTGGATTGTCAAAAGGAGATTAGTGCTGGAGATTAGTGCTCGAGTATTTCAACTTCGTAGCCGTCGGGATCGGTAATGAACGCCATCTTTTTTCCGTCGACAAATTTTTCTCGCCAGTTTGAGGGCCAAAGATCTATTTGAAGCTCAAGCGATTCTAAATATTCGCAGTAGGCAATCAAGTCGTCAACGCGGATACAGGTGTGAACGAGGTCTTCAGGAAAGCTAACCGCAAAGTCAGGAGAGTAGGTTAATTCTAATTTATGCTCAGAACCCGGTATTTTTAAGTGGGCGAGTTGATTGCCCGAGGGGGATTTATCGGTTCGTTTGAGCACTTCAAAGCCACAGGTTTTACAGTACCAGTTGATAGAGGTTTCTAGGTTGGAAACACGGATGCGTGTGTGATCAAAAGTTATTTTCATTGAGCTGCGTGTTTTTTATAGTCATCTATTTAAATGGATAGATGGGACTAAAAAGAGTTTTATCTCAGGCTTCAAGTTCTAGCTTCAATTTATAGAGAGCGCACCACCGCCTTGGCGACACCTTGGATTTCTAGGTTATTCAATGGGTGCAGCTCGGGATAGTTTTTATTTTCCGCCTTTAAGTAGGGGGGCTCTCCATTTTTCTGAATCAATCGCTTTAAGGTGACTTCGCCATCGATAAGTGCGGCAACAATATCGCCATCTCGGGCTTCCCTAGGCTCGATGATAATTCGGTCGCCATCATAAATTTCTGCATCAATCATACTGTCGCCTCTAACTTCTAGGGCGAAGGACTGTTTCCGATGAATATTGCTAAAGCCTGCATTCTGAATGTCGACTTGGAGCTTACCAATCGCACCCGAGGATTCGACTCGATCGGGATATCCGGCGGCAATCGCCCCATAGACGGGGATTTCAACCACTTCGGTGGCACTTTCTGGGATCGTGTTTTCAAAACTCGTCTCGTTCTGGTCGGGGCGGTGAATGCGAAAGGTTCGGGCCTGACCGGGAATGCGCTCGATCGCTCCCTTGCGCTCAAGGGCACGGAGGTGACCCATTACTGCATTGGTGCTTTTATAGCCAAATTCCACTTGGATATTGCGGATGCTCGGCCAGAAGCCGTGTCGCCATTCGTAGTTACTGATGAAATCTAAAATTTCAATTTGTCGCGATGTCAATTCTTTCATAGTGCACATATGATTAGGTGAACACTTGTGCATTTGTCAAGGGTCAAATTCTGCAGGCAAAAGAGGCTTGGAATTAAAGACTTCTTTGCTTATCAGAATAGGGTGTGAGTTTTTCAATTCTTTACAAAGCGTATGGTCCTTGTCTGCTCGGTCTTTGGGTCGGTTTCTCTCTTGCATGCCAGCCTGTAATCAAGCACGAGCGCAGTGAATCCCCTTTGCCGGAAGGCGTAGCCATTGCCGACTGTTCGGTCGGTGAGTACGGCGGTATTTTTATTCTCAATGAAACCACGCAACCAACCACATTTAATTACCAAGTTCCCAATAATTTAAGCACGAGTATGGTGCTCTCGCGTTTGTTCAGTCCACTGATAGACTACAATCCTAAAACGGATCAATTCGAGCCCGCGTTGGCTCAATCTTGGACGGTGAGTGAGGGGGGCCTTTCCTACACTTTTGAGCTGAGAAAAGGGTTGTGCTGGAGCGATGGCATGCCCTTCACTTCGGAGGATGTCATCTTTACCTTTGAGTGTATTTTATCTGAGGTGGTCGATCCCGAGACGGGAGCAAAACGCCCCCGCTATCCTTCGCGTTATTATGAGAAGCTACACATTGATGGAGAGCCGATTCGCGTTTCTGCTCTCGATTCTCACCGAGTGCGCTTTGATCTTCCCACGACCTACGCGCCCTTTCTTTTCGATATTGGCTTGCTTATTTTGCCAAAGCACAAGCTGTTTGCCGCTTTTGAGGCGGGGCATTTTAATAAGGAATGGACGACTCAGACGGCGATTGAGACGCCCGATGAAATTGTTGGAACGGGACCGTTTACTATTTTTTCCTACAAGCCAGGTGAGCGCTTGGTTCTTGAGCCCAATCCGCATTATTGGCGAGTGGATGCCCGTGGACAACGCTTGCCCTATCTCGATTATCTAGTGATCAAGTTTGTTGCCGAAGCAAATACAGCCATTACCCATTTTGCTACGGGTAAAAGTGATGCCTCTGGAGTGGGGGCGGATGATTTCGAATGGGTTCAGCGTGCCGCCGATGTCTACGATTTCAAAATCTACAATAGGGGACCTTCCGCCAGCGTAAATTTCTTCTGGTTCAATCAGCACCGTGGGCTTTCTGAATCAGGCGAACCTTACGTAGAAGCCCATAAGTTGGCTTGGTTTACCGATAAGTATTTCCGCAAGGCTATTTTGCACGGCTTCAATCGCCGAGGCTTGATTGATGCCTTGCTCTTTGGCAAGGGAGAACCCCTTCATTCGATTATTCCGCCCGCACAGGGAGAATGGCACAATTCCAATGTTCAGCAGTATGAGTATTCCGTCGAAAAAGCCCGAGCGCTCTTGGCATCGCGGGGCTTCACTCGTGATGCTTCGGGACAATTGTTCGATGCAAGCGGACATGCAGTTCGCTTTAATCTGCTCTTAGTCGAAAGTGCGAGTTACGATCAAATCGGCGTAACCTTTGTTGAAAACATGAAGGATTTGGGCATCGATGTGCGCTTGGAGCGGAGTGATTTTGCTACACTGCTTGTGCGAACGGACGACAGTTTTGATTATGATATGACGATTCTTGGCTGGGGCTCTTCAAGTGCAGCCTATGATCCATCGGGAAGCAAAGATTTATACTTGAGTAGCGGCGCTTACCATTTTTGGCATCCACGGCAAGCAGAGCCTGCCACGGAATGGGAGGCACGCATTGATCGCTTGTTCCGCCGACAGGAGCAGACCTTAGATCGCTCTCAGCGCATTGCCGACATGCATGAGATTCAAGCTATTCTTTCGGATGAGTTGCCCATGTTATTCGGCTACTCTCCAAATCATTATGTCGGAATTAAAAACAAGTGGCGCAATGTCTTTGTGCCTCGTTCGGGAACAATCCTGTGGAACTTAGATGAAATATGGGAGGAGCGGGCTGAGCCTTAGGGCGAGGGGAGCGCGATTGGAAATGGGTCATTTTATTCTCAAACGATTGCTGAGTTTGATCCCGCTCTTATTGGGGGTGAGCTTGCTCGTATCCCTGCTCATGTACCTGTCGCCAGGCGATTTTTTAACGCAAGCGCGAGCGGCTAAGGATATAGCCCCCGAATTTATTGAACAGACGGAGCGACAGTTGGGCTTGGTCGATGCCGAGGGGAATCCGACCCCTTGGTTTGTGCAATACGCCCATTGGCTGGCCAATATTTCTCCAATCAAGTATGGACCTTGGGTCGGCGAAATGGATCGCGGCTTTTATTTTGGGCGACCGTATTTTGGTGAATCTTGGACCTATAAGGTAGAAGTCTTTGACCTATTGATGCAACGCGTACCCGCTACCTTTATTTTGTCTTTGAGTTCTATAATCTTTGCTTGGAGTATTGCTATTCCACTGGGCATTCTTGCGGCGATGTATAAGGATTCAATTTTTGATCGTATATCCGCCTTCTTCGCCTATGCCGCACTCTCTATCCCCGAGTTTTTCCTCGCCATTCTCGCTGTTTATTTCGCCGCGGTGACCGGACTCTTTCCCGAAGGCGGTCGCTCCTCGGTGTCGAGCGAGTTTTTGCCTCTCGGATTGCAGTGGATCGATTACCTATATCATTTAATCCTCCCCACCATCGTCTTGGGTATCGGAGGGATTGCTGGAACGATGCGGATCATGCGGGCTAATTTCATCGATTGCGTGCGGGCTGAATATGTAACCACGGCGCGAGCAAAAGGACTGCGGGAGGGCTTCATTATGTTTGTTCACGTTTTGCGGAATGCAATCAACCCCTTGATCACCGCTTTAGGTTATGCCTTTGCCAGCTTGCTTTCAGGAGCACTCTTGGTGGAAAATGTAATGAACTATCCAGGTTTAGGGCAGTTAATTTTTGACGCCTTAATTCGCGAAGATCAATATGTGGTCATGGCGGGGGTCTTGGTCGGGGTATGTTTGCTCGTGCTCGGAAATCTGTTGGCCGATTTGCTTTTGGCTTGGGTTGATCCTCGCATTCGGTCCGAAGGAAATCGGAGTGCTCAAGGGCAGAAACAAAACAATTATGCGGTTGCTATTTTCGCTGTATTTTTTCTGGCAATCGGCACTGAAATTCTCCTCGAAATCTATTTCCCTGCAGCCTTGGCACTTGTAGCCAGCTTGCTCAAATGGCTTGGACTCTTGCTGGTTGTCCTCGTCGCTGTGGCTTGCATCGCCCTCGTACTCTACCTATGCATCGTCCTAATCAAGCGCTTGCTCGTGCCTATTTACCAGCGTTTATCCGGAGCCATTGCCTTTTCTATTTTGTTGATTTTGTACGCCTTATCGAGCACGGCGGGCTTCTTTGCTCCGTACTCGGTGAGCGAGCAAAACTTGAGTCTTCCCTACCATCCGCCTTCAACTGTGCACTGGGTCGATGGGCACTTTGAAGTGGAAATAATGGAGCGTGCTCAAGTTGGAGTGGCCCAGTATCAGAGCACGGGTGAATCCAAACGCCTTAAGTTTTTTGCCGAGACCGAACCCTACCGTCTATGGGGAATCCTGCCCGTGCGTCACAAGTGGGTGCAGCTCGATTCAGATGAGCCCGAGCACCGCTTTTATTTACTCGGTTCGGACTCGATGGGACGCGATATTTTCAGTCGATTGTTATGGGGTTCGCAAGTCTCTCTCTCCATTGGCTTAATCGGTATATCCATCACATTAGTTTTGGGATTTATTGTCGGTTCGATCGCTGGTTATTATGGGGGCTGGGTTGATTTTATCGCTATGCGTTTGGTGGAATTATTAATGTCGATTCCTGGTTTGTACTTGTTGCTCGCCCTGCGTTCGGCTTTTATGCGTCCCGAGCTGTCGCCAGTGCAAGTGTACACGATAATTGTCGTCATACTCTCTGTGATCGGCTGGGCGGGTACAGCGCGGATTATTCGCGGGATGACGCTGTCCTTGCGCAAGCGTTCCTTTGTTCAAGCGGCAGAAAGTTTCGGAGTGCCAGTGTGGAAAATTTTGATTCGGCATATTTTGCCCAACATCGCCAGTTACTTGTTGGTGGCGGCAACGCTGGCTATTCCTGGATACATTTTAGCTGAGGCAGCACTTTCTTTCTTGGGCTTGGGTATTTCTGAACCCTCTGCCTCGTGGGGTTTAATGCTGCGACAATCACAGGGAAATATGATTGTCTTCTTTATGAATTTTTGGTGGATGCTCTTGCCAGGAGTAGCGATATTTTTAACCGTCATTGCCTACAATGTTCTGGGGGATGTCTTGCGGGATATTGTTGATCCCAAGATGAAATTATAGTTTTTTAAAGGGGAGACCATGACAAAATTATTATCGGTAGAGCAGTTAAGAATCACCTTTGCATCAAGGGGAACTGAAAACGAGGTCGTTCACGGAATTGACTTTGATGTCGATGCTGGTGGTGAAACCGTCGCCCTGCTCGGGGAGAGTGGGAGTGGCAAAAGTGTCAGTTGTCTGGCCTTAACTCGTTTGCTCCCCCCCGAACCTGAGTGCACCGTGAGTGGATCGATTCGCTTCCAAGGAGAGTCGGTCTTAGAAATGGAAGGAGCTCGCTTGAGAAAAATTCGCGGTGGGGGCATTGCCTATATTTTTCAAGAGCCATCCGCATCGCTCAATCCAGTCTTTACCATTGGCTTTCAAATTGCTGAGGCAGTGCGTTTACACCGTCCAGATATAGATGCGGTTGAGGCTCGGGTGATTGAATTGCTCGACCTAGTGGGCATCCGTGATCCGCAGGATCGCTACCACGCATACCCGCATGAATTGAGTGGCGGAATGCAACAGCGAGTTGTCATTGCAATGGCATTGGCTTGTGAGCCCAAACTGCTCGTTGCTGACGAGCCGACCACTGCTCTCGATGTGACCATACAGGCACAAATTCTCGATCTCTTGAGAACGCTTCGTCAAAAACTAGGGATGAGTATTTTGTTAATCACTCACAATTTCGGGATCGTTAAAGGCTTCGCCGACCGAGTAATTGTCCTCTATCGAGGTCGAGTAGTTGAATCGGGTACAGTCGATGAAGTCCTCTCTAATCCCCAGCATCCCTACACTCAAGCTTTGATCGCTTGTATCCCCAAAATAGGAGATCGTCGCCAGCGCTTGACCACCATTGGCGATCAGATTAACGAGCTGTCTGAGTGAGCAGAGTGTGTTTCCCCTTTGTTTACGAAGATTTTCAATTTAGGCTTTCGGATCGAAGGCATCACGGAAAGCATCCCCGATAAAGTTGAGGGAGAGAATGGTCAGGGAAAAGAAAATGGATGGGAAGAGCAGCATCCACGGATAGACATCAAATTTTTGAGCACCCTCATTGATCAGACTGCCCCAAGAAGCGAGCGGAGCTTGTACACCTAGACCGAGAAAAGAGATCACCGATTCCAAGAGAATGACCGAAGGAATGGTCAGGGTAGCGAAGACGATGACGGGACTGATCAAGTTGGGCAGGATATGTCGAGTGAGTATTTTTCTGTGGGGGAGTCCGTTAACCTGTGCCGCTTGAACAAAAGCCAGTGTTTTGATGCTTCGGGTCTCACCGCGAACAATGCGAGCGAGGGTGAGCCATTCAACCGCACCGATAGCGAGAAAAATTAAGAGGAGACTGCGCCCGAAGAGAACGGTGAGTAAGATAACCATAATGGTGAAAGGCAGTGCGTATAAGGTATCGACAAAGCGCATCATTAAAGCATCTGTTTTTTTTCCGACATAGCCGGCAATCATTCCGTAGGTGATTCCGATACACAGAGCGACAGCCGTGGCTAAAAAGCCAACAAAAATAGAAATTTGTCCGCCGATAAGGGTGCGAATTAAGAGATCGCGTCCGAGGGTATCCGTTCCAAAAGGGTGTTCACTCGAAGGGGGGACAGCACCCAATGTCAAACGGGTCTCCTCGTGGGACTGACTGATGCATAAGGGACCGATAAAGCAGACAGCCGCAATGCTGAAAAAGAGCAAGAGTCCGATCCGTGCGTAGGTGGACTGCCAAAGGACAGATTGCCAAGAGACGGGCACAGTTTCTGTTTTTAAATCAATCACGGCTCAGTTTTGGATTCATCCATAGTTGAATCAGGTCGACAAGGAGGTTGAAGAAAATAATCAAGGCGGCGTAAAAGAGCACCGTCCCCATCACCATGGTATCATCACGATTGAAGGCGGAGTTGACAAAAAAACTACCCAAGCCGGGAATGAAGAACAAAGTCTCAACGACAAAGGAACCAGAGATCATTCCAGCGACAGCCGGCCCAAGATAAGCGACTACCGAGCTGAGTGCACTGCGAAGAGAATGAACAAGAAGCACACGCATCGAGGAGAGCCCCTTCGCTCGTGCGGTTTGAATGTAGGGTTGTTTGAGCACATCGAGGGTGCCGCTTCGGGTCAAGCGCGCGATGAAGGCAGCATAAAAGAGCCCTAAAGTCAAAGCGGGCAGGCATCGGTCACTCAGGGTGTTCCAGCCGAAGGGATTGAACCAGCCCAATTCTGTGGAAAAGACCATTAAGAGCAAGGGACCAAGGACAAAGGTGGGCAAACAAATACCGATTAAAGCAAGACTCATCAAGAGGATTTCGATCCAGCTCTTGTGGGAAAGGGCGGTGAGAATGCCGAGAGGAATTCCGATTATCAAGGCGATCATCATTGCATAGAGACCGAGTTCGAGGGAAACGGGGAAGGCTTGGGCGATAATCTCATCCACATCCCAACCGGCATACTTGTAGGATGGCCCGAAATCACCTTGTAAGCGATTGAGGATAAATTGAATGTATTGTTCGTGAATCGGTTTATCCATTCCGTAGTGGGCTTCGATCAATTTTACAATTTCTGGACTGATTGGCTTTTCGTTATCAAAAGGCCCGCCCGGGGTTAATTGCATCAAAATAAAGGTCAGCGTGGCAATGATCCAGAGAGTGGGGATTGCCTGTAAGAGGCGTCTGAGAGTTAAGCGAAGCACGGACTATAAAGCGGGGAAGCGGGGCTGTTTATTCGGGTTTCTCCAGTCGGATAAACTGGTAGGGATGGTAATCGAGAATATTGGAATGCCAGCCCTGAACGGATTCATCAATGAGCAAGCTTCGCACATAAAAGTAAATGGGAATGAAGGGCATCGCTTCAATCAGTCGCTGCTCTGCCGATTGGAAAATTTCCAGTCGTTCTACCGTATCTTGGGATCGTGTCGCTCGTTCCATTAGCGAGTCAAACTCTGCGTCCTTCCAGCCGCTGTGATTGTTGCCCGAATCAGAAATGCCCAAGCTCAGGAAAGTGTAGGGGTCGAGGTAGTCGCCAATCCAAGCGGCACGGGCAATGGCGAAATCCCCTTCCTGCCTCGAATTTAAATAAACCTTCCACTCCTGATTGTGGAGTCGAATGTCGATACCGAGTTCCTTCTTCCACATCTGCTGAATCGCTTCGGCAACCGTCTTATGCGATTCAGAAGTATTGTAGAGCAGTTCAATCTCAGGGAAGCCCTCGCCATTCGGGAAGCCCGCTTCCGTCAACAAAGCGCGCGCAGTCTCCGGATCGTATGTAAAGTATTCCTTCGCATGGTAGCCTCCCGTGTTTGGAGGGGTGAAGTGGTAGGCTGGCTTTTGCCCGCCCTTTAAGGTGAATTCAGTCAGCGTTTCACGGTCGATGGTGTAGGCGAGGGCACGGCGCACCCTCGGGTCGTTGAGCGGGGCTCGCTCCGTATTGATCAGATAATAATAAACGCCCAAGTAGGGGTCGAAACGAATTTGCTGTGGACGGTTTTTACGGTACCAGTCGATACGAGCGGTGGGCACGCCCGAGGTGATATGGATCTGTCCTGCCCGAAAGGCACGCTCCTCCGTCTCTAAATTGATCGGAAGAAAATGGATGCCCTTAAGTTCTACCGAATCAGCTTGGCGATAGAATGAATTTTGGCGAACCCGTATCACATTGTTCAAACGCCAAGATTTTAGGGCAAAGGGACCATTGCCGACAAAGTGTTTTGCCTGCGTCCATTTAGAGATGCGATCTGTCATCGCACCGTGTTTTAAAATAGTGGGCGGGTGGACAGGCCACCAAGTAAAATGCGTGGGCAAAGACAGGAAATACGGAGTCGGGCTGTGCAGTTTGATTTCAAGCGTTCGGGCATTGATCGCCCGAACCCCGACGCTAGAAAAGTCTCTGCTCGTTCCCTTGTTGAAGGCCTCCGCTCCCTCAATGGAATAGAGCATATAGGCGTAGGGTGCACCGAGCTGAGGCGAAAGGATGCGTTGGTAGGAAAAGACAAAATCATCAGCGGTGACTGGATCGCCATTTGACCAAGCCGCCTTTCCATCCAAGAAAAAAGTGTAGGTCTTAGCATCCGCAGAAACCGACCAAGACTCAGCCACCCCCGGACGGATTTCCAGCGTCTTTGGATCAACCGTAGTCAAGCCCTCAAAAAGAGCGAGGAGCACATAGTGCTCAGTGACACCTGAAACTAAATGCGGGTCTAAGCCTTCTGGCTCTGAGCCGATTCCAATGTAGAGCGTCTGCTCAGAGATTCCACGCTCGACATTTGTCTTAGCAGGCGCACAAGCCAAATGGAAAACGAGGAGCGCGAGCAAGGCAGAGCTGAGAACAAATGAGGACTTCATGAAACTGCTTGATGTGCTAACAATTGATTTCGCCTCGGGCAAGTGCTTTTCTCAGGAAGCGGAACTTGCCCCCTCAAGAGGAAAAGTTCCACTTGAACAATCAGCCATAATTTGATTTAAAAAATGCACAATTTTACCCGTGCAGACGGACAGACGATACCTGAGTAAAAATACAAAGAACAAGATGAATCAACGATTTGAAAACGGCGGCAATTCAAAAGAATTTAATCTGAGAGACATGGCACAAAGTTTTATGGATGGATTGCAACGCCATGCCGACATGCTCGCCTTCAATCTAGCCTCCCGAGAAAGTGTTCAAGAACAAGCCTACAAACGACGAGCAGCGGCACCCAAAATTATGCCCGCAGGCAAGCGGCACCAAAACTTCGAACAAATGCAAGCCTATGCCCGTGACTTACTGCTTCGACAAGCCATCAACGACTGCATTGGACTCTCCATCACCGCACTCAACAACAGCCATTTCTTTTTTGCCTTACTCAAAGAATCGGGCGGGTCGAAAAAATTCAGTGCCGAGGCACAGAAAAGTGCAGAAGAGCGACACAAACATTTCGTAAACAGTCCCCTCGGAGAAAAATTCACCTTCCTCGAGCAAGAGTACGGGCTGCATTCCGATTATAAAGAAACCCTCTTCGGCTTGACCCTGGCAATGAAGGCACTGGTGGAAAACAACGGGATGCTCAAAGCCGAATACCTCTCAGATTTAGAAGACAAAGCCATCGTCTTAAAAATAAAAAAACTCTCCGTAGAAAAAGAAGCGACAACAGAAGAAAAGGGCGTCGGACGCATCCTCGACGAAGCAAAAGTATTTCGTGCCGGAGAAGCCATTGTTCTCAGCGATGTTGAGATACAACGCCTCCTCGTGACCATTGCCTCCTTTGCCGATACCCTCTTTAAATCCGTTGCCCAATACGCCCAAAAATTGAGAAAAAACGGATAAAAGAGCGCCGAGAACCCCGAGTCAAAGTCCATGTTTAACCTCACCCTCCTCAGCGTCGGCAAACTGAAAAACTCCGCCATCGCCGAGTTGACTCAAGACTACCAAAAGCGACTCAAACGCTACGGTAAATTTGAAACACTGAGCATACCCGACGGCAGCGTGCACAGCGAAGGGCAACGCCTCTGCGAACACCTCGACAAACGCCGATCCGCCCAATGCTTCATCCTCGCTGAAGAAGGGCAGACCCTCAGTTCGTCCGCCCTCGCTGAAAGACTCGACCGCCTCCAAGGTCAGCCCGCACTCTTTGTCATCGGCGGAGCCTTTGGACTCGATCCCACAGTCAAAGCAAAAGCCGATCACTTGCTCTCCCTGTCCCCCATGACCTTCACCCACGAGCTCGCCCAGCTCCTCCTAAGCGAGCAGCTCTACCGAGCTATTTCCATACTCAAGGGCGGAAAATACCACCACGAATGAAAACATAAGGCAAAGGACAATTTACGATTGATCTTTAAAGCAAGCTGGTTTTTTATACCCCTTTCAAACTTCGGAGACGTGACTGAGTGGCCGAAAGTACTTCTTTGCTAAAGAAGCGAACCTCAAAAGGGTTCCGAGGGTTCGAACCCCTCCGTCTCCGCCACTTGAGAAACAAGTGCTAGGAAGGCAAATAGGGATGAGAACGAAGTTCGACGTAGCGAAGCGAAG
>MDTB01055308.1_pt1 | contig 12078 bp, 11 predicted proteins | sample 811161 | NCBI WGS metagenome assembly MDTB01 (sample SAMN05326650, study PRJNA326480) | marine metagenome | isolation source: seawater | place: Mediterranean Sea | collected 2009 | reverse complement strand
GCACACTTTTTCACAGAAATTAACGTCTCTTAAATCACCTTCTATAAATGTGAAGTTATTCGCTGTTGGTAATTTGGTTAGGTACTCAATATTTTGATGTTTACCATTACTAAAATTATCAATACCAATTACGCAATATTCTAAATTTAATAACGCTTCAACTAAATGAGACCCAATAAAACCAGCAGCACCTGTTACTAATATTTTTTTCATAACTTTATTTTATCATTCCATTTTAAATATGACTATTTGATGATTTTCTAAAATATAGATACACAAGTCCATTAAATGAAAACACGCCATGTTTGAAACAGAAAAACATAAAAAATATAAATGAACTTAATTTATTTAAACAATAAACATCAATTTGGTATATTTTCCTAATATTATAAAATTGAATTATAGTGTTTGTTAATCTCATTAATCCTGGAAAATTTTCTGCCGACTTTAATAACTCTTTGATATGAGATCTGAAATGAAAATTTTTATTTAATTCAACGCTTTCTTTTAACTTTGGCTCCAATTGATCAATATAGCTGTTGTAAAGTGATCTGTTTTTTCTAAATGACTTTGTCATTTTTCTAAAATACTCCACGAGTTCCCTATCCCATAGCGGACAATACCATTGGAAATCAAAAAACTCATATACTCTACATGAGTTTACAATAAATTTTGCTTGTCTTTCAGTTAAATTCCAAAAATCTATCTGACTAGATGAATCACCATTTTTTGGCTTTTCTATAATAGTTTTTTTAATTTTATTTAAAAAAACCTTTTTTTTTCTTTTGATTTAATTTAAAAAAAACATAGTGTTTTTGTAGTATTTGTTGAGCGATTTGCTCATCATTTAACTCGTCATTATTTAATTCTAGTTGAGTTAAATGCGAGCCAGCTAAAAAATCACCTGAATGACCAGGAACAAAAATGGCGTCTTTTTGTATATCCGAATTTTCTTTAAGCTGATGAACAGCTAAAAAATCTTGAATGTGTGGTAGCGAAACACCTCTATGGGCAAACTTATAATAATTTTTAATACTTTTACCTTCGTGCAATGCTTTTATAATTGGATCATAGTTAATAAACGTCCATTTAAATCCAAGATGACTTGCTACTTTTTTAGAGATTAAAGACTCTTTATTATTTTCTCTTCCATAAGAAAAACAAAGAACATTTTTATAGCCTAATGTATTTAATTTCAAAACAATAAGCCTAGAATCAAACCCGCCACTAAGTGGTATTATCAGTTGACGTCCATTTGCAAATATAATCAATCGTTGAATCGCTATTGTTACTTTTTTATCTAATTCCTGTAGCGCTTTATCATATGGAGATAAACTAAAATCTTTATGAATATATTGATAGTAATAACTTCTTTCAATATCCCCGCTTAAATTAATACTTATATATTCACCTGCTCTAATTTGCATAATATCATCATATACAGTATTTTTACCTGTAACATACCCGGTAAACTTAAATTCATCATGTGCTATTTTATTTGTTTGCAAGCGATTTGTATTGGATAAGTTATCTGGATTATCTCCTAGCCATTGTGACTTTAAATTATAAAATAAAGGATGTGACCGAACACAATCAACAGCTGCAAAAATACAATTAGATGTTTTAACAACAACTGAAAAAAAACCATTTGCATTGTTTAGTTTCTCTTCAAATGTGTTTTTATTTTTTATATCAACGAAATAATCAAGAATTTTTTCTTTTTCGTATAGATTATTATTTGAGTCAAATAAAAAGCCCTTAGCCCAAACATTTCTTGTTTGATGCCACTCAAACCCATCATTAATATTTAAATCAACTTTCATATTCTTTTAAAACTTTATCATATACAGACTCAATTTGATTAAAAATAACATCATAACTAAAATTTTGAATCGCAAACTCTCTAATTTTTGCTGAGTCAAATTGTGATCTTGTCTTTATCGCTTTTATTAACCCTTGTTCTAAAGCTTCAATACTTTCTGGCTTGACTTGAATTCCAGTTTCCTTTGTTACAACATCATTGCTTACCACAGTTGTAGTGAGAACTGGCAAACCCATCGCCATTGCCTCACAAGTAACAACCGGTTGTGCTTCTATTAAACTTGATAATACAAAAAAGTGAGACGCATTCATCTCCATCTTTACTTGATTTCGTGTCAAATTACCTAAAAAAGTTACTGATTCTTGAATGTTAAAATTTACCACCATTTTCTCTAAAGACTTGCTTTGCGCACCAGCCCCGCCAACTCGCAACTTTGCGTTGGGATAGTGTTGTAATAAATTATGAAATGCGGGGATAAGAAAATCTACTCCTTTCACAGGTGTTAGGGCAGCAACAATTAAAAAGGTAAAATCTTTATAATGCTTAATTGTTTGATCAGGAAAGAAAAAATTAATATCCACTACGTTTGGGATAACTATTGTTGGTATTTTTTTCCCTAATGAATATGATTGAATTTTATTTATTAATCGTTTGCTCACTGGAATTAGTTTATCTGTATTTTGAAGAGCTTCTTTTAAAGGATATTTATACCAGCCTTTAAATTGTGATCGTGCCATATTTGTTATAAAACCAAATCTACCTCTATGTTCAGTAATAACATAAGGGATTTGATATTTTTTTTTTATTTTTGCTGCGACTAATCCACCCCATATTGAACTATGTACGTGCATCAAATCTGGTTTTCCAAACTTTACTACATATTTTTCAATTGTTTTGATCATTAGCCAAGTCCAAAGCCTATATTGTATCCATTCAAACTTTGGTATTGCCCAACCAAAAACCCTCAATACTAAGACCCCATTTTCCTCACAAACTTTGGTTTGAAAATACTTATTAATAAAACTTTTTATAGAAAAATGCCTGAATGAGTTTGTCTCAACATAAACAACACCAACTTTATGTCCTCTACTTTTAAGTTCTTCAGACTGTTCCTTAAAAAAACTTCCACCATTCGGGGGATACCACGATGGAATTACTAAGATATGATGAGAAAGTTTTAACAATTTTTTGTAAGCAAACCAAAAAAATTCGATCCACCATATAAATTGGGCAACATACGTGCATATAACACATGTTTTAAGAATTTTAAAATGGCGATTGGAAGAACTTCTTTTTTCTGTTCAAATATATCGTCTTTAAGATGACGCCAAAAAATAGGCTCTTTTGTATATGATGGATGTATACATTTGATTATTTTTAGTCCAGCATTTTCAATTAATTGGTAACAATCATTAATATCATAGGCTCTCAGATGTCCAGCAAAATCATTTTTCCCATAATTTCTTTTCCGATTGTGCCAGCATTTTTCTAATGGTAAATTTAATAACACATATTTTGATTTTTCTCCTGCTTTTTTAAGTAGGCCACAATCGTCCTCAACATGTTCAATGACATCACAGAATAGAATGCAATCAAGCAATAATTTATTATTTTTTGATAAAAACTCATCTAGAGTGTTTGTATAAAAATTTACTTCTGGATAAATAGATTTTGCAAATTTGATATTTTTAGTTGATAAATCTATTGCATATCGACTTTTCATAGGAGTTTTAATTTTCCATCTACCAATGACATCCCCAGTTGCGCATCCAACCTCTAAAACTGACTTTAGTGTAATACCACTAACTAATTCAAAGAGATATTTACATTTCCATTCATCGATTTCTTCAAGATACTTTTTCCTAAAATCACTTTTTTTATCTCTTCTAAGAATATATGATCCTTGATTATCATAAAAATCCTTAAAAAAATTTGTGTTTTGCATATATTAAATATTAGCAGGATTTGTATATGTAGTCATTTTTTTTCTTTTATTATAATATTTGAAAGCGTATCGACAAAAACATGTCTGTATGCCGTTATATTTGGGATTGGGTGCGCAAATTTTTGTAATTTATCAGAATAATCCATGAATTTTTTATTATGCCCTTGAAGGATTTCTGTTAATGCAACTTTCATTGATTCTTCACTTTTACAAATATTGGGATACTCATTTAATATCAAATATTTTAAATGTGGATTTTTAAGGGTTTGATTAATATGTAATGCGTCTGGAAAATTATTTTTAAAACTAAATAACATCTGTAAGATTGGGGTGTTGGTAAATGATGCTTCAAGTACAATGGTAGAACTGAAATTTATTACACAAACTGCATTATTCAATTGATCCTTTTTCTTTAAAATGTCTTTTTTTGTTAATTTTTTCGGATTCCATTCATCTGGAAGTGGATCTAAATTTATTTCTTCTTTAATTAATTTTTGATACAAACTCATATCAAGAATGAATGGGTAAGGACGAACAACAAATTCAATGGTAGGATCTATATTCTTTAACAGTTTTTTTATCCCAATTATATTTATTATTTCCTGTTCAACATGTTCGCTTACTCCATAAGCACAAACATATAAAACGTATTTATTTGTTTTATAGTTGCTATTTGGCCTATTTCTTTCTAATAAATAATCAAATTGAATTGGGCCTACAATAAAAACTTTTGAATCAGAAATCTGATGATATTTTTTTAAATCAGCTTTACACTCTTTATTCCAAACCAAATAGTAATCAGCACCTTTCATTGTTTCATTGTCTTTCATCGGATTATCCCAACTGTAAACCCAATTAATTACCTTTAAACCACGCATTCGAGCTTCGTGTAGTACATACGAACATTTTAATGATACTGGTGAATATAAAATGAGATCATAATCATTTAAAAATTTGTATTTTTTATTTTTTAAAGGGTAAACCCATTGGTAAATTTTTGCCACAGAACAATTAATAAATATTAGTTTTTGATATCGTTTTTTAATCAATAAAATTACCTTCAGAAAAATTGAAACTTTTTGATAATTTATTGAATCTCTATAAAATCGATTGTTTGTGTTTAAAGGTTTAACAAATAATAGTTTCAATATACTTCGAAAAATGCGGCGATTATTATTTGGCTTTATTAAAAATGTTTGAAACTCATCCTTATATTTATTAAATGTTTCTTGATTATGAGTAACAAAACTTAACTTAAATTTATTTTTTAAATAATAAATTAATTCAACCTTTTCTTGCCGATTTCCATCATCAATTAAATATAATAACTTTTTCATTTTTTATTAATCAAAGCTTCTATAATTTGCCAATCCTCTTCATCATCAATATCAAAACTGTCTATTTTGGACATTTTATAAGGTAAAATTCCCCCTCCAAATACTGATAATTTGAGCTGTTTAATTTTTGTAATATAAATTGCAGCACCATTTCGTGCAAAATACGTCGGTTTATCTTGACGTCTTAATAATTTTGAGTTGTTGTAATTTACCAAATAGCCATTCTTTATCTTCATAATAGATTCTGGCACCATATTATGCGGGACATTCATTATCGAAACTAAACTGTCTGCTTTCTTATTAAACTCAAATAATTTCACTGCTTCGTTAATATGATCAGCTGTTCTTAATGGAGATGTTGGTTGCAAAGTAACGACAGCGTCAAACTGACCCCCACTTTGGTGCAATGCATGTTGCAATACAGGTAACGTTGGCGTGTCATCCCTGGCTAATTCTTGTGGACGATTAATTACTGAAACACCAAGATTTTGAGCAACTTTAGCAATCGATTTATCATCAGTTGATACAACCAAATCATTAATTATCGATTGTTGTGCAGCTTCGATTGTGTATTGAATTAATGGTTTACCATTTAGTAATTTTATATTTTTATTTTTTATTCCTTTCGATCCGCCTCTGGCTGGAATAACTGCTAAATACTTCATTTAATACGTAATGGTTTTTTGAATTGCTACGGACTCAGTCGCAAGAATATTTGCAATTTTTTTACCAGCCGTTCCATCACCGTAAAGTGAGCTTGATGAATATGTCCCATGGTTCATTTGTTTGAGAATCGCCTTTTTTATATTGTGTTGATTATAATCAACATCAATTACATTGTCCGATCGATCTCTTTGATTTTGTCTTGTTCCAATATTCACAACTGGCGTTCCAATAAATGCACCTTCTCTTACACCTGAGCTACTATTTCCAACCAAACATTGTGTTTGACTCATTAAATGAATATAAGTTGCTGTTGGCAGGTTTTTAAATACTTGCAACCAGGTTGGTTTATGCGTTTCTCTAAAGGATCGAATGCCTTTTGAAATATCGTCACTACCCGCATCTGCGTTCGGCCATAATAGCACGGTGGGCATTTTAATTTCATCTAACGCCTTAAGGGTCTCCTCAATTTGACGCCGATTGTCTCCAAACTCTGTTGTTACAGGATGTTGTGATACGAGTAAAAACGGTTGGTTAAAATCAATTGATTCTCCAACACCTTTATAATCTTTAAATAATTCATTTAAATCTACGTTATTCTTTAACTCATCTCTAATTAAATCCATTCGAGGGCACCCAACATTGTAAACATGATTAGGGTCTTCACCAAGTTTAATTAGTCGCTCCTTCGCATCTTCATTAGCAGGAAAGTGATAATGTGCAAATTTTGTAATTGCATGGCGAATAGATTCATCAATGGTACCTGTTACTTCTCCACCCATTGTATGTGCAATTGGGATATTCATATAAGCAGCTGCAATCGCGACTGCCATCACCTCAAAACGATCCCCAACCAAAACAACCGCATCTGGCTTCAAATTATTTAATATCATCGACATTTCAATTAATCCAAGTCCCGTTGATTTAGCCATTGTCACGGGGTTTTCCCCCTCAACAAGGTTATGAAATGTATGAGAAGGTATGAAACCATCGTCCCTTATAAGCTGATCAACGTTACCAAATCTTTCGAGTATAGCTGATGCACCTGTTACAACTTGAAGTTCTAAACCATTGTGATCTTTAACGGCTTGCATCACGGACTTAATGCTACTGTAATTAGCTCTAGATCCTACAAAAACACATATTTTTTTCATTATTTTATTGTATATAAATAATTAAATAGCGTCTATTTAAAAGGCAATCTCATTAATACTTCTTTCATATGTAAAATATTTAAGAGAGGTTGGTCATTACCTAAACTATATCTTTAAATCTTTCATTCATTTGGTAACTTCGTCTCAGTTTTATGCCTATAAATTGATCATACTCTTTTGCGGGGATACCTTCCATTGGCTTTTTAAATGCTAAATCTGATTCTTGAATAATTGTTCCCTGTGGTAAATCACGCGCAGCTACAATCATTTTTTCAAAGGTTTTTTTCATTGTAGTTAAAGACGTTGCTTTTGCATCTTTATTAATGTGATGCTGCAGGCCTTTTTCAACAGCTCTGATGGAGTCCACTAAAAATTTAAACTCATCAGGTTCAGACGAAAACTGGGCATCACTGCCATACATTTTTTTTGATAGTGTAAAATGTTTTTCAATCACTGTTGCGCCTTTACAAACAGCAGCAATTGGTATTGCTGTTCCTAGGGTATGATCAGAGTAACCAATTTTATGATCTGGGTATTTTTTCTTTAGTTCATCTAATACATTTAACCCAGCATTTTCTGATAAACATGGGTAATCTGATGTGCATTGAAGAATGGTTAGATCAACACATCCATTTTCTGTTAACGTGTGAACCGCATCATCAATTTCGCTCCAAGTACTCATACCACTCGAGAGCAATACTGCTTTTTTTGTTCGGGCGATTTTTTTAAGCATTGGCAAATTTGTTACTTCTCCAGAAGCAATTTTATATGTTTGAACTCCGACGCTTTGCAATAATTCCACTGCCTCATTTGAAAAAGGGGAGGCTAAAAATTCTATTCCAAACTCTTTTTCTGAATAATCTTTTAATTTTTGCCATTCTTCTTTGGAAAATGCTGTTCTTTCAAAATACTTTTTGCGTGTTTCATCTTTAAAATAAGGTGGATTGGGTGCCGAGGGCAAACTTTCGGCATCAAATATATGGATTTGAAATTTTACGGCATCAACACCGCACTCAGCAGCTGCTTTAATAAATTGTTTGGCAAGGCCCAATGATCCTTCGTGGGTGTTTCCGATTTCAGCGATGACCTTTGTCATTGAAAGTTCCTGAATAAAATAATTCTTTTAATATATTTGAACTTAAGCCAGTATGATCGTTCATTCATAGCTCTATTTTCGTACTAATATGGAGTGATATAAAAAAGGAACAGGAAAAACTGATAATTTATTTAATGCGTATGACGATTTTGGGTAAATTCTATAATTATTTTCACTTTTTTTTATTAACCTTCTAAGAGATGCTCTTCTTCCATCAATCACAATTACTTTAGGAAACACTTTATTTTCCCACATCAACTCCACATCAATATTTGGCATATGGCGCCCAACTGGATCTAAAATATTCAGGACTTCTTCTTCTTTATTGAGTGGAATTGCGGTTGGCCCATCGACATACACTAAATCAAATTCTTTTTGATGAATGTTTTGTACCTCACATTTTGTAACTGCTTCACCGTCTTTTTCAAAAGCCACTCTATTGCCTACTTTTGCATCTATATATTTTACTAAAGGCCCACCAGAGGATTTCATTTTCTCAAGCCAGTATTCCGACTCTTCTACCGATACAAATCTATTTTTATCTTTTAATAAATCAGCAAAGATAAAAGAAGATCCACCACAACCAAATTCACAAATTGACTTGGGCTTAAAGTACTTGACCAATTTAGCAATTTCAGCCAATCTTACCCATTGAAAGTCTCCGCTTAACCCTCCCTCTTGGCGACATGCTAGCTGAGCAGTATAAACGTCTGGGAAAAATTTTTGAATAAACTTTTTAGAGTTTTTGGTAATGATGCGTTCTTTGATGCCATAGTATTTTTTATATATTTTATACGGAAAAAGAAATGCTTTACTTGGCTCATTTTGTTTTGTAAATGAACTATCAATTATTTTTGAAAAAGCATCTTTATTTAACAATAATGGTTTTGAAAATTTCATAGTGTGAATAATACACTACCTATTTGATTGACGCAATTGATTTAAGCTCAAATTGTACATATCATCTTACTAAAAGGCCATCCTGCCAAAATGCTGGGTTTACATTTTTTCCACCCGGCGCATCATTACATGTTATACGCTTTAGCTGTAATGGGTGATTTTGACTATCAAACAAATTAATTCCTCTTTTCATTGTTAAACCAACCTTTATCCCTAAATCTTCTGCCACATTAAATAAATCACCTGAAATAGCACGCTGATCACCATAGGGATATGAAATCGCTAATGGTTTCTTTATGCCCAGCTGATTAAAATAGTTGATCGATGTATTTATATCCTCATGTATTTCTTCCCTCTTATACATACCCAATGGTATGTGAGAATGGGAGTGAGTCCCAAGTTGATTAAATAATGCAATCTTTTTTATGTCGTTACTATCCATGTAGAGATGCTTGGCATATTTTTTAGCATCTAAATTAAAATATTTATAGAGTTCATTTAAAACACGATCGGTCTCTTCTATATTTAGATAGAAGTTAAATACCCATTTAAGCTTGTTTTCAATTAACCCCCCATATTTATATTTCTCTAATACTTGCTCATTAATATCTTTTGATTCCAACCCAGGAATATTTTTTGATATTTCATGATAAATATCCCTTGCGCTTATTTGACTCAATAAATAGTGAATTTTATGGACAACCTGTAGTTTTCCTTCTGCAGAACTTGAATTGACAAAAAACACGGCCGGCACCCCTATCTTATTTAAATACTCATACGCCAACATCTGCTCTTTCAACCCATCATCAAACGTAATCAGTACCGATGGCCGATCTGGGTATTGCCCACTCTCAAAAAACGTTACCACATCAGATAATGATACAAATGAAAATATTTTTGATATTTCGTTAATTTGCGCCTCAAGATCTGAAAGAGAAACCGGGTAAATCCCTTTAGTATATGCGCTAGATTCATCTACTATATAATGATAGTTAACAACTAATAAACTCATACTCTGTCGCCTTTAGAGTATTTCTATTCTTATCCTCTAATTGATTAATATTGTTTAGCGCCTGTTTTAATTTAGGCTCATCAAAGTCACTTCGTTTACAATATCGCCCAACTGTTAAATCTTGTGGTTCTGGATCTATCTCTCCTTTCAGGAACTGCTTAACAATTTTAGGGTACAATTTGATTGACTTTTTAATTAATGCGTTGGTAATTTCATAATAATCTTTATCTACGCTATTCCAATCTGGTAAAACTCGCATTAAAATATCCCCCGCATCAACCTTAATGGATGCTATATGAATTGTTGTGCCTAAATACTGTAGTTCATTAAAGTAAAAAGGCCAAAATAGTGTTGCTGAGCCTCTATAAAAAGGGGAAAGGCCTAAATGCAAATTAATTACTTTATTCGGGAACGCATCTAGCCACACTTCTTTTAAGATGCCCGTACCATATAATAGAATAATATCTGGTTTAAACTTAATAATTTCATGCACAAGATCTGGATTATTTAAATTGTCTTTTGATACATTAAATATAGGTATAGATGAATCAAACACATTCTTTTCAAAATGCTTTTTTTCGCATTCAGACAATCGCTGAAAATGTTTTTCAACCTCTCTTGATTGACGCCTTTGCTCGGTATAATAGTTTTTTTTCGGCTCAGAAATGATTGCTGCTAACTCAAAATATTTAGATACCTCATGAGCAAAAGTGCAATGTCTTTCTGAATTACCTGTAATTAATATTGCACGATACATACAATTTCATCATAGCATAATATTACTCAGGTGTCATTGAGACTTCCGGCTCAATTTTTTCAATTTCATCAAACATCCTATCTGATAGGTTTTGCAGATGCTCGCTATACGGCAATGTAGACATCTCTACAAACTTTAACTCATTCATTGAGCACACTGCTGTACTATAAACAAAGTGGAAATACTTGTATACCTCATTGATCACTTTTTCTTTTGATATCAAACTACTTTCCTCTACCATGCTACGGATATCTTCATATGAAGATAAGGCAAAACACATGGCACAACCTGAGTACCATGCATACCCAAATATACCCACAGGAACCCCCAGGCATAGCGCTTCCCAGCCAACTGACCCAGTTCCAGTGAAGACGTAGGAGGCATTACTTATTACATCTGTGTTATTCGTATCTAAATGTAATAACTTAACATTCTTTAATTTCATTAGGTCCTTGTAAAACACAAGATCTCTATAGTGTCGCTGCTTTAGATTTATTCTATGGGTATCAAATTGACGTGGGTGTTCTTTCACATACAAACACATATTTTCAGGAAGTGCTTCAGAAATCATTTTAATTGCTAGATACTGGTTCTCAAAATCTTCAGCTAAAGGCAATGTTGTTCTTTCTGGTTGTAATTGTAAAAAAAAGAGACAATAGTTTGAATTATTTATCGGCCCCGAAAGTTTGAAATAAGCTTTCTTTAGCTCATTAATTTGATAGTTATTATAGCCTATCCATATTTTTTCCATTAATAGGTTTACGGACTTATTAAAAAAGAACGAACTTCTCTTGGGTTGCTTTGCGAACAAAAAAAAGAGCATTTTAACTTTAAGTACGGTTTTAATTATTTTCTTTAGTTTTCTTTCTATGGACTTATAAAGGCTTTGCGATATTAATACACGTTTATTAATTGACTTTGAGTATTTAAGCCAAACACTATCTCGATATAAAGGTGCAAAATAGTCCTCCCCAAATGAATCGAGCATCATGGCTTTGTTGTAACCTTTTAAATAATCATCTGGCATCACTGGTATTTTTTTGTAGTCATCAAGAATAAAGATTCTATCTTCAATTAAGGTTCTTTCTAGATAACGAACCTGAATACCGTTTGCTTTAGCTAAAAAATAAACAATTGTATCCCAACCCATATGGGGAAAGTAATCAAAAAGAATCAATTCAATCTTATTCTCTTTTAAAAACCCTTCAAAATAAAATAATAATTTATAATATAGCCCTAGCCGTTCTTTAACACTTATTGGAAAAAAGCTAAACCTATCTGATATAGATAAAAATAAGCGTTCACATAACCATAAATTATTTAGCTTCCCTTTAGACACCCCCCTAACCTGAGATACATCCAATTTTTCAATATTTTCTTTAGATTGAAACT
>MDTB01016540.1_pt1 | contig 12079 bp, 23 predicted proteins | sample 811161 | NCBI WGS metagenome assembly MDTB01 (sample SAMN05326650, study PRJNA326480) | marine metagenome | isolation source: seawater | place: Mediterranean Sea | collected 2009 | reverse complement strand
TGAATCAGTAATTAAAACTGTATTTTCAAAATGCGCAGATTTTGCACCATCAGATGTTACTACAGTCCACCCATCATCGCATAGTTTTGTTTCATCTTTACCAATATTTACCATTGGCTCAATAGCCAATGTCATGCCCGGGACAAGTTTTGCACCAGTTCCTGGTAAACCAAAATTTGGAACTTGAGGGGGCTCATGCAAGGACCTCCCAATTCCATGACCAGTATAATTTCTTACTAAACCATAACCCTTAGGTGTTATAAATTTTTCAACTGCATTGCCAATATCACCAACAAATTTACCATTTATACATTCGCCAATAGCCAAATTCAATGATTCTAAAGTATCTGATAATAAATTAATTTCTTTTTGAGTGCAATCTCCAACTGCAAATGTCTTTGCGTGATCACTATTAAATCCAGAAACAATTACGCCTGCATCAATACTTATAATATCTCCATTTTTTAGTTTTCTTTTTGAAGGTATCCCGTGCACTATTTCATCATTAATTGATACACAAATAGTGTTTGGAAAATCATAAAGCCCTAAAAAGGCTGATTTAACATTATTCTTTTTAATTTCTTTCTTGCAAATATTATCAAGTTCAATTGTAGAAATCCCGGGCTCAATTGCATTTTCCATCTTGTTCATAATTTCAGCAATTATATTTCCCGCTTCTCTCATGTAAGAAATTTCTTTATCCGTTTTAATTAAAATATTTGTTTTATTATTCAACATTAAACAACTTTTTCCTTTAAAATATTTAAAATATCGTTATTTACAATTTCTGAATTTTGATCCCCATTAATCTCCTCTAATAATTTTTTTTCATTGTAGAAATCAAGTAAGGGCTCAGTCTGTTTTCTATAAACACCCAGCCTATTTATTATTAATTCAGGTTTATCATCATTTCTTCCTCGATTTTGCAATCGAGAAATTATTTTTTCATCTGAAATATCTAAATATAAAACAGCTTTAATTATCACACCTAGGTCTTTAATTTTTCTTTCTAGGGATGCTGCTTGATTAATTGTTCTTGGAAATCCATCAAGAATAATGCCTACAAATTGAGAATCTTTTTTTTGAAGATCATGAAAAGATGAATTCACTAACTCAATTATTAGATCATCAGGGACTAATTCACCTGAATTAACATATGAAGAAGCTAGTTTACCCAAGTCTGTATTACCTGAAATATTTTCTCTTAGCAGATCGCCTACAGAAATGTGTAGGTATTTAAGTTTTCCTGTCAATATTTCTGCTTGAGTACCTTTACCCGATCCGGGTGGGCCTAAAAAAATTAACACTTCTAAGGGCTTCATTCTTTCATAAACCCTTCATAGTTTCTCATTAACAATTGAGATTCAAGTTGCCTCATTGTGTCAAGTGCAACCCCAACCATTATTAATAAACTAGTGCTACCTATAATGGTTGATGCGCCTCCTACATTCGTGATTAATCCAGCTATAAATGGCATAACTGCTACTCCTGCTAAAAATAGAGCACCTCCCCAAGTTATCCTTACCATTACTTGGCTTAAATACGATTGAGTTGGGGATCCGGGCCTAATACCAGGAATAAAACCTCCATTTTTTTGGAGATTTTCTGCTAAATTTTGCTGGTTAAAAGTTACTAAAGCGTAAAAAAAAGTAAAGAGCATCACCATAATAAAAACTAAGACCCAGTAGGTTGTATTTGCAGGGCTTAGAAAATTTGTTATAAATTCTGCAGTTCTTGACCCAAACGAATTTGTAGAAGGGTCGACAAAATACCCACTTACGCTAGCAGGTAAAATCAATAAAGAAAAGGCAAAAATTAAAGGTATCATCCCAGCAGAATTTACTCTGAGTGGTATGAATGAACCCCCTGTCTGTCTATACATTCTTCCCCCCCTAAATACACTTCTTCCGTACTGAACTGGAATTCTTCTTTGCGCTTCTGTAAATACAACAATTAGATAAACAATTAAAAGAGCAATAATAACTAGTAATGACAATTGAAAAAATTGATCAGAAAGCAATGCCCCCTGCCCAATTATTGAGGGAAGCGAAGATACTATTCCAGCAAATATTATTAAGGAAATGCCATTTCCAATTCCTTTTTCAGTGACTAATTCACCAAGCCAAACAAGAAAGGCTGTTCCTGCAGTCATTGTTAATAAAATAGATGTAAATGAAACGAAGTTTCCCTGTCCAAATCCAGAACCTTCAATAACTTGGCCACCGAAAGAACTTTGCAAGATACTAATTTGTCCCCAACCCTGCAGAAAAGCAATAGGAATCATCAAATAGTGGGTATATTGATTAATTTTCTGCCTGCCAAACTGACCTTCTTGAGAAAGCTCCTTTAAAGATGGAATTACAGGAGTAATTACTTGCATTATGATAGATGCAGTAATGTAGGGATATACACCTAGGGCAGCAATACTTAGATTTCTCAATGCTCCACCAGAAAATAAATCTAAAAATCCCAATATAGGCGCACTATCAAATGCTGCAGCCAAAGCTTCCCGATCAACACCTGGGACTGGAACATGAGCTAAAAATCTAAAAACCACTAAAATTCCAAAAGTAAATAATATTTTATTTCTAAGGTCAGGTATGCGCATAGCATCCATAACAGCAGATATTAAAGCTGGAACATTTGATTTATTTTCAGTGTTAGTAGTCATTAATTATTATTTTTAATATCTGAATTTTGTAAATTCAATAATTCTAGAGTACTTCCTGATTTTTTAATTTTTTCTTCAGCAGACTTTGTTACTGCATGAACTTTAAAAATCAAATTCTTTTTGAGGTTACCATTGCCTAAAATTTTTACATTATCATCTTGTTTGCGAATAAGATTAAGTTTGAATAATGATTTGGGATTTACTTCGTCACCATCTTTAAACCTTAATTCTAAATCTGAAATATTAACAATACTAAAATTCTTTTTGAACCTATTTTTAAAACCTCTTAAAAAGGGCAATCTTTTAACAAGAGGCAATTGACCTCCCTCAAAAAAAAGTGGCACACCTCCACCTGATCTAGATTTTTGGCCCTTTAAGCCTCGACCAGAATATGTACCCTTGCTACCATTTCCTCTTCCAACCCGAGTTCGAGATTTTCTTTTTTCTGATAACTTAAAATTATTCAACTTAGACATTTATTTAATCTCCGTCACTTCAATGAGGTGCTTAACCTTGATTAACATACCCTCTACAGATGGATTCAAAGTTTTTTCTACTGACTTTCCAATTTTATTTAATCCAAGAGCTTTTATTGTTTCTCTTTGATTTTTTTTGGAACCAATTGAGCTCTTAATTTGTTTTATTTTCACTTTCATTTTTTTCTATATCCTTAGGTTTGTCATTTTTTTCTACAGACTTAGGTTTGTTTACCATTTCCATGCTTTTCAATGCTTTCATGGTTGCCTTTACAACATTAAAAACATTATTAGAGCCATGTATTTTAGAGATAACATCTTTAATTCCAGCTACTTCCATAACAGCCCTGACACCACCCCCTGCTATAATTCCAGTTCCTTGGGCGGCAGGCTTAATCATTACTTTTGATGCACCAAATTTTGCAACAACTTCATGCGGCACAGTGGTACCTTTAATATTTATACTTTCTAATTCTTTTTTAGCTGTACTTACTGCTTTTCTAACAGCATCAGGAACTGCTGCTGCCTTACCAGATGAGTAACCAACTTTTCCTTTTTCATCACCAATGACAACAAACGCAGCAAAAGATAAGTTTCTTCCACCTTTTACAACTTTCGAAACTCGTCTTACGCTAACAACTTTTTCAATATAAGGACTTTTTTCTTCGTCTTTCCTACCTCTACCTCTTCCTCTTGGCCCTCTGCCTCTATTTGTGTTTGTTTGAGAAACCATTAAAACTCCAATCCATTTTCTCTTGCACCATCAGCTAAGGCTTTCACTCTCCCGTGATATTTATAGCCCCCTCTATCAAATACAACTTTTTTAATACCAGATTTTTTACATTTATTCGAAATGATTAAACCTACTTTATAAGCATCAAAATTCTTTGAAGATAGTTCTGATTTATTTTCAGTTTTATCATTTAATACTTCACTATCTTTACTGCAACATGAAGCTAAGGTTTTATTATCAATATCATTAATTATTTGAGCATAAATAAATTTATTGCTCCTAAAAATCGAAAGTCTTGGAGATTCAGGGGTACCAGATATTTTTTTTCTAACTCTTAAATGCCTTATTTTTCTTTTACTTGTAATCATTGAGCCCATTATCCTTCACCACCGACGGCAGTCTTACCTGCTTTTCTTCTAATTATTTCATCTCGATATTTAACACCATTTCCAGTATAAGGATTTGGTTTTCTTAATTTTCTAATTCTTGCAGCCTGTTCACCTACTGTCTGCTTATTAGAGCCCCTAACAAATACGATATTTTGATTTTCTTCAGTAATTTCATTGGTACCTATTGGTTCTATTAAAACAGTGTGACTAAATCCAAGACTAAATTCAAGACCGCTACCTTTTTTGTTAGCTCTATATCCAGTACCTAAAATATCTAAGATAATTTCAAATCCTGAACTAACTCCAACGACACAATTATTTATGAGGCTTCTAGTTAATCCATGAAAAGCCTTGACTTCAGGTTCATCACTATTTCTTTCACAAATAATTTTATCATCTTTAGAAATTACTCTAATAGTACTATGGGCAACTAATTTTTCTTCACCCTTAGGGCCCTTAACTATTACTTCCTGCCCTTTGATATCAACTGAAACACCATTAGGTATATTTATTGGTAATTTTCCTATTCTTGACATGATTAAACTCCTATCTACCACATGTAGCAGATTATTTCTCCTCCAAGACCATTTTTATATGCTTCTTTAGAAGTCATAACTCCTTTAGAAGTTGAAACTACAGCTACAGCAAGCCCCCCCATATACATTGGTATTTCACCTTTTTTTGAATAAGATCTCAAACCAGGAGAACTTACTCTAGTGACGCCTTTGATAGCCGAATTGTTATCTGAATCATATTTCAAATTAATAGTAGTAAAAGATTTTTTATTATCAGTGCGAGAACTAAAATTTGATATATAGCCTTCTTTCTTCATCACAGCTAAAACAGAAGTTTTCATTTTTGATGACGGCAAATCAACGTTTTCTTTCTTAGTCGCAACAGCATTACGAATTCTAGTTAACATGTCTGCAATAGGATCAGTTATCATAAACTTGCCTTTCTTATTCCAGGAAATTCACCAAGAAGGGCTTTTTCCCTAAATTTTATTCTAGACAAACCAACAAATCCAACGTAACCTCTAGACCTTCCAGTCAAACTACATCTATTCCTATGTCGATTTGGATTAGAATTTTTTGGTAATTTACTTAGAGCTAATCTAGCTTCTCTTCTTTTTTCAATAGGAATAGAAGCGTCATTCCAAACTGAAAGTAATTCAGCTCTTTTGGATGAGTATTTTTCAATAGTTCGTTCTACTCTTTTTTCTCTAGCTATTTTTGCTTTTCTAGCCATTCTTAACCTCCATAAAAGGCATACCTAATAATTGTAATAATTTATATCCTTCTTGATCAGTTTTTGCAGATGTTGCAATTGTAATCTGAAAACTTCTTATTCTATCAACTTTACCATAGTCAATTTCTGGAAATATAATATGTTCCCTTATCCCAAGATTATAGTTCCCGTTACCATCAAAGCTATTTGCAGATATCCCTCTAAAATCTCTAATTCTTGGAAGAGAAAGATTTACTAACCTATCCCAGAAATCCCACATTCTTTTCGATCTCAATGTAGCTTTAATTCCAACCCTCATCCCTTCTCTTAGGTTAAAGTTTGCAATTGAAATTTTCGCCTTAGTAACAACGGGCTTTTGGCCAGTTATCAAAGTTAAATCACCAACCATGGATTCTATAGCATTTTTATTAGTTAATGATTCGCCCATACCAACATTGATTGCAATTTTTAGCATTTTTGGGATTTCCATTTGGTTCTTATATCCAAATTCTTCTGTTAGCTTAGCTTTGACTTCATTCAAGTAAAGCAATTGCATTCCTGGCATGTTATTTTTAATTGCTTCTTTCATTTATTTGTTTTCACTTTTTTTAGACTCAACTATTACTCTTGAAGAAGTTCCATCACTAAGTTTTTCAAACTTAACTCTTCCACTTTTTCCAGAATCAGAGTCTTTGAAAATTAAATTAGAAATATGAATTGGTAGCTCTTTTTGAACAAATCCAGTTTCTTTAGCTCCAGCACCTGCCTTAATATGTCTAGTTGCAATATTTATTCCCTCAACAATTGCTGAATCTTTCAAAACCAAAATCACTTTTCCTTCTTTACCTTTATCCTTGCCTGTTTTAATAATGACAGTATCATTTTTCTTAATTCTAGTTGCCATTACAGTACCTCCGGAGCTAAGGAAATTATTCTCATAAATTCTTTATCTCTCAATTCCCTTGCAACAGGGCCAAATATTCTAGTTCCTCTAGGATTCTTTCCTTCGCCAATTATCACCGCGGCATTGTCATCAAACCGAATATAAGAACCATCGATTCTCCTGACTTCTTTTCTAGTCCTAACGATCACAGCCTTAACAACTTCATGCATTTTTACATTTCCGCCAGGAGTTGCATCCTTAACGGCAGCAGTAATAACGTCTCCCACTGATGCTGACCTTCTGTAGCTGCCACCATCAACGTGAATACACATAATCTCTTTTGCTCCAGAATTATCAGTTACTATTAGTCTTGTTTGCGGTTGTATCATTAACTATTTTCCTTATCTAACGAAAGAGGAATATTATCACTTATCTCTTGTATTTTAAATAATCTCCATCTTTTTAATTTAGAAATAGGCCTTGAGCTAGTGATTTGAACTAAATCACCCTCTTTTGCATTATTATCAGGGTCATGAACTATATATTTTTTTGACCTTTTAATAGTCTTTCCTTTATAACGAGTTTTTGCCCTACTTGAGACTGAAACAATTATGGTCTTTTCTGCTTTATCGCTCACAACAATACCATCTAAGATTTTTTTAATCTGCGTCATTATTTTCACCTTTCAAAAACCTTAACTCTGTAAGTCTTGTTTCTAATCTTGCTATATCTTTTTTAATTTTATTGATTTGAGTTGTATCTGATAATTGCATACTTGCTTTTTTAAATCTCAGGTCCATATGCTCTTTACGTGTTTCTTTTAATTTAGACAACAATTCTTCAAGATTAAATTTTCTTATTTCTGTCATATCCATTAGAACTGCTCACTTCTAGCAACGATTTTAGTTTTCAATGATAATTTATGAGAAGCAAGCCTAAGTGCTTCTCTAGATAAATCATCTGGTAAATCAGCAAGTTCAAATAATATCTTTCCAGAATTTACAGGCGCCACCCAATATTCAACGGCTCCTTTTCCCTTACCCATTCTTGTTTCGGCAGGCCTAGCTGATACAGGCTTGTCAGGAAAAACTCTTATCCACATTTGGCCACCTCTTTTAACATGCCCTACAATTGCTTTTCGCGCAGCTTCTATTTGTCTTGCCGTAATCCATCCAGATTCAAGTGTTTTTAAGCCATAATCACCAAAATTAATTTTACTACCTCTGATTCTAGTGCCTTTAACAACCCCTCTAAATTGTTTCCTGAATTTTGGTCTTTTAGGTTGCAACATAACTAATTATCCTTAGCTTCAGAAGTTGTTTTTTTGCTTGCAGGCTTTTTAGGCGTAGTTTTTTTAGCCGTAGTTTTTTTAGCCGTAGTTTTTTTAGCTGCAGGTTTTGAGACTGCAGGTTTTTTTGGCGTAATTTTTTTAGCCGTAGTTTTTTTTGGTGTAGTTTTTTTAGCTGCAGGTTTTGAGACTGCAACATCTTTTGAATCAACTTTATTATCGGATGCGACAATATCATTGTCATCTAATATTTCTCTAATGGGGGCGGATTGACTTGATACTTTTTCAGCAGAATCTTTAAGCGAATCTGGCTGGTTAGAAACTTCAATAATTTCTTTATTCTGAGAAACACTTTCTTCTAATCTTTGAATGGCACGATCAGAAAGCCCTTTATCAATAGCACCAACCTCCCCATTATATATCCAAACTTTAACCCCAATAATACCATAAGTTGTTTTTGCTTCAGCAATAGCATAATCAATCTCAGCCCTTAAAGTATGCAAAGGAACTCTACCTTCAATCATTTTGTCTGATCTAGCTATATCTGCACCACCAAGTCTTCCAGAAATTAATATTTTAATACCTTGAGCACCGTTTTGAATGCATCTATTCCCGACTTGTCGCATAGCCCTTTTTATGGCTACTCTTCTTTCGATTTGTTCAGCTATATTTTGAGCCACTAATTTTGCATTTAAGTCAGGTTGCCTTATTTCAGTAATAGATACATTTGCTTTCTTTGAGGTAATTTCCTCTATTGAGTTTCTCAATTTATCCACATTTGACCCACCTCTACCAATTACAATTCCTGGCCTTGAAGTATGGATGTTAATAGCTAAATCTTCAGAATTTCTTTGAATTTGTATATGTGAAATTCCTGAAGATGAGCCTAAACTATTTTGAATATGATCCCTGATTTTGTGATCTTCTAATACCTGGATTCTATAATTCTTCGGGTTAACACCAAACCAATGAGATACCCAATCTCTTGTAGTACCAAGCCTAAATCCTATAGGATGAGTTTTTTGACCCATTATTCTTCTCCCTCAACAAAGTTTTCATCTTTAAGTTCAACATAAATGTGTGACTGAGGCCTATTAAAAGTACCTGCGCGCCCTCTCGCTCTTGCCCTCCACCTTCTAATAGTTGTGGACTTGTCAGCATAGATAGTAGAAATTATTAATTCCTCTTTAATTCCATACTGTGAGCTTTCAGCATTTGCAATAGCTGATTTGATCAGTTCAATCAATGTTTCTGAAGAACTAGAATTCATAAATGATAATATATCTAATGCATCAACAGCCTTTTTCCCTCTTACGAGGTTCACGTAGGGCCTCAGCTTCTTTACAGAAATACCTATATTTTTAGTTTTTGCTTTTACTGTCATTTATCCTAACCTATCTGATTTCGAGGAATGCCCCTTAAAAACTCTTGTAGGTGAAAACTCGCCAAGTTTATGCCCAATCATATTTTCTGTAATAAAAACAGGAACATGTTTTCGGCCGTTATGAACACCAATTGTCAAATTTAACATTTCTTCAACGATTGTAGAAGACCTAGACCAAGTATTAATAATTTGATTAGATTTAGCTTCATTTTTAACTTTTAAAACTTTTTTTAAAAGTTTTGAGTCAACAAATGGTCCTTTTTTGATTGATCTTGACATACTATTTCTGATATCTCCTTCTTAAAATTAACTTATCACTTTGTTTGGTTTTTCTGGTTCTCTTACCTAGAGCTGGTTTACCCCATGGGGTTTTAGGGTGCTTCATACCTATACCAGTTTTTCCTTCACCACCTCCATGAGGGTGATCGTTGGGATTCATAACCAACCCTCTTACTGTTGGTCTTCTTCCACGATGAACACTTCTACCGGCTTTACCTAATTTTTGATTTTTGTGATCAAGGTTCCCAACCTGACCAACCGTAGCTTTACAATTTTCTAAAATTCTTCTTACTTCTCCAGAAGGCATTCTCAATAAAACGTATCCAAATTCGTGAGCCATCACTTGCACAACTGTGCCAGCACTTCTAGCTATCACTGCACCTTTGCCAGGACTTGCTTCTACATTATGAACTAAATAACCAACCGGAATTGATTTAAGAGGAAGCGAGTTACCCACTTTAATTTCAGAATCCTCACCACTCATTACTTTTTCTCCAACTTTTAATCCGTCAGGAGCAATCATATAAAATTTTCTTCCATCAGTTGATTTAACAAGAGCAATTCTTGCGCTTCTATTTGGATCATATTCTATAGAGAATATAGTGCCTTCTGTGCCTTCAATAGACCTCTTAAAGTCTATTATTCTATACCTTTTTTTATGACCTCCGCCTCTATGACGAACAGTTATCCTTCCGGTGTTATTTCTACCAGCTTTCTGTTTCATAGGAGCCAAAAGAGATTTTTCAGGCTTTGATCGAGTTATTTCATCAAAATCTGCCGATATTCTTGATCTTTGACCATCAGATGTTGGTTTATATGTTTTCATTAAGTTCCCTCGGTAATATTAATAGTATCTCCAGCAACTAAAGAAACAATTGCTTTTTTATATGAAGGAGTTATTATTTTATTTCTTCCAAATGTTTTTGGCTTTCCTTTTTTTACAATGATATTTATTGAGGTAACTTTAACTTCAAATAGTTCTTCAACTGCTTTTTTGACTGATAATTTGTCAGCATGTTTAGAAATTTTAAATGTGTATTTACCTGACTCTTGTAATAATGTGCTTTTTTCAGTTACTACAGGGGATAATATTATGTCACTAGGAGAGTTAATTTTCATTTTTTGACCTTCTTTTGCTTGCCCCATACTTCTTCTATTTTATTAAATCCTTGTTCAGTTATTACTAGATGATTAGAATTTAATACATCATATGTGTTAATTAAGTCAGCCTGAATAGTTTTAACATTAGGAATATTTGAAGATGATTTTAAAATATTTTCGTTAATTTCAGATTTTTCAAGAAGCACCGAACTTTTCTTGGGTAAATTAAGATCACTAATCATTCCATTTAAATTTTTAGTACTAATGTCTTTTATGTCCAAATTATTAATAAAAGTTATAGTGCCCTCTCTCATTTTTTCAGATAAAGCCATTCTGATAGATGCTTTCTTAACTTTTTTTAAAATCTTTTTTTTATGGGATCTTGGGTGAGGTCCATGAGCAACGCTATTACCTAAAACATGAGAAGACCTACTTCCAACTCTTGCCCTACCGGCACCTTTTTGATTTCTTAATTTTACTGTTGAATAACTTGCATCTCTTCTTCTTAAAGTATTGCTTGTACCTTGCCTTTTATTGCTAAGCAGCGCAACAATTACTTGGTGAACTAAAGAATCATTAAAAGGCTGCTTCCAAATGTGGTCAGAAGCAGAAATTTTTTTTAGAACATCGCCATTAATACTTTTTAGTTCAACTTGCATAATTTTCCTTCATTACAATCACTGTTTTAGAATTTGCACCAGGAACTGACCCTTTAACTTCAATAATATTTTTTTCAGTATCAACTTTTACAATTTTTAAACCTTTTTGGCTAACTTGTACATCACCCATATGTCCTGACATTTTAGTTCCTTTCCATACTCTACCAGGGGAACTACCAGCCCCAATTGAACCAGGGGCCCTGTGCCTATCTGACTGACCATGTGTTTTTGGGCCACCCTTGAAATTGTATCTCTTAACTGTGCCAGCAAAACCTTTTCCTTTGGATATTCCTTGAATGATAACTTTTTCACCGACCTGAAATATACTACAGTCAAAAGATTGACCTACTTCTACAGAATTAACATCACCTGTAGATACTTCTTTAAGTATATTATATTGACTTTCGCTTCTTTTTTGATGACCTAGCTTAGGCTTATTTAAATTATTTTTTTCTTCAAATCCTATCTGAACTGATTCGTACCCATCTCTTTTTGATGTTTTAACCTGTACTACTTTGCATGGGCCTAGTTTTATAACGGTCACAGGAATTGCTAATCCTTTTGTTTCATCAAAAGAAGTTGTCATATTTAATTTCTTTCCTATTAATCCGTTTATCATTTAATCTAGCCTCATTTTAATATCTACACCAGCAGGAACATTTAATCTAGTAAGAGAATCAATTGTTTTTGACCCTGGATCAACAATATCAATAATTCTTTTGTGAATTCTTAGTTCAAAGTGTTCTCGAGATTTTTTATTAACGTGTGGCGATCTAAGAACACAAAATCTTCTAATACTAGTAGGCATAGGTATTGGGCCAGCAACTGCAGCGCCTGTTCTCTCGGCAGCCTCTAAAATTTGTTGAGCAGATAAATCTAGCACTCTATGGTCATATGCTTTTAAAGTAATTCTTATTGCTTGATTAGACATTTATTTATCCTTCATTGGTGCCGGGGCATAGTGATCAAGTTCTTGAGTAAAACTAGCC
>MDTB01126269.1_pt1 | contig 12080 bp, 21 predicted proteins | sample 811161 | NCBI WGS metagenome assembly MDTB01 (sample SAMN05326650, study PRJNA326480) | marine metagenome | isolation source: seawater | place: Mediterranean Sea | collected 2009 | reverse complement strand
TGCATATGAAAAAAAAGGAGCAGCAGTAAAAAAAAGAGAGGATGTTCACAAAATGGCAGAGTCTAATAAAGCTTTTGCACATTTTAGATGGTAAAAAATTATGGCTAGAACTCACACTTTAGATAAATATAGAAATATTGGGATCATGGCCCACATAGATGCTGGTAAAACAACTACCACAGAAAGGGTTTTGTATTATACAGGAAAAAGTCATAAAATTGGTGAAGTCCATGATGGTGCTGCAACTATGGACTGGATGGAGCAAGAGCAAGAAAGAGGTATAACTATTACTTCAGCTGCTACCACTTGTTTTTGGCAAGATCATAGAATTAATATTATTGATACACCAGGCCATGTTGATTTTACAATTGAAGTTGAAAGATCACTTAAAGTTTTAGACGGTGCTGTCGCTGTTTTTGATGGAGTTGCAGGTGTTGAACCTCAGTCAGAGACAGTATGGAGGCAGGCTGATAAATATAAAGTACCAAGAATTTGTTTTGTTAATAAATTAGATAGGACTGGTGCAGACTTTTTTAGATGTGTAGATATGATTAAAGATAGATTAGGTGCTAAACCTTTAGTTGTTCAAGTGCCAATTGGTATTGAAGCTTCTTTAACCGGTGTAGTAGACCTAGTCAAAATGAAGGCCCAAGTTTGGAAAAATGAGGCATTAGGTGCTGAGTGGGAATACAAAGAAATTCCTGATGATTTAAAAGAAATATCTCAAAAATATAGAACTGAGTTAGTTGAGTTAGCTGTTGAACAAGATGAAAAACTAATGGAAGCTTATTTAAATGGCGAAGAGATCAAAGAAGATGACTTAATTAAATGTATTAGATCAGGAACCTTAAATTTTAGTTTTGTACCTGTATTAACTGGTTCAGCATTTAAAAATAAAGGTGTTCAACCTTTGCTTGATGCAGTTATAAATTATTTACCCAGTCCAATAGATATTGGGTCTATAAAAGGGACTAAACCTGGATCTGAAGATGAAATCGAAATGAAGTTTGAAGATGGAGCAGGATTTTCTGCACTTGCTTTTAAAGTGGCTAATGATCCTTTTGTTGGTTCTCTTACATTTATTAGAATTTATTCAGGTACAATCAAAACTGGTACAGGTATTTATAACTCATCTAAAGAAAAAGAAGAAAGAGTTGGAAGAATGCTTTTGATGCACGCTAATTCAAGAGAAGACATTAAAGAGGCAAATGCTGGAGATATTGTTGCCTTAGCAGGATTAAAATATACAATAACAGGTCACACGTTATGTGATGAAGAAAGTCCTGTTTTATTAGAACCTATGGAATTTCCAGATCCAGTAATTGAAATAGCTGTTGAACCAAAAACAAAAGCTGACCAGGAGAAAATGGGCGAAGCTTTAGGTAGATTAGCAAAAGAAGATCCTTCATTTAGAGTAACCTCAGATGAAGAGTCAGGTCAAACAATTATTAAAGGTATGGGTGAACTTCATCTAGATATCATTGTAGATAGAATGAAAAGAGAATTTAAAGTTGAGGCAAATGTAGGAGCACCTCAAGTTGCATATAGAGAAACATTAGAAAATCCCTCTGAAGTGGAATATACACACAAAAAACAAAGTGGAGGAGCAGGTCAATTTGCTAAAGTTAAGCTTCTTGTTGAACCTCAAGAGCCAGGTGCAGGAAGATCTGTTGAAAGTAAAATTAAAGGTGGAGCTATTCCAAAAGAATTTATCCCTGGTGTAGAAAAAGGAATAGAAACAGTTTCAGATAGTGGAATTTTAGCAGGATTTCCAATGATAGATTATAAAGTAACTATACTAGACGGTTTACATCATGATGTTGATTCTAGTGTTTTAGCTTTTGAACTAGCTAGTAGGGCTTGCTTTAAAGAAGCGTGTACAAAAGGCACATTAAAATTACTAGAACCAGTAATGAGAGTTGAAGTAGTAACACCTGAAGATTATATGGGTGATGTAATTGGAGACCTTAATAGTAGAAGAGGTCAAATAAGTACACAAGAACAAAGAGGAAATGCAACAGTTATTACAGCAATGGTACCTTTGGCAAATATGTTTGGTTATATAAACAATTTAAGATCAATGTCTCAAGGAAGGGCTCAATATTCTATGTTCTTTGATCACTATTCAAAAGTCCCTCAAAACGTTCAAGACGAAGTAACAAAAAAGATTGCAGGATAAAAATGGAAAAACAAAATATTAGAATTAAACTTAGGGCTTATGATAATAAAATTTTAGATGCATCTACGGAAGAAATAGTAAATACGGTAAAGAGAACTGGGGCAACTATAAAAGGCCCTATACCTTTACCAACTAGAATTGAAAGGTATACTGTTTTAAGATCACCTCATATAGACAAAAAAAGTAGAGAACAATTTGAGTCTAGAACTCATAAAAGATTAATAGATATTATAGAACCTACACCGCAAACGGTAGAAGCGTTAATGAAATTAGATTTAGCTTCAGGAGTAGATGTGGAGATTAAAATATAATTATGACTGAAATTGCACTTATTGGAAAAAAGATTGGGATGACAAGAGAATTTTATAAGTCTGGTCAGTTAGTTCCAGTTACAGTTTTAAAAATGGAAAAAGCTAGAGTTGTTCAGGTTATTGATAAAGAGAATAGAGGATATAATGCAGTTCAATTAGGTTATGGAAAGATTAAAAATTCTAAATTAACCAAGTCTATGAAGGGATTTTTTGCAAAAAAAAATACTGAGCCAAAAAAAAAACTAAAAGAATATCGTGTTATGAATTTAGAAAATTACAAGGAAGGTAATGAATTTGGACTTGAAATTTTTAAGGAAGTTAAATTTGTCGATACTAGATCAAAAACAATTGGTAAAGGTTTTGCAGGTGCAATGAAAAGACATAATTTTGGAGGATTGAGAGCTACACATGGTGTTTCAGTTTCCCATAGATCACATGGATCTACTGGTCAAAGACAAGATCCAGGTAAAGTTTTTAAAGGAAAAAAAATGGCTGGTCATATGGGTGATAAATTGAGAACAATGCAAAATATTGAAATTATAAAAACAGATTTAGAAAATGAATTATTATATTTAAAAGGTTCAATCCCAGGTTCTAAAAATTCTGAAGTTCTAGTTAAAAAGTCAGTTAAAAATATTAACAAATTAACAATTGATGAAAAAATAAAAGCTGTTGAATTAGCAAAAAAGACACCCGATAAAAAGAAAAAATAATGAAAATTGAAAAATTAAATTTAGATGGTAAAAAAGACTCTATTGAACTATTAGATGCAGTCTTTTCTGCTAAGATTAATAAAAAGTTAGTGAATAGCGTATTATATAAGACCAATGCCAATTATAAAGGTAGACATGCTAAAACAAAACAACAAAATGAAGTTTCAGGACCTACCTCAAAAATTTATGCTCAAAAAGGTACTGGTAACGCAAGACACGCTAGTAGAAAAGCACCTATATTTGTTGGAGGTGGTATTGCTCATGGACCTAAAGGAGAATTATCTTATAAAATTAGAAAATTAAATAAAAGTGAAAAAAAACTAAGCATTACTTCTCTGATAAGCGAAAAAACAAAGAATAATAATTTAATAGTTTTTAAAGATTTTAATAAAGAAATTAAGAAGACAAAAGAAATGAGCTTAATCGTTAAAAAATTTAATATATCTCATTCTTTGATAATATTAGATAAATCTTCAAAAGATAAAATTGAAAAATCAATAAGAAATATACCTAACATCAAAGTAACTGATATTAATCACTTTAGTGCTTTTGATATTGTTAAATTCAAAAAAGTTGTTTTTACAGAAACTTCTGCAAAAGAATTAGAAAAGAGATATTCATAAAATGAGTAAAATTCATTTATACGATAAAATTTTATCACCATTTGTTACAGAAAAATCCACTAATCTTTCTGAACAAAATAAGATAATATTTAAAGTTCCTTCAAAAGCTAATAAAAAAAATTTAAAAAATAATATAGAAAAAATTTTTAAAGTTAATGTAACTAAGATAAATATAATAAATAAACAAAGTAGAACAAAATTAACTAGAGGTAAAAAAGTAAAAATTTCTGGTTTTAAAAAGGCAATAATAACTCTTAAAAAAGGTCAAAACATTGATCTAACAAGTGGAATTTAAAATGGCTCTAAAAACATTTAAACCTTATACAAAATCATCAAGGGGAACCATACTTGTTGATAGAGCGGGTCTTTGGAAAGGAAAGCCTTTTAAAACTTTAGTTTCTCCTAAAAATACCATGAAGGGTAGAAACAATAATGGACATATTACATCAATCAATAGATCTGGTGGTCATAAGAAAATGTACAGACACGTTGATTTTTATCGTAAAAAATTTGATATGACTGCCTCAGTTGAGAGAATAGAATACGATCCAAATAGATCTTGTTACATAATGTTAGTTAAATTTGAAGATAATTCATATGCTTATTATTTAGCTCCTCAAAAAATCAAAATTGGAGACAAAATTGAAAACGGATCAAAAAAAGAAATTAAGATTGGTAATTGTATGCCTTTACAAGATATCCCTGTTGGAATTAATATTCATAATGTTGAGATACAACCAGGTGGTGGTGGTAAAATAGCAAGGTCTGCAGGGACTTCTGTAACAATCAGTGGATTAGATGGAAATTATAGTTTGATTAAAATGGCTTCAGGTGAAGTCAGAAAAATTGATTCTAGATCTCTAGCAACAATTGGTGTTTTAAGTAACCCAGATCAAAAAAATATAAAAATCGGAAAAGCAGGAAGATCGAGATGGTTAGGAAGAAAACCACACACTAGAGGAGTTGTAAAAAATCCTGTAGATCACCCTCATGGTGGAGGTGAAGGTAAATCTGCTGGAGGAAGACACCCAGTTTCACCAACAGGTCAATCAGCTAAAGGTTTAAAAACTAGAGATAATAAAAGAACAGATAAATTCATAGTAAAAAGAAGAAATAAAAGGAAGGATACCAAGTAATGTCTAGAGCAGTGTGGAAAGGACCTTTTGTGGAGGAAAGTTTGATGAAAAAAGTAGACAAATACAAGATAGATCCTAAAAAAATACCTATTAAAACTTGGTCAAGAAAATCTACAATTATACCTGATTTCGTAGGGGTAAGTTTTTTGATTTATAATGGTAAAAAATTTATACCAATAACAATCTCTGAAGACATGGTTGGTCATAAGTTAGGTGAATTTGCTCCAACAAGAACATTTTTTGGTCATACACCAGCAGATAAAAAAGCTAAACCAGCCGAAGCAACTGATAAAAAATAATTATGAGTAAAAAAAATAGATCTAACAAAAATAATGACAAAACAGTCAGATCAATTAACAATAATATTAGATCAAGTGTCAGAAAACTAAACCCAATTTTAAAAAATATAGTTGGAAAAAAAGTTGAAGCAGCTATTAGAGACTTACAATTTTCAGAAAAAAGAATTACGAAAGATGTCAGAAAAACAATCAATTCAGCTGTTGCTAATGCAGAAAATAATTTTCAATATGATATTGATAAATTAATAGTTAAAGAAGCATATTGTGGAAAAAAAATCACTATGAAGAGATTTAGACCAAGAGCTAAAGGAAGAGCTGCTTCAATATTAAAACCTTATTCTAGTATTACAATTATTTTATCAGAACAAAAAAAAATGGAGAATCATGGGTCAAAAAGTTAATCCGGTAGGTTTTAGGCTTGGTGTAAACAGAGGCTGGGACTCAGTTTGGTATGCCAAAAAAAAAGATTTTGGAAACTATCTTATCGAGGATTTTAAAATTAGAGAATATATAAACAAAAATGTAATAAATTCAGGTGTATCAAAAGTTATGATCGAAAGAACTTCAAATAAATGTTACGTAACAATTTATACTTCTAGACCAGGATTTGTTATTGGTAAGAAAGGCAGTGACATAGATAAGATTAAAAATAATTTATCAAAATTTACCAAAAATGAGGTTACGTTAAATATTAAAGAAGTAAAAAAACCAGAAACAAACTCATATCTTGTAGCTGAAAATATTGCACAACAGTTAGTTAAAAGAATTTCTTATAGAAGAGCAATGAAAAGAGCAATGCAATCATGCTTAAGATTAGGTGCCAAAGGTATAAAAGTTTCAATAAGTGGAAGATTAGGGGGAAATGAAATAGCTAGAACAGAGTGGTTGAGAGAAGGTAGTATACCATCTCATACTTTGAGAGCTGACATAGATTATGCTGAGGCTGAAGCATTAACTACATACGGTATAATAGGTATAAAAGTTTGGATTTATAAAGGTGAAGTTTTTGCAAGGGAATTTAGTCAAGAAACTAATAAAATAACACCAAAAGAAGGTAAAGTATAAAATGTTACAACCAGTAAGAACAAAATGGCGTAAAGCCCACAAGGGAAGAATTCATGGTACAGCTTCTAGGGCTAATTTTATAAATTATGGTGCTTACGCACTAAAGGCTTTATCACCAGAAAGAGTCACAGGAAAACAAATTGAAGCTGCACGTGTAGCTTTAACAAGACATATGAAGAGACAAGGAAGGGTTTGGACAAGAATATTTCCTAATATACCAGTATCAAAAAAACCAATTGAAGTGCGTATGGGTAAAGGAAAAGGTTCTCCCGAATATTATGCTTGTAGAGTAAAACCTGGAAGAATTTTATTTGAGGTAGATGGTGTTTCTGAAGAAATAGCAAAAGAGGCACTATATAAAGCTTCTGCAAAGTTACCAATTAAAACTAAAACAATTAAAAGATTTTTATAAAATGAAAAAGCAAGAAATTAAAAAATTATCAAAAGATGAAATTTTGAAAAGTATAGAGAAATTTAAAAAAGATTTATTTAACTTTAGATTTCAAAAGGTAAACTCTCAGGTTACAAATCCGTCTAAGATAAATGAAACAAAAAAAACAATTGCAAGATTAAAAACAATACTAAAGGATAAAATCAATGCCTAAAAAAATATTAACAGGAATAGTAATAAGTGATAAACCTGATAAAACTATTACAGTGGTAGTTGAAAGAAAATACTCACACCCAGTTTTAAAAAAAGTTATTAAAGTAAAAAAAAAATACAATGCACATGATAAAAACAACAAGTTTAAAAATGGTGATAAAGTGTCAATTATTGAAAGTAGACCCTTTTCAAAAAATAAAAAATTTCAAGTAATGGAGAATAAACAATAATGATACAGGTACAAACTGAATTGCAAGTTGCTGATAATACTGGAGCTAAAAAAATAGAATGTATTAAAGTATTAGGTGGATCTAAAAGGCGATATGCCAGTATAGGAGATACAATCGTTATAGCAGTTAAAGAAGCAATTCCAAAAGGCAAAGTAAAAAAAGGATCTGTACATAAAGCTGTTGTTGTAAGAGTTAAAAAAGGAATTCATAGAGATGATGGATCAAAAGTTAAGTTTGATAATAATGCAGCTGTTCTTGTTGATGATAAAGGTGAACCTGTTGGTACCAGAATTTTTGGTCCTGTAACTAGAGAGCTTAGAAATAGAGGGCAAATGAAAATTATTTCATTAGCACCAGAGGTGTTATAATGATTAAAAAAGGACTTAAAGTAAGAGTTTTAGTCGGTAAAGACAAAAAAAAAGAAGGTGAAATTATAGAGATTGATAGAGCGAATAATAGGGCAAAAATTAAAGAAATTAATATGGTAAAAAAACACGTAAAGACAACTAAAGAAAAAAAAGGTGGAATTATTTCTAAAGAAAGTTTTATTCATATGTCAAATTTAAAATTAGTCGATGACAAAGTTAAAGATATTAAAAAGGAAGCTAAAAAATAATGACTCCTAGATTAAAAGAACTTTATTTTAAAGAGATTCAGCAATCTTTAAAAACTCAATTTGGTTTAAAAAATCTTTATATGGGTCCAAAAATAGAAAAGATTATACTAAATATGGGATTAGGATTGGATGGAAATGACTCAAAAATTTTAAAATCTTGTGAAGAAGATATGTCAAAAATTTCTGGACAAAAACCTGTGATTACTAAATTTAAAAAATCTGTAGCTAATTTTAAAACTAGGAAAGGCACAAACGCTGGATTAAAAGTGACATTAAGAAAAAATAGGATGTATGAATTTTTAGATAGACTAGTAAATATAGCACTTCCAAGAATTAAGGACTTTAGAGGGTTATCACCTAATAGTTTTGATAAATTTGGAAATTATACTTTTGGAATTAAAGAACATATTATCTTCCCAGAAGTAAGTTTTGATAGGGCAGACAAAGTAAGAGGATTAGACATAATTATTGTTATAAATTCAAAAAATAAAGAACATAGCTTTGCATTATTAGAAAAATTAAATTTTCCATTTATAAAAAAAGGAGATAACTAGGAATGGCCAAATTAAGTTCAATAAACAAAAATAATAAAAGAATAAAACTTTCTGATAAATTTTATAAAAAAAGAAATGAATTAAAGAAAATTATAATGGACAAAAAAATTACTTTAGAAGAAAGATTTAAAGCACAACAAAAATTATCTAAGTTACCAAGAAATTCTGCAAAAGTAAGAGTTATGAATAGATGTCAAATTACAGGAAGACCACATGGTGTGTATAGAAAATTAAAAATATCTAGGATTGCATTAAGACAACTTGGTTTACAAGGCAAAATACCTGGATTAGTAAAATCAAGTTGGTAGAAAGGAATAAATGAGTTTAAGTGACCCAATAGGCGATATGATAGCAAGAGTAAAAAACGCTCAAGCTAGAAATCATAAGAAAGTTGAACTTCCATCTTCAAATTTTAAATCAAAAATTGCTGATATTCTAAAAAATGAGGGTTTTATAAAAGACTTCAAAATTTCAAGTGAAGATAAAAAACCAGTACTATTAATGGAGCTGAAATATCACTCAGGTAACCCCGTTATAAGTAATTTTGAAAGAGTATCTAAACCAGGAAGAAGAATTTTCTCCAGTGCAGAGAGTTTGCCTAAAATAAATAATGGATTAGGTATTGCAATTGTATCAACACCAAAAGGTGTGATGACCGATATAGATGCTAGAAAACAACGTGTTGGTGGTGAAATTATTTGTAAGGTGTTTTAATATGTCAAAAATTGGTAAAATAAATATTTCTATTCCAGAAAAAGTTAAGGTTGTCCTCTCAGGAAATATGTTAAATATTGAGGGTCCTTTAGGTAAAAAATCAATAAATATAGATTTGGAAATTTTTAATCTTGATATTAATGACGGAAAAGAAATCTCTATTAAACCTAAAAAGTTAGATCAAAATATTAAGAGATTATGGGGCATGAATAGGAGTTTAATAAACAATGCGGTCATTGGTTCTAGTTCTGGATATGAAAAAACTTTAGAACTCGTTGGAGTTGGTTACAGGGCAGCTTTAAAAGATAATAAACTAAATCTACAATTAGGATACAGTCATGATATTAACTTCAATATTCCTGAGGGTATAAAAATTACAGTTGAAAAACAAACAACTCTTAAAATATCAGGTTCAGACAAACAATTAGTGGGATCTGTAGTTTCTAAAATCAAAACATTAAGAAAAATCGAACCTTATAAAGGTAAAGGAATAAGAGAAAAAGGCCAATATGTTTTAAAAAAAGAGGGAAAGAAAAAATAATGAAATTAACAACATCTATTAGAAAAAAATTTAGAGTTACCAATAAGTTAAAAAAGGTTGCCAAAAAAGATAGATTTAGATTAAGTATATCAAGGTCTACTAAAAATATTTCAGCACAAATAATTGATGATACTAAAAATATAACTCTAATATCAGCTTCGTCTGTTGAAAAAGATTTAAGGGAAGCAAATAGATCAAATAAAATTGAATTATCTAAAATAGTAGCTGAAAAACTAGCAAAAAAGGCTCATGAAAAAAAAATTACAAAAATTTATTTTGATAGAGGTGTTTATAAATATCATGGAAGAATTAAAGTTTTCGCTGACACTCTTCGTAAAAATGGAATGGAGTTTTAATTATGGATACTCAAAGAGATAAAAAAAATGATGATATTTTAGAAAAGCTCGTTCATATCAATAGAATTACAAAAGTAGTTAAGGGCGGTAGAAGATTTGGGTTTTCAGCTTTAGTTGTAGTTGGTAATCAAGCTGGTAAGATTGGAATAGCACACGCAAAAGCAAAACAAGTTCCAGATGCTATAAAAAAAGCTAATGAGATGGCTAGAAGAAAATTAATTCATATACCTCTAAGAGAGGGAAGAACTATACACCATGATGTAAAAGCTAAAGATGGATCTGGGAGGATTGTTCTACGAGCAGCCACTAAAGGGACTGGAATTATAGCCGGTGGTCCAGTAAGAGCAGTATGTGAGGTTTTGGGAGTAAAAGATATAGTCGCAAAATCTATGGGTACATCTAATGCACATAATGTCATTCGTGCAACAATTAAAGCATTAAAAAAACAAAATTCACCAAAACAAATATCAGCAATAAGAAATAAAAAAATTTCTGAGATTGTAGAAAAAAGAGGCTAATGATAACTTTAAATACAAGAGAAAAATTAAATAAATCCAAAATTAGAGTAGGCAGAGGAATAGGTTCAGGTAAAGGAAAAACTTCTGGACGTGGAGTAAAGGGTCAGAAATCAAGATCAGGGGTGGCTATTAAAAGTTTTGAAGGTGGTCAAATGCCATTATATAGGCGTTTACCTAAAAGAGGATTTAACCCAGTAGTAAAAGATAATATTGCAATTTTAAACTTAGATAAAATTCAGTCTTTAATAGATAAAAAGAAAATAGAAACATCCAGTGTTTTAAATTCTGATTTACTTAAAAAACTTAAGTTAATTAACAAAAATTCAAAAAAACTTAAGATTTTAGGAACAGGTGCTATTAAGGACAAAATTAATATTGAGGCAAACTTAGCGTCAAAATCAGCTGTGGAAAAATTAGAAAAAATTGGCGGATCAATACAATTAAAGAAATAATAAATGAGCGCCTCATCATCAAATAGTGATTTAAGAAATAGAATTCTTTTTACTATAGGAATATTGGCAGTTTATAGGTTTGGCACTTTTGTCCCTTTACCAGGAATCGATCCTGAACAACTTAAGATTTTGATGGAAGGTAATCAAAAAGGTCTTCTTGGTATGTTTAACGTTTTTGCAGGTGGCGCAGTTAGTAGAATGGCAATATTTGCTTTGGGAATAATGCCATATATTTCATCATCAATTATTGTTCAATTACTAACAGGTGTTTCCGATTACTTTAAAAATTTAAAAGCTCAAGGAGAAACAGGTAGAGCAAAAATTACACAAATAACAAGATATGGAACAGTTTTGTTAGCTACTGTTCAGGGATATGGTTTAGCTGTTGGCTTAGAGTCTTCAGTAGATTTAGTAATAAATCCAGGTGCTTTTTTTAAAATTTCAACTGTTACCACAATTGTTGCAGGAACAATTTTTTTAATGTGGTTAGGAGAACAAATCACTCAAAGAGGAATTGGAAATGGAATATCATTAATAATTTTTGCAGGAATTGTTGCTGAGATTCCAAGAGCTTTAGTGACTACTTTTGAATTAGGTAGAACAGGTGCAGTGTCAACTTTAATGATTTTATCAATTTTTATATTATTAATTCTAACTATTTTATTTATAGTATTTATGGAGAGAGCATTAAGAAAAATATTGATTAATTATCCTAAAAGACAGATGGGAAATAAAATGTATGGTGGAGAGTCATCACACTTGCCTTTAAAAATAAATCAAGCAGGAGTTATTCCAGCTATTTTTGCTTCTGCTTTACTTTTATTGCCAGTGACTTTTTCAAATTTTAATTTGTCTGATAGTGAAACATTTTTAAATTTAAGTTCATATTTTACTCAGGGTCAACCTCTATACATGCTTCTTTATGCATCAGGAATAATATTTTTTACTTTCTTCTATACTTCAATTACTTTTAATCCTACTGAAACTGCGGATAATTTAAGAAAATATGGTGGCTTTGTACCAGGTATTAGACCAGGTGAAAGTACTGCTTTATATATAGAAAATATTTTGACAAAATTAACAACTATAGGAGCTTTGTATTTAACTTTAGTTTGTTTAATGCCTGAATTTTTAATTGCAAATTATCCAATACCATTTTATTTAGGTGG
>MDTB01231419.1_pt1 | contig 12081 bp, 12 predicted proteins | sample 811161 | NCBI WGS metagenome assembly MDTB01 (sample SAMN05326650, study PRJNA326480) | marine metagenome | isolation source: seawater | place: Mediterranean Sea | collected 2009 | reverse complement strand
GGTGATAATTTAAATTTAATTTTATTGATTGAGTCATCACAATAAAGATCAATCTCTCCATTGAGACAAAACAGTAATTGATTACACTTCTTATGAGCATGCATACCTCTCTTACTGCCTGAGAAAGCATTTACGACACTAAAAATTCTTTTTATTTTAACTGGTAATTTTTCAAATTCAAAAACACTCAAGATTCCTTGTTTTTTTGAATCTTCAAAACTCGGGAAGTCATACTTTATCACATCTGATATTGTTGTATCTTTTAATTTTTTCATTTCTGACAGATAAAGTTAAAAGATTATTGCTCAACCTTAGAAATCAATTTATCAGCTAAGTCAAAAGCTGATCTCATGCACATATCAGTATCTCTATACACAAATTCTCCAGTTCTACCTAGTGCGTACATATTTTTTTGATCCTCGATATACTTCATCACAATTTTTTTTGAATTTACGTAATCTTTATTAAGTACACTATAAGCATCAGATGCTTTGTTTAACATAATATCAACAACTTCATCTCGATTTAAAATATTTCGATTAGTTAAATCTTGAATGCATTTATCAAATATAGCCTCAGGATCCATATTCCAAATCTTTCCCCCAACGACACATGGAATCTCTGCTACTAAAATATTTAATCCCTTAGGGCTAGTTTCTAAATGAAATTCATTTGTTTCTGTTAATCTATTGAAAAAACATTCAGTTAAGTAAATTCCACTATCACTTAGAATTTTTTGTTTTTTAGTAACCATACCAAAGACTAATAATCCCAGAGTCTTTAATTCATTTGCTGAATTTATTATTTCAATTGGTGGCGCTGGATTAATCATATTAATAAATGTTTTAGGAGTAATAGTAGATATTAAATAATCTGATCTAAGAGTTCCATTTCCATAGTTAACCTCAAAAGTATTATTTTCATTAAGTTTAATACTATTTACCGAACAATTTGTTTTAATTTTCACTCCATTTTCAACTATAATATTAGCTAATTTTTCTGCAATCTCACCAAATCCTGACCTTGGATAGTAAGTACCTGTTACATCTCGTTTAACATTCATCATTTCATCATTATTAAGTTTAATCTTTAAAGATTGTCGAAATTTATTAATATGATTTTTTCTAGTATGCGGTGGTATTATATCAGGAGATAACTCATCACATGGTATATTCCAAACTTTTTCTGTATAAGGACCAAAAAAAGATTTATATATAAATTTACCATAATTTTTTATGGCCCAATCTTCAAAAGTACGATATTTTTCATTTTCATCTTCTCTAAATAAAGATGTGAAGCGTTGCCAGATAAAACTTAAAAATGCTTTTAAACCAAAAAGTAGCCCAATTTTTGTGAAAACCCCTTTTGCAGTAATCGGAAAATCAATATATTTACCCTTTATTAATAATTTTAAGGATCTAGCTTCTGAAAGCATATCGTAATCAAATAAATCTAGAACTGTTTTTTTAATCTCATCATCATATGAATAGAACCAATGAGGACCTATATCTAAACAAAGTCCATTTTTCCTTACTGTTTTTGCAAGACCTCCAACAACATCATCACGTTCAAGAATAGTTACATCAAATTTACTTTTAGATAATTTCCAGGCTAAACTCAATCCAGAAATACCTGCCCCTATTATTGTAATTTTAGCTTTACTAATATTCTTCACTTAAAATATTAAATAACTTTTTCTGCTAAAAATCTAATCATGGGATCTCTGTTTTCTTTCCATAAAAACTTTTCATGCGATATCTCTTTGAAATCTAACTTCTTTAAGATTGCTTGTATCTTTTTTATAGTATAACAGTTTTTATGATATTGACCTTCACCATTCTGACTACCAAAAATAGATGCAATCAAATAGCCCCATCTATTTTCCATCCCATAACTATAAGTACCGAACCAGTGTTTCTGAGCAATAGCTTCATCATCACTTCTATAAAAATCTTTCCAATCATCCTCAGCATCTAGCCATAACTTAACAATTTCTTCAAAATTTGTAGTTGAAAAACTAAAAATTCCTCTTGGTTTTAACACTCGCTGAATTTCATGGAAAAATTGAGGTTCTTGCTCAAATGAGAGGTGTTCAATCATAGCTTCGCATAAAATTTCGTCTACCGAATTATCCTCTAGGGGCAGATTAAATATATCCCATGGATAAATTGTAATATCATCGGAAAAAGCCCTATCTGGATATCTTTTTCTTAATTGATCTAGGCTATCCATATCTACATTTAAATATCCTTTCAATGGACGACCACCACAGCCTATGTTTAATTTAGTTTTTTTACTACTCAAAGTAATTATCCTCCAAAAAAATGTTTTATAGTTTTGGTTATTCCATCATTTAAGTTTGTTTTTATAGAAAATCCAGTTATCGCCTTGTACCGAGTTATATCTGAAATAAAATCCCTTTTTTCTATAATTGACAAACTCTCAGGCTCTCTAATATGTTTAACTATTGATGTACTTCCAAAAGCCACTGCTTTTTCTCTAACAAGATTTATCGCTTCTTTTATTGTCGCACCAGCGCCACTTCCTATTATAAAATGATTTCCTTTTAATTTATCAATATACATTGGGGCAAGGACAAATGATGAAATAATATCATCAATGTATATGTAATCTCTAACGTAATTACCATCACCGTATACAGTCAAATCTTCACTTTTTAAAGCTTTTTTGATCATTAAATTTAATATACCTCTATCTGAATTGCTACTTTTAGGACCTGGACCATATACATTTGTCAATCTTAGGGAAACACCATTTATAAATTTCATTTTTGTAAAATATTTCAAATAACTTTCAGCCATTGTTTTATGTAAATCATAGGTTGTTAATGGATCATCAAAATGTTCTTCACTTACTGGATTTTTCTTTGGAAGGCCACATTGTGTAGAAGTACCTGCAAAAATTATATCTGCCCTATTTTTATGTTTTTTACAAGCTTGTATAATTAACTGGATTGGCTTAACATTAGATTCATAATCGAATAAGAGATCTTTCTCTGACCTGTAAACACTAGTTTGAGAAGCTAAATGAAATATTATATCTACTGATTTTATATTATCCTCATAAGACTTTAAGGCTTTATAATCAACTTGAACCACTTGTATTTCTTTGTTTTTAAAATAATTAGATCTAATTATTTTTGAACTTGTTAGACATATAATCTTTTTTAATTTTAAATCTTTTAATACTTTTATCAAATTATACCCAATGTAGCCTGATGAACCTGTCAATAATATCGTCTTACCAGCATAAAAATTTTTTATTGATCCATTTACCATTTATAATCAATATTTAGTTCTTCATTTGAAATTCTAACTTCATCTTTTAGATCATATTGGCCAGAAGTTATATATATTATGTCCAGAGGACCTTCTAAACATTTGTATCCATGAAGAACTCCTGGAGGAAAGAAATATAAAACAGGCATAATTATATTATTAATATCTATTTCAACTTTTTTTTTATATGTACTAGAGTTCCTACGATTATCAAACAAACATACCTTTAATATTCCTGAAACAACGTAATTCCACTGATATTGATATACATGTCCGTGCCAAGCTTTGACAATGCCCTCTTTAACTTTTGAATGGCTGATTTGCCCAACATTAATATCGGGGAATTCATTTGAAAATCTTGTTATTTCACGGAAAAATCCTCTTTCATCTGCATGGGTTTTTAAATCAATTATTTTAATATCACTTATCATTATTTTTTTTAAATAGAAGATTAAAGGTGTTATTATATATACTCGATAGATTAATATAATGTGTAGGGTTGAAATTTACAGACTTATAAATAAGATGGTAATTGTTATTTTTAAACAACAATATGAATTCTTTATAATTAAAAACATTATAAGGTATAATTAAATTTATAACACTTGTTTGGCTAGTGACAAAGCTTTCCTCTTTTGTAAAATAATTGTCAGTAAAGAGGATATATTTTGGCTTTTTTAAAAGTAAATTCTTTATCCTATCTATATAATCACTAAAATACTGTATTGATGAGCCAAAATAAAGTATATCTAAACGATTTACATTTTCAATATTGCTAATAAATTTTATTTTTTTTTTAAGAGAAGGGTGATTTTGTAAAATTTCATTTCCTAAAATAACTTTTTTAGGAAGATCGTATATAAAATACTTTAAATTTGAATTCGGAAGGCAACTCAAATTATGAATATATCCTTCACCCAATCCCCCTCCATAATCGAGAACATTAATCTCATTATTATCTATCATTGATATGGTTAATGGTAAAAGATTCGTGATTTGAGATCTGTTATCAGATACATTGAAAAACTTATTTTTATGATAATTTTTAAACTTAAGCCTAGCGATATCGTATAATTTATTTAAGAATTCTTTATCATCGTAATTTGTCCTATTATCTATAGCATCAAAAGTTTTATATACTCCCTTAAGAGTAAAATATTTTTTCTTTCTAAAAAAAAACTTTAAAACTTTTATGATTATAGGAGGAATAAAAAGATTTAAAATTGATTTATAACTCATGTTTACATATCAAAAAAAATTCTTATTTTCTCAATTACCATTTTAAGATCTGAGATTTGAATCTCTGGATATAATGGCAGAGACAAGATTAATCTGCTGACATTTTCTGTGATTTTTAATTGATTATTAAAACGGTTGTGCTTGTAATAATCTTGTTGATGTATTGGGATAGGGTATTGAATGGAAGTCTGAATCTCATTTAATGCAAGAAAATCTTTTAAATCATCACGAAGATCAGTTTTTATCACATATAAGTGAAATACATGAGAACAATTATTATCTAAAACTGGAAGTTTTACATTTAAATCGCTTAAATATTTTGTATAAAAAGCTGCATGTTCTTGCCTTTTTTTATTATCACTATCTAAGTGTTTTAATTTAACATTCAAGATTGCAGCTTGGATTTCATCTAATCTACTGTTCCAACCTCGATATGAACTAATATATCTTTTTTCCCAACCATATTCCCTAAGATAACATAGTTTTTCATATAAAGTTTTATCATTAGTTACAATAGCCCCACCATCACCTATCGCGCCTAAATTTTTAGTAGGATAAAAACTAAAACAACCCATATGTCCAAAATTTCCCACCCGAATTCCCTTATATAAAGCACCGTGTGCCTGAGCGCAATCTTCTATTAATTTTAATCCATGTTTATCACTGATCAATTTTATATTATCCATATCACAGGGTTGTCCATAAATATGAACAGGAATAATTGCTTTAGTTTTCTTTGTAATTGCTGATTCAATCAATTCTGATCTAATTGTAAAATGATCTGCATCTATATCGACAAATATTGGTTTTGCTCCTGCTAAATCTATAGCTGACGCAGTAGCAACTGCAGTATGAGAGGATGTTATTATCTCGTCTCCGGGCTTTATACCTAATGCAATCAAAGATAAAAATAAGGCTTCAGTTCCATTGGCTACGCCAACTGCATATTTTGAATTATTATATTTGGCAAATTCTTTTTCAAATGATTTTACCTCCCTCCCAAGGACATACCATCCACTATCTATAACCCTATTTATGGCATTCTTTATTTCTTTCCTATGAGCTTCATTTTGAGCTTTTGGGTTTGCACTAAGAATCATTTACAGTATTTTAACCTTTGGGACATATGTGATCCACTTTCCACCCTGCTCAATAAAATCTTTCTCTTTATCCATTATTTCTTTCTGATGATTATAACCAAATAAGAGAGCATAGTCGGGATAATTTGATTTAAAATCTGAATGTTTTCTTATAGGTATATGAGCACCTGGACTAAATTTACCTTGTTTAATGGGTGTTGTATCATATATACATTCTAAATGATCCATAGTGATATCACAATAATTAATGATTGTTGTACTTTTTGAAGTTGCAGCATATCCTGCAATACTTTTTCCTTCAGACTTTAATTTATTTAATAAATTTATTAATTCATTTCTGGATGATTCACAATTTTCTTTAAACTTATTAAACGTAGATAACTTTGTTAAACCCATATTATTTTCAAATTTTAATTGCTCTTCTACTTTCTTACTAACAGGCTTTTTACCTTTATGAGCAATTACATATCTCATTGAACCTCCATGAGTAATTTGTGGTTCAACATTGATAACCTCCATTTCAAATTTATCAAAAAGATATTTAACAGAATGTACAGAAAACAAAAAAGTATGCTCATCATAAATTTGATCATAGGTAGTATTCTGAATTACATCACCAAGATATGGATCTTCAAACATCACTATGCCATCAGGTTTCAACAAACTTTTAATTCCTTCAACAATTTTATTTATATAAGGTATATGACACATGACATTGGCAGCAAAGAAAGCATCCGCTTTACCGTACTTTTTAATTATTTTTTTTGATAGATCATTATCAAAAAATTCTACCATCATATTGATACCTTTTTCCCTAGCAATTTTTGCAACATTTGCTGAAGGATCAACACCAAGATGCCGAATATTTTTCTCATGAAAATTTTTTAACATTATTCCATCATTACTTCCTATTTCCACCACAAATGGATCTTTTTTATCTATTAAGTAATCATTAAATATTTGATCAGAGAATTTTTTGAAGTGATCCTTCATATATTCAGAAGTCCCTGAAAAAAAGGCATAATTTTCATTAAACATTTGTTTTGGTTCAGGCTGATTCAATAATTGAAACATTTTACTTTCTTCTGAAAAACCAACTTCCATCTCAAAAAAGTATTCTTTATTAAAATCCTCTTTTTTAAGAAACCCGTTAGCAATTGGCATTTGACCAAATGACATAAATTTTTCAATTGAATTATTACAAACATAGCAACGCTTTTTCATTTTTTAACCTTCTTTTAGATGTTTTGTATCTTTAATTTTGAAAAGTTATTCAAGTAATCAATAACAATTTTTTCGGATGTTGGAATATTAATTAATCTATTTATTTTTTTAGTATTTATTTTATAATTATATACTGGGCTACTATCTTTATTGATTTTAACACTCAATCCGTAATTTTTCGATAAATTTTGTAACAATAAAGGATGATTTCCAGATAGATTATAAATATTATTAATTAATCTTTTTTTTAGTATCTCATGAAGACATTCAGCTATTAAATTAGTATCAATCATTGCTAATTTAGATTCTAATGACATTTTAATTGACTTATTATTAATGATATCAAAAATAGGGCCTTTCTTTAATCCTTTCCCAACTACAGTACCAGATCTTAATATTATATAATTTTTAGAATATTTTTCTACGAGTCTTTCAGCTAGCCATTTATTAAAACCATAAAAATCTAATAAGCTAGGATCTATTTTTGAATCTTCATGAGTTGAGTCATAGTTACTCTTGTTTGAATAAACATCTACAGTGGATATATAAACATAAATATCGCAATTAAAATCTTTTAATGTTCTTCCAACGCTGACAACGTTATCAAAAAAATCACGATGTTTATCTTTGTTTGCTTTGTACCTTAATGAATTTCCATTACAATTAATTATTACATCAGCCCTTTGTCCTATACTTGAATTATAATTTTGCCTATTAATGGAAATAACATTAAAATCATTTTCTTTCAAATATTCTTGCAATTGAGAGCCAATCAAACCATCTGAACCAATGATAATAAATTTTTTTAAATTTTTCATTATTATAATTATAGAAGGTTTTTATTTACTTGGCTTTATTGTCGGTTTTGGAATTGGGACTATAAATTTTCCACCATCTTTAATATAATCACTATTTTTTAAAAAAAAGTCTAAATAATTCCATGTCAGAAGTAATGCAAAATCAAACTTTTTTTCTAAAAATGATCTCTCACTTACAACCGGAATATGAGATCCAGGTGTAACTTTACCTTGCTTTAAAGGATTGGTATCAGCAATACAATCAATAAGTTTTTCATTTAGGTTAAAATAATTTAACAATGTATTACCTTTTGCCGGAGCTCCATACCCTCCAATTTTGATTCCGATCTTTTTTTTCTCACTAATAATATCATTAACCGTATTCTTAATAGTTTCAACCTTGTGTTTAAATTCATTATATTTTTCTAGATTATTCACGCCCCAATTTTGTTCTGATTTTAACATTTTTGAAACGTTATTCGAAATTTTTTCCTTCCCATTAAGCTCTTGAATAAACACTCTAATTGCAGGGCCTGAAGCTCCAAAGCTTAATCTTTCAACATCAAAAACTTCCAACTTAAACTTTTTTAAATATTTTACAAGGGGCGTTAAACTCAAATAGCATAAATGCTCATGGTATACAGTATCAAAAATGTTTTTATCAATTAAATCAATCAGATAGGAAACTTCTATTACAATAACTGAACCTTCTCCAGTCAAAATTTTAAAACTTTTTATAAAATTATCCATATCATCTACGTGGACAAAAACATTTGTTGCGGTAATTATTTTAGGCATACCAAAGTCTTTTAATATTTCTCTTGCTATATTAGGTGTAAAAAAATCATTTATGACCTTATATCCATTTTTGATAGCAATATCTGCTACATTTGAAGGCTCTACCCCCAAAGAACTTACTTTTGTGTTTTTGTAGCCTCTAAGTAGAACACCATCATTACATCCAATATCAATGACAAGATCATTACTTTTTAAACTAAATCTTTTAATTAACCTGTTAACTAGTTCTTTATAGTGATTTTTTAAAGCTTTTGAAGTTGATGAGAGGTATAAATAGTCATCAAATATTAACTCTCCTGGAACGACATCCAAAAGTTGTACCAATGAGCATTTATTACATATAAATAATCTTAATGGATATTTTACTTCTCTTTTAATTTGAGACTTTAAAATAAAACTATTTGATGGTGGATGAAAACCTAAATCCATAAAGCAAGTTAAATCATTTGATTTACAATATCTGCAATCTGTTCTAGTTATATCAAATACATTGTAGCTTTTTTTTATTTTCATAATGAAGTTATTTTATATTACTTAAATACCAATCCGCAGTCTTTGCAATACCATCTTTTAATTCTACTTTTGGTCTATATCCAAGATTCATTATTTTAGATATATCTGGACATCTTCTTAAAGTTCCGCCTTCGGCTAATTTCCCAGGTTCAACTTTAATTTTTTTTTCAAAATAGTTACTAATTTTTTCAGCAATACTTCTAATTGATATTTCATCCTCAGTCCCGATATGATAAATATTTAAATGACTACCATATTCTTCTAAAACCATCAAACCTTCAATAAAATCATCAATAAAACAAAAAGCTCTTGTTTCAGCACCATTACCCTGAATTTTAAAATCAATGATATTTTTATCATTAATTTTAATAAGTTTTTGCATTCTAAGTATAAATTGGGGAATTACATGTTCAAACCCCATATTAGGCCCATAAACATTATGAGGTCTAAAAATTACTACCCTTTCGAAAAACTCTCTTCCATAGTTTAAACATAATAATTCACTGATAAGTTTACCACCTCCATATGAATAACGAGGATTTAAAGGATCGGGTATAGAAAGGCTGACCTTTTCGCTAGTAGGGATATGATTGGGTGTTTGATATACTTCTGAACTTGACGCTAAAAATAATTCACGAATATTATTATTTTTACAAGCATCTATTACATTTAACATCCCTCTTACGCCAACATCTAAAACTAATTGTGGTTTTTCATAAAAGTTTGAAGTTCCATTTATAAAAGCTAAATGCCATACTCCATCAATATCCTTAGAGGCCTTATTTAGCACATCTGGGTTCCTAATATCTCCCTCAATAAATTCAATTTCATTTTTCAAATCATTCAAAGAATTTAATGAGGATCTATATTGATTATCTAAAATTCGAACACCATACCCCTTTCCTAATAATCCTCTAACTAGGCCTCTACCTATGAAACCTGTACCCCCTGTTACTAAATATTTTTTTTTCAACTTTATTTATATCCTTATGATTTAAAAATAATTATTTAGCTTTTATGTTAAACAAATCTATTACATATTTACTTTTATAATTTAAATTTTTGTATCCATCATGGGGTGCAGCAATTATAATTACATCACTTTCATCTATCAATACATCTGGATCTAAAAAGGTCTGGTCTTCTACATAAGGATCTGAGCAAATGACTTTAGCACTGTTGAAAATTAAAATTTTCCTTAGTTTGTATGATAAAGAGTCTCTTATGTCATCAACATTTGCTTTAAACGCCATGCCTAAAATACCAACGACTACCTTTTCAAGTTTATATTTTATCTTCAATTTTTCAACTATATAATTAGGCAAACCTTCATTTATATTCATTGCGGCTTGGCCAAGCAAGAATTGATTATTATTAAAAGCTGAAATTTGCATTGTATCTTTAAGTAAACATGGGCCGGCTGCAAAACCGGCAGAAGGAAGACCACTAGCTCTATCATAGCCCTCAATCATTATATCTCTAATTCTATCATAATTTTCGCCAAAATCCTCTGCAATCATATAAAACTGATTAGCAATAGCAAATTTTATATATCTAAAGGAATTGGAAAATAATTTAACAAGTTCTGCCTCTCCTATGCTTGTCTCAATTATTTTAGGAGATATTTTACTGAAAAGATTTGATGCTTTTTTAATAGCATTTTTAGAGTAACCAGCCACAATTTGAGGTAACTTTGGAAGTTCTTGGACTGCATATCCTTGAATTATTCTTTCTGGGCAATATGACAAATCCCAATTACCTTTACCTAACCTTTTCAATATTTCTTCACAAATTCTTGGAAAAACAGAACTTCTAATAATTATAAGTTGAGAAGGATTTAAATATTCTTTGATATCATCAAAAAATTTTAAAAACTTTCTTAATTTTGGATTCAAATACTCATCAACAGGAGTGCCAACAGCTATTATTACTATTGATGAATTTGAGATACAACTAGATTCTAATGATACTTCTAAATTACCTTTCTTTAAACTTTCTTTTAATAATGACTCTGCTCCATACTCAACATAGGGGAGTGTTCCGTTCAAAACAGTTTGAGCAACTTCTTTATTAATATCATTTAGACATACTTTTAATCCTTTCGATGCAAAAACTATCCCCAGCGGTAACCCTACATGACCAAGACCACCAACTATACAAATATCATATTTATAATTCATTTTTTATTTTATTTAATTAAAAAGATTTGAAACTATAGTGTAAATGTAAAAAATAATTAAAAGTGGAATCGTTAAAACTACAGAAATAAATTTTAAAAAATTAGAATAAATTAATCTGAGAAGAGTCTTTTCAGTACCTATAAATGTTTTGGGGTATTTATAAAATTTAGTTTCTACTTTACCAAAAATAAATTTATTGAATTTTAATATATTTTGATAGCTTTCTATATTCCCAGTTGTTGGAATGATTACTAGATCATAATTGCAATTTCTTAAAATATTAATTTCATCAATATATTTATCACTATACTGAAATATATGATTTGAATAAGTATAAACTTTTTTTACAGATGATATTAATTCCATCGTTATTTTTTGTTCTGGTCTTGTTAAAATACTAAGTTCAACTTTATTACCATATTTTTCGAAGATATCATCTACAACATATGCCATTTCTTCAGTCCGTACTGATCTGTATAAAAGTAATTTTATCATTATTCACCGGCCCATTTATTATCAGAACTAATGCTAAATAACCAAACAATTGGAACATGAATCTTAGATAAAATATTATTTTTTAGCTTTGGCTTATATTTTAACATTTTTCCGGCTTTTTTAAAGCTTCTTAGTACAGCCTTCATATAGATTGTGGAGCTATTAAAAAAAGAAAAATAAATACAATAATAGAATATTTTAAAAAGATATAATAGTGAAAAGGGAAAAGAATAATATTTTAAAATTATCCAAATTGCGCTGTTAATCCCATTCATTGTTAATATATCTGATGGTCGGTTACTAGGAGCTGCTTTATGATAAGCTGTTAATTCAGGTATCAGAGCAGTATTGAATCCATTAGAGATTATTCTAATCATCAATTCAACATCTTCTCCTCTAGAGGACCAAGCCCAATCATAATCCATGAAACCTACTT
>MDTB01208295.1_pt1 | contig 12081 bp, 9 predicted proteins | sample 811161 | NCBI WGS metagenome assembly MDTB01 (sample SAMN05326650, study PRJNA326480) | marine metagenome | isolation source: seawater | place: Mediterranean Sea | collected 2009 | reverse complement strand
TAATGCAAATTAAAGACTTAAAAAAAATATTAAAAGAAATTGGTGATAATGTTAAATTTGAACATGATCTTAAAAAAAAAAATTGGTTTAATATTGGAGGAAAATCAAAAGTCTTTTATAAGTCTGAAAATTTAAAAGAATTAATAATTTTTCTAAAAAAATTAGACAATAAAGAAAAAATATTTATTTTGGGGGCCGGCTCTAACACTTTAGTTAGTGATGGCTTATTTGATGGGGTCGTAATAAAATTAAGTAAAAATTTTAACAATATCTCTCTTTTGGGTGAAGATATAATAATTGCAGGAAGTGCAGTTTTAGATAAATCTTTGTCAGATTTTGCAATGAGACAAAATTTAAGTGGATTTGAATTTTTATCTTGTATTCCAGGAACTATTGGTGGTGGAATTAGAATGAATGCAGGTTGTTTTGGAAAAGAATTTAAAGATATTTTATTATCAATTCAAGTAATTGATAACTTTGGAAATGTGAGAACAATTTTATCAAAAGATATAAAATTTGATTATAGAAAAAATGATTTACCTGAAAATTTAATTTTTTTAAGTGCCTCATTTAGAGGAACAAAAGGAGATTATAAAAAGATAAATGATAAAATAAATAAGCTCAAAAGTGAAAAAAAAAAAAAATCAACCAACAAAGATTAAAACAAGTGGAAGCACTTTTAAAAATCCAGTATCACAAACACAAAAAAAAGTCTGGGAACTCATTAAAGAGTCCGTTCCTTTAAATAAAAGTTTTGGGGATGCTTGTATTTCAGAAAAACATTGCAATTTTTTTGTAAACAAGGGAAATGCTAAATTCAAGGATATGAAAAATTTAATAGATTTTGTATCGAAAAATGTTTTAGAAAAAACTGGAATTAATTTAGAAAAGGAAATTAAAATTTTAGAATAATTTGAAAAAAATATTAGTAATATCTGGTGGAATATCTAAGGAAAGAGTAATAAGCCTTGATACGGGAAAACAAGTTGCAAAAGAACTTGCTAGAAACAATTATATTGTAAAAATTATTGAACCAGATTTTAAACTAATTAATGAAATTGAATTATTTAAGCCCAATATTATTTTTAATGCATTGCACGGACAATTCGGAGAAGACGGTTACATTCAAACTATTCTGGAAACAACAGGAATACCATATACACACTCAGGAGTGATTCCATCAGCTATTGCTATGGATAAAGAACTGTCAAAAAAAATTTTTTTTAAGAATAATATACTAACTCCAAAATATATCGCTTACTCTTTTGACCAATCGGAGTTTAATTTAATCAAATTAATTGATAAGAGATTAAATTTTCCAGTTGTAATTAAACCGATTAATGAAGGCTCAAGTGTAAATGTATTTATCTGTAATAAAACAAATATTTTAAAAAAACTTAAGTTATTGAGGAATTATAAAAAAATTATTATTGAAGAGTTCATACCAGGACGTGAAATCCAAGCAGCTATTATTGGTACAAAAAAACTTGGAGCAATTGAATTAAAACCAAAAAGAAAATTTTATGATTATAAAGCAAAATATAGCTCTAAAGCAAAAACGAAGCATATTATTCCAGTAGACTTAAAAAAAAAAAAATATCAAACCTTAATGAATATTGCACTTAAAGCTCATAAATTAATTGGTTGTAGCGGAGTTACTCGTTCAGATTTTAAATATCATAAAGGAAAATTTTATCTTTTAGAGATCAATACGCAACCTGGAATGACAAACCTTTCTTTAGTGCCTGAAATAGCTTCGCATAAGGGTATTAGTTTTATTAAACTTATTGAATTAATTTTAAAAGATGCCTCAAAACAAAAGTAAAAAAATTCTACTGTATTTTTTTTTATTTTTAATTATTGGAACTTTAAATAACAAAAATTTAAACAATCCAAATCTTTCAAAGATAAGTAAAATTAACGTTGAAGGTCTTAGCGAAGTAAAAAATACAGAGGTAATTAATAGTTTAAACTTTTTAAAAATTAATAACCTTTTCTTTTTAGATAAAATTAAAGTTCAAAAAACATTAAATTCAAATAATTTAATCCAAAAATATACCGTTTACAAAAAATATCCCTCTACTTTAAATATAAAGATAGAGAAAACAAAATTTTTAGCTCAGATTACAAATGATAAGGGTAGTTTTTTTTTAGGTTCTAATGGCAGATTAATTAAAACAAATGACTTAAGAGAGGATATTCCTTTTATTTTTGGAAATTTTAAAATTGAAAATTTTCTCCTGTTTAAAAAAGAAATTGATGATTCAGAGCTCGATTTTAATTCAATTAAAAATTTATTTTTTTTTAAATCTGGAAGATGGGATATAAAAACAAAAAGTGGGCTTATAATAAAATTGCCAAAAGAAAATATAAAAAAATCCTTAAATTTAGTTGTTAATTTTATAAATCAAAAAAGTGAAATTGAAATGAGCGTAATTGACATACGTCAAAACAACCAAATAATTGTAAATGGAAAATAAATTAGATTTTGAAACTTTTGTATTTATAAGTTCAAAAAAAATAATTATCAGTGTTCTCTCAAAGAATAATCAAAAAGTTTACGATAAAGAGTTTAAACTTGATCAAAATTCAGAAACTCTTAACTTTGAAGAATTAGATTATTTTCTTAATCAAAATATTTTCAAGATTGAAAAAAATATAAAAAATTTTGTAAAAAAGATTAATATAATTTTAGAGTCAGAAATTTTTTTTTCAACTGAAATTTCATTAAAAAAAATCGATTACGAAAATCTTATCAATTTTAAAACATTAAATTATCTTTTAAGTGAAGCTAAAGATTGTTGTAAAAAAACTATTGGTGAACGAAAAATAATTCATATGATAATTAATAATTATCAAATTAACGATAAAAGTTACCAATTTATGCCTAGTAAGATAAATAGTAATATTTTCTCAATAGATGTAAAATTTATTTGTATTTCTACTCATTTAATAAGAAGTTTAGAAAAAGTTTTTAAAAAATATCAAATCTCTCTAGGTCAGGTTGTAAGTGCAAATTATGTTAAAAAATTTCTAGACCAAGATGAAAAGGACATAATTGTAATGGCTAAAAAAATAATGAATGGATATAATTCAAATGAGGTTTTAATAGTAGATAAAAGCTCTAAAAATCAGGGTTTTTTTGAAAAATTTTTTAATTTTTTTAATTAAATCTGTATTTTACAGTAACATTTGTTGTTTTTGAGTTTTTATAACTAGCCCTTAAAAGGCTAGAGTGTCTTCTTTAAACCAAAAAACTATCAAAGAAAAAATATTCTTTAGTGGAGTAGGTCTCCATAGTGGTAAAATTACGAAAATTTGTTTAAATCCATCAGAACCAGATACAGGTATAGTCTTTAAAAGAACTGATTTTAAAAGGGACAATTTAGTATTTCCTAATTTTTCAAATGTTAGCAATACATCTTTAAATACTACAATTTCAAATGAGCATGGAGTTAAAGTTTCCACAATAGAACATTTGATGGGAGCTTTATTTGGGTTGGGTATTGATAATGTTCTAATTGAAATAGACAATGAGGAAGTTCCAATTTTGGATGGTTCAGCAAAAGAGTTTATTGAAAAACTGTTAGTAATAGGTTTCAAAGTGAGTAATGCCCCTTTAAAGATTATTAAGATAAATAAAAAAATTGAATTTAATGACGGTAATAGAAAAATTTCAATAGAACCATCAAAGTTAAGTTTAGATATAGATTTTGAATTAAAATATGAAAACAAAATTATAGGTAATCAAAGAAATAAAATTAATGTTTACGAGGACAACCTAGAAGCAATATTTAATTCAAGAACTTTTTGCTTATATCAGGATATTGAAACTATAAAAAAAAGTGGTTTAGCTAAAGGGGGCAGTCTAGGTAACGCGATTGTTGTAAAAGAAAATGAAGTTTTAAATAAAGAGGGACTTAGAAATCCCAAAGAATTTGTAAATCATAAAATTTTAGATTGCATCGGAGATCTTTACACTTGTGGATATAGATTATTGGCAAGCATAAAATGTTCACAAGGTGGACATTATTTAACAAATCAATTGCTAAGAAAAGTATTTGAAAATAAAGAAAACTTCTCAATTGTAGAAATTAAGGAACGAAGTTTGCCTCATACAGTTATTGATAGAACCTTTTTAAGATCTATAGCTTAAATTAAACATCTTTATAATCTTTAATTTAGATTATATAAAACCTCATGAGTAGAATTAAGAATATATTAATAATTTTGTTATTAATACTATCGAGCTCCTGTTCAAACGAAAAAGAAAAAATTTCATCTATTAAGGAAATAAACCAAGATCTAGAAATATCAACTACTTACAAAGAAGCTTATTTTGCATTAGAAGATGGAGATCCTTATTTTGCAGCAAAAAAATTTTTGGAAGCAGAGCTTTTGTTTCCTCAATCAAAGTGGGCACCAAGATCAGCGTTGATGGCAGCATATTCTTATTATTTACAAAATTATTATGCAGAGTCTCTCTCAAATCTCGAAAGATATTTAAAAACGTATCCTAATGATAAAGACCAAGCATATGCTCTCTATTTAATTGCGATGTGTTATTATGAAACTATTGAAGATGAAAAAAGAGATACTGGACCTTTACTTAAAGCAAAAAAACAATTCGAATTAGTTTATAATGAATTTCCAGATACTGATTTTGCAACAGATGCAAAATTCAAAATTGACTTAATTCAAGATATTTTAGCGTCAAAAGAAATGTACTTAGGTAGACATTATATCAAAAAAGGTAAATGGATTGCTGCTATTAACAGATTTAAAAATGTAATCGAACAATATCAACAAACTATTTTTGTAGAAGAAGCACTTCACAGATTGGTTGAGATAAATTATAAAATAGGTCTTTTGGATGAGTCTGAAAAATATGCAAAATTATTAGGTTATAATTACCAATCAAGTGAATGGTATAAAAAATCATATTCTGTTTTTAATGCAGACTATGAGGCTAAAATTAAGAAAATTAAAAAAAATGAAAAGAAGGGTGTTTTAAAAAAATTTAAAAAACTTTTTGATTAATATTAGAATGAATAAAGATTTGATCAAAAAAAAATATAAAAAAAAGATTGAATTATTAAATTATTATAATTTAAACTATTATAATAAAGATATATCTGAAATTCCTGACTCAGAATATGATTTATTAAAAAAAGAGATAATTGATTTAGAAAAAAAGTATAATTTTTTAAAAAGCAAAAATTCTCCACAAATACAAGTAGGTTACAAGCCTTCAAAAAATTTTCAAAAAGTTCCCCATAGAGTAGTTATGCTATCTTTATCAAATGCATTTTCAGAAAAAGATCTAAATAATTTTGAAAAAAAAATTTTGAATTATCTAAATAAAAAAGACAATTTTTTAATTGAGTATAGTGCTGAACCAAAAATTGATGGAATATCTGCTTCTTTAAATTATAAAAATGGAAAATTATTAATCGGATTATCAAGAGGCGACGGAAAAGAAGGTGAGGATATCACTAGAAATTTAAAAACTATAAGTGATATTCCAAAAAGTGTTCTAAAAAAAGATTTTCCAAAGGATATTGAGATTAGAGGAGAGGTCTTTATTCAAAACAGTGATTTTATTAAAATAAAAGATAAATTTGCAAATCCAAGAAATGCTGCCTCCGGTTCTTTAAGACAAAAAAATTCGGAAGACACAAGAAAGATGCCTCTTAAATTTATTGCCTATACATTTGGTTTCGAAAATGGTCTTAAAGTAGAAAGTCAAACAGAATTCCTAAAAAAATTAGCTGACTGGGGTTTTAATACAAATCCATTAAATAGAAGAATTATTGGAGTAAAGAATTTAATTAAAAACTATCAGGAAATTGAAAAACAAAGATCAAACTTAGATTTTGATATTGATGGTATTGTTTATAAGATTAATAATTTTGCGCTTCAAAAAAGATTAGGCAATGTAGCAAATGCCCCAAGGTGGGCAGTTGCCCATAAGTTTTCATCAAATAAAGCCGTCTCAGAAATTTTAGATATTGAGATACAAATTGGAAGAACTGGAGCCTTAACTCCTGTCGCAAAAATAAAACCAATTAACATAGGTGGTGTTATGGTATCAAATGCTACTTTGCATAATGAAGATGAGATAAGTCGGAAAGACATTAGAATTGGAGACACTGTAATAGTTGAAAGAGCTGGAGATGTAATACCTCACATTCTTTCCGTAGATTTAAAGAAAAGACCAAAAAAGAGTTTAAAATTTTTATTTCCTATCAAGTGCCCATCATGTGGTTCAAAAACAATTAAAGAGTTTAATACAATTACCAAAAAAAATGATGCTGTGAGAAGATGCTCAAGTGAAGGTTATTATTGTGAAAAAATTTCAATTGAAAAATTAAAACATTTCGTATCAAAGGAAGCTTTAAATATAGATGGATTTGGAAAAAAAATTGTAGAAAACTTTTGGAATTTAAATTTAATTAAATTCCCTCAAGATATTTTTAAGCTTGATTATAGTAAAATTGAAAATCTAGAAGGATGGGGAGAGCTGTCAGTCAATAACTTAAAATATTCTATTAATGATAAAAAAAATATATCTCTTGAAAGACTAATTTATTCATTAGGAATAAGACATATTGGATTAGAAAATGCAAAATTATTATCAAAACATTTTAAGTCTTTTTCAAATTTTAAAGATTTAAATGATAATAAAAATTATGATGAATTAATAAATATTGATGGAATTGGTGACACTCAAATTAATTCTATAAAAAATTTTTTCCTTAATAAAACAAATTTAAAGATTTTAAATGAACTAGCGAAACTGTTAAACATTAGTGATTCAGTGACCGAAAAAAAAAGTGGTTTATTAAAAGATAAAACGTTTTTAGTTACTGGAAAATTAGCTGGTATAAGCAGGGCAGAGGTTAAATCATTGATCGAATTAAACTCAGGAATAACAGTTTCTAGCGTATCGAAAAAATTGAATTATTTAATCATAGGTGAAAAACCAACAAAAAGAAAAGTTGAAAGTGCTAAAGAATTTAAAATTAAAATTATAGATCAGGAGCAATTTTTAAAAATGCTAGATAAAACTAGCTAGCCATTTTTTTTCCTTTAAGTTTAAATATTTTGATATTTTTGAGTAAACTTCTACGTGGTATTTGAATAAATAGTTTTTTTCAAATTGTGTTAATAAATTAAAATTAATTAAATCTTTTTCAATTGGAACCATAGTTAAATTTTCAAAAAAAATTTGATTAGATTTTTTTTTAACAAAAATTAAATTTTCAATCCTTATGCCAAATTTATTTTTTTTGTAGTACCCTGGCTCATTACTTAAAATCATACCTTCTCTTATTTTAACATTATTTAGTTTTGATATAGATTGAGGTCCTTCATGCACATTTAAAAAAAAACCTACCCCATGACCAGTTCCATGAGGATAATCCAAATTACTCTTTTTTAAAAATTTTCTTGCCCTTACATCAATTTTTTTACCGATATTATCTTTTTTTAAATTTGTAGTTGCCACTGCAATATGACCTTTTAAAACTTTTGTAAAAATGTCTTTTATCTTTTTTGGAGGATTACTAAAACAAATTGTTCTAGTGACATCCGTTGTTCCATATTTGTATTGACCACCAGAATCGCACAAAAAAATATCTTTTTTCTTTATAATTTTACAATTTTTTTTATTTGCCCTGTAATGAACTATAGCAGCATTCTTTCCTGAACCAGCTATGGTCTCGAAGCTTGGACACAAGTATTCTTTATTTTTTTTTCTGAACTTTTCTAATTTATTTTGTGCTTGTACCTCTGTAATTTTTTTTTTGTTTTTAGTTTTAATCCAATAAATAAATTTTGTTAATGCTGCTCCATCTAAATTGTGTATTTCAGCCATATTATTAATTTCAATATTATTTTTAATTGCTTTTAAAATATAGGTAGGATCCTCTTTCTTAAGAACTTTAAATTTAGATTTAATTATATTTTCATAAAATATTGAACATGATTTAGCGTCAATAATAAAATAATTACCCCTCAGTGTTAAAATTTTTTTTGAAAATTCTTTTACATCACAAATTTCATTTGAATTAATTATCTTATTTTTAATAAGAGCTTTGCATTTCTGAACCTGTGTTATTAATAGTTTCTTTTTATTTTGACTAATTATTAATCTGGAGTTAGGTATTGGACTGTTAGGAATATCATTACCTCTTATATTTAAGATCCAAGCAACATTTTCTGGCGCACTTACAAAAAGAAAATCACATTTATTCTTTTTAAGATAATTTGAAATTTTGCTAATTTTAGAAAAACTACTTTCACCAACTATATCTTTTTTCAAAGAGTAAAACATTGATGAGGTGTCATTTTTGGGGCTTTTAATCTGATCAATTAGGTTTTTAGAAATCAATTTAATCTTATTATGTTTCAAAAAAAACTTTTTAATTTGCCAATGTGTAAAAAGTTTAGGATCTATACCTAAAGTTAAATCTTTAAATAATTTACAATTTATTAATTTTTCATAATTTATTATTTTGAATTTTTTTCCACATTCTATTTGACTTTGAATTGTATATCTTCCATCTATGAACAAATAATTTTTTTTTTTTAAGATTATTGCTAGGCCTGCTGAACCACTAAAATTTGAAATAAATTTTAGTCGATTAATTTTTGAGTATTCGTTGAAAAAATCATCGTTTTTAGGAACAATGTATCCATCAATATTATATCTTTTAAATTTATTTCTTAAAGTTTGAATTTTACTCATTTTATTCTCTTTTGATATCTTATCCAACCTGGGCTTCTGGTTCCTTCATCAATCTCAAGGTCTTGATTGAATTCAAATTCATCAACATCATTAACTTCTTCATCAAAGTAAGAATTTTTATCTAAATACTTGCTTGGTAATTCATCTAAAAATCTTGAGGCCATACTATCAATCCAATCGCCCTGATAAAATCTATTCATCGAAAAAGATATAATAGCTTTTCTTTTTGCTCTAGTAATTCCAACATATGCAAGACGTCTCTCTTCTTCTAGACCACTTTGTCCCTTTTCTTCAATCGATTTTTGGTGAGGAAATAATCCCTCTTCCCAACCAGGTAAAAATACCACATCAAACTCTAATCCTTTTGCTGCATGCATTGTCATCATATTTATTTTTTCACCGTCCCATTCTTGATCTATTGAAGTTGCAAGAGATACATGCTCTAAAAAACTCTCTAAGTTATCAAATTCTTTCATAGCATTAAGTAATTCTTTAATATTTTCTAGTCTATTTTCATTTTCCAGATCTTTTTTATTTTTTAACATTGCAGAGTATCCCGACTCATCTAAAACAATTTGTAATAATTTGGTATGATTTTGGTTTTTTTCACTGAAATTTTTTCTCCATTTATCTAAGCAATCTAAAAATAAACTTAGACTAATTTTTGCTTTTGGTTTTAGTAAATTTAATTCTAGAACTTTTTTAGATCCTCTTTCTAAACTTAAATTATTTTCTTTAGCGATTTCATGTATTTTTTTTAAAGTACTGTCGCCTATAGATCTTTTTGGATTATTAATTATTCTTTCAAAAGCTAAATCATCTTTTTCTTGGTGAATTAATCTTAGATAAGCAACACAATCTTTAATTTCTGCTCTTTCATAAAATTTTGTTCCACCTAAAATTCTATAAGGTATACCAATTTTAAGGAACCTTTCTTCAAATTCCCTTGTTTGAAAAATAGCTCTAACAAGTATAGCTATATTATTATAAGAAAAATTTTTTTTTATTTTTTTTTCAATTTCATCTGAAACACCAACAGCTTCATCTTTTCCATTTTTAAAACAATTTAATTTTACTAAATCTCCTTCATCCAAAGTAGCTTTGAGTGTTTTGCCAACTCTATTTTGATTATTAGCAATAAGATTAGAGGCTACAGATAAAATATTTTGAGTTGATCTATAATTTTCTTCTAGTCTAATAATTTTTGTATTTTCATAAACTTGATCGAAATCTAAAAAATTTTTTATTTCTGCACCACGCCAACTATAAATTGATTGGTCGTCATCTCCTACGCAGCATATATTTTTATTTTTTTCAGACAAAAGTTTAAGCCATTTACTTTGTATAAAATTTGTATCTTGATATTCATCAACCAAAATATATTTAAAATTTTTAGAATAAATATTTCTTATATCTTTATTTTTTTCAAAAATTTTTACCACATGCAAAATCAAGTCTCCAAAATCACATGAATTTAATTCAATTAATTTTTGTTGATAAATCTTATATATTGGTAAGATAGTTTTTTCATAAATATCTTTTTGGTTGATGATCACTTCATTCGGGTAATATCCCTTATTTTTCCAGCGATCAATTATTGTAAGAATATACTTAGGAGCAATAAGCTTTGTATCTATATTTTCCCCCTTACAAATATTTTTAATAAGTCTAATTTGATCATCTGTATCAATTATTGTAAAATTTGAATTTAAATTTACTGCTGATGCATGTTTTCTTAAAAGTTTCGCACATATAGAATGAAATGTACCAAGCCAAGAAAGACCAGTTGCAGTGGAACCAAGAATTTTACTAACTCTTGTTTGCATTTCTTTTGCAGCCTTGTTTGTAAAAGTCACTGATAAAATTTGATTAGGGAACGCTTTTTTCTCTTTAATAATATTAGCAATTCTTGATGTCAGCACTTTGGTTTTTCCTGATCCGGCGCCAGCAACTATGAGTAAGGGTCCATCAAGATAATTTATTGCCTCTTTTTGGGCTTTATTAAGATTTTTTAAAAAATCAGAGTTTACCATTTTAAATATTTAATTATAAGTTGAGCAAATTACTATGAGTAAACATATTTCATTAAACAAAAAAATTAAGAAACAAATTTTATATATAAATGATTTAATTAAAAATAATTTCGATAAATTAAAATACTTTAAATCAAATTTTAAAAAAATATTACTTAGTAAAGATAATAGGGTTTTTTTAAGTTTAGGGATAGTAGTTATTTTGACACTTTCTTATTTTTTAATACCAACTTTTTACAACAAAGATGTAATTCAATCTCAGATTAAGAATCAGATTTTTAAAAATTATGATTTAGATATTCAATTTGATAAACAAATCAATTATGGTTTATTGCCCACACCTCATTTTTCTTCCAAAAATTTAATAATTTTAAGAGATGGAAATAAAATAGGGGTTTCAAAAAATTTAAGAATTTCAATTGATATTCTAAAATTTTTTTCACTTAACAAAATAAAAATGGGAGATTTAGTTTTTGATAAAACAGATTTTAATTTTTATTTAGATGATGTAGATTTTTTTATAAATCTTCTAAAAATAGACCCAAATGAAAATAAAATCTTTTTTAAGAAAAGTAATATTTTTTTTAAAAATATCAATGATGAAGTATTGTTTATTAATAAAATAAGAAATAGTAAATTTTATTATGACTCAAACAATTTGCAAAATATTTTACATTCAAAAAATGAAATTTTTAATGTCCCTTTCAAATTAATTGTAAAAAATGATAAATTTAATAAAAAAATTTTTACCAAATTTAATTCAAAAAAAATTAGATTAGATATAGAAAGTGAAACGAATTACGATAATGAAAAAAAAGATGGTTTACTTGATATTTTGTTTATTAATAAAAGTACTTCATTAAGATATGAAATTACAAGTAATCAATTAAGTTTTATATCAGAAGATAATAAAAATTCTTATAGAGGTATTGTTGATTTTAAACCTTTTTATTTATCTGCTGATTTTAGTTATGAAGGAATTAGTGCAAAAAATTTATTTGATGAAAATTCAATTTTTGTAGATCTAATTAACTCAGAAATTCTAAATAATAAAAATTTAAGCGCTGAATTTAATTTCAATGTAAAAAATATTACTAACATAAGAGAATTAAATAATTTAAATTTAAAAGCCTCTATAGAAGAAGGTAAAATTAATTTTTCAGACTCTGAAATTTTATGGAAAGAAAATTTAAAGATTTCTTTTAGAGAAAGTTTATTGAATGTTGATGACGAGGGTATTAATTTAAATGGTACTGTTGTACTTAAATTTGATGATATAAATAGTTTTTATAGTTC
>MDTB01169898.1_pt1 | contig 12081 bp, 12 predicted proteins | sample 811161 | NCBI WGS metagenome assembly MDTB01 (sample SAMN05326650, study PRJNA326480) | marine metagenome | isolation source: seawater | place: Mediterranean Sea | collected 2009 | reverse complement strand
TGATCCATCAGACTCAACCCCGTCAGCTGTAGCACTTCCAAGATTACTTTGATTTAAAACTCCATTAAGATTTAAGTGCCAACCGTTATCGGTAATTTTCGTATAATTTGCTTGCCCAGAATTGTTGTGGGCGTTAAAACCATCAAACGTTAAATTATTCTGATAATTTACGTCCGTAATTAAATTTATAGCACCTGATATAGCCGAGGGACCAAAGTGTACCCCGTTAGATCCTTTGTATATCTCTATTTGTTGTAAAGTTTGAATGAAATCTTGTCCAAAGTCATGCATACCATCAGTTACTGACTGATCATTAATTGCTATTCCATTGAGCAAAACTAAAGTGTAGTTGGACTCTCCTCCTCTTAAAAAAACCGATGAGCTTTGTCCCGGGTTACCATTTTGAAAAACATTAAGCCCACTTTGGTGTTTTAAAATGTCTGAAAGATTTGAAAATCCAGATTTTTCTATATCTTGTTTTGTAATTATTATTTTTTCTACGCCTGATCTGCTTATTACAGATGTATTATTTGTTTTAGAAATTAACAAACATGGTTTACCAGTACTATTCCATTTACACTCTTCTAATTCACTACTATTAGCTAAAGATAAGTATAAACATGAAATAAATATTAAAGTTATTTTTTTCATATCGGCTCCTTTGTAATCAAAGCTTGTTTGCTTCTTTAATTTTTGTGCCGATGTCAATTTTTCATTGCAGAACTAGACTTCTCCTGGCCATCATTCAACAGCGGGCTTTACTGGGTGGCGCTCCGACTTTACGGTTGCAGGTACAGCCAATGTATTTCACACTGATTTCCCACCATGCGTTTCAGTACAAATAATAACTATATTTTTTTTTTGGTTAAGTCAATATTGATAAAATTTATATTTAAACCAATTTTAAGAAATTTTTATAAATTTTTAAACCTTCTTTGCCACTTTTTTCAGGATGAAATTGGAAAGCACAAAGATTACCTTTAGAGATGCTCGAACAATATTTAAAATTTTTGTAATCTGCTGTTGAAGATATTAAAGATTTATCTACCGGATCTACATAATAAGAATGTGTAAAATAATAAAAACCCTTTAATCTATCCACCTTAAGAACTTTGCAATCATTTTCTTTTTTAATTTTATTCCATCCTATCATTGGAATTGTTCTTTTTTTTTCCCCATCAATATCATTTTCACTAATTCTTTTTACCTCACCTTCAAAGAAATTAAGGCCTTTGCACTTGCGAAATTCATTACTGTTTGAAAATAAAATTTGCATACCAACACATATAAACATACTTGGTTTTTTTTTTGAAAGTTCTTCAAGAATTATTTTATCAAGATTTTCTTTTTGTAATTTTTCCATTACAAAGGAGAAGCTCCCAATGCCAGGCACTACTAATGCATCAATATTTTTGTCATAATCCTTAAGTTTTGATATATGAACAACCTCAGTATTGTGCTCTTGTAGCGCATAAAAAACACTCCTTATATTTGAAGTGCCAGTGTCTATAAGGCCTATTTTTGATTTTTTTTTCAAATTCTTACTTTTACTCCTTTAGATGATAAATATTTTTTAAGCTCGACTATTGTAATTCCTGATTTATTTTGAAAATTAAAATTTTTTAAATAAAAATTAGTCCCAATAGTTTTATTTTCTTTTTCTTCAATTAAATATCTATAATGAAATAACGATGCAATCGAAACACCATCCACATCAGCTCTTTTAAAGAGTTCCAGTATATTTTCTTTAGGACCCGCGCCACCATGTGCTATTAATGGAATTTCAATTCTTTTTCTTAAGTCTTCATAAAAATTAACGTTAAAACCCTTTCTTTTACCCTCCAAGGAAATATCTGTAATAATTATCTCTCCAATTCCAATTTTTTGTAATTTATCAACCCATCGGTTTAACTCCAAACCAGTTTTTTCTCTTCCAGTTTCGATTAGTACCTCGTAATTATTTTGAAATTTTATTGTATCAATATTCACTGCTATTGTAGATGAGCCGTACATTTTTACTAAATTTTCTAAAAAATTTGGATTTTTTACTCCAGCAGAATTAACAACAATTTTATCAACACCAATTCTTAAGAGTTTATCTACATCAGGTAAAGTTCTTATACCCCCACCAACTGAAACGTTTACAAAAATACTTTTTGAGTTTTTTTCAATAATATTAATTAAAGCATTTCTATTATATAATGATGCCACAACATCTTGAAAATGAATTTCATCGATTGTATCGTCGTAATATTTCTGTGAATAATAATTAGGATCACCTAAATTTCTTAACCCTTCTAAACTAATTCCTTTTACTAATATACCATTTTTTACATCTAATCTTGAAATAATTCTTTTAAACATTTTATTCAATTATTTTTTTTAATTCCCAACGATTAGATTTTTTACCCCATATATGGTCTGGTCTAAATTTATCTGCAAGTTCAATAAATTCATTTTTGTTCATAGATATATAGTCAAAAAATTCATTTTCATACCTGACGGGAAATTCTCCATCGAATTTTTTAATGAGTCTTTTTCCTTCATCTTTGTTAATATGCCCGTTTCTGATTTCTTGCGCTGAGTCAAGCATTGCTCTTCCGACTCCAAATTTTATATATCTAGTATAATAAAAGAAACCATCTGTTTTATCATCCATACTAGCGTATTTTTGAAAAGTTCCCTCTGTTCTCTCCGGGTTAGCAGAAAAATCAGTTTTCTCTACTGCAAAGTAATAATTTTCCTGAGGTATCCATCTTAAAAAGTACCCAAGCCAAAAAATTTGAATATTTTTTTTTTTCAATTCATTAGGTTCTAGAGGACAATAACTCATCAGATCTGAAAGTTTTATTCCTTCATCAATGTATTCTTGCACTTTTTTTCCTCCAAGATATACATTTTTAAACTTTTCTCCCTGCAAAGGATCAATCTCATACCCTTTTTGGTCTGACACTTCGTTATTTAAGCTAATTCCACTAGCATTATGTGAAATCTTTTTTCCTCCCTCACCAGGATTTTCTCCAAAAAAAATGAGAGGTATATTAAATTTAGCAGCCATTTTGACTACAAACGTTTTTTGACCAATTATGAATGGCTGGAAAGGATGCAAAAGTCTTAAAGTTGCCTCTCTGGTAAGTCTTCTGTGTATTTTACCATTTGGGGTATATAAGTAATTATCAAACCCACCTTTGTGTATCCAATTTTGAAAGTTTTTCCAACCGACTTCAGTATATAAATGAGGAGACCAAGTAACAGTTAAAGGATTCATGTTATACTTATATTTAAGAGTATGAGATTGAAAAATACTATCTTTCCCGCCACTACCGCCTACTATACAATCATACTCACCATTTTTTTTTCGAAATTTATTACATAAATCTGACAATTCTTTTTCTCGCTCTTCCCAATTAGTAGTTTGATCCCACTTTGTTTTATGAAAATTACATCCAGCACAAACTCCAGCGGCGTCGAATTCAATAGTCTGTTGAACAGTCTCCTTCGTATGAAAATATTCATTTGTTGATGTAGGCTGTTGGTTAGATAAATTGCAATTTTTGCAATACTTAACCTCTAAAGGAAGACCATTTTTGTTTTTTTTGATCATTTTAGTTAAATTCAATAAATTATTAGCATTAATTTCTTTACTGTTCAACTATTGAACGTTATATCTATATTTTTAATTAAAATGATTAATTCAATAAGAATTGGCCAAAAAGTGATCTCAAGCAGATCTAACAAGGTATTTGTAATTGCTGAAGCTGGCGTATCTCATTTTGGCTCATTAAAAAAAGGTAGAAAATTGATAGATTTAGCAGTGTCCGCCAAGGCAGACGCTGTAAAATTTCAATCTTATATAACTGAAGAATTGGTTCACTATAAATTCAAAAAATGGTTTGACCGATTAAAGCTTAAAGAAGTCAATTTTAACTTTATTAAAAGTCTAAAAAAATATGCTGATAAAAAAGGTATTATTTTTTTGTGCACTCCTCATACAGAGACAGCAGTCGACTGGCTAAAAAGTTTAAATCTTGTAGCTTATAAAATTGGATCAGGCGAAATTGGAAATTTTGAATTTCTGAAAAAAATAATCAAACTGCGTAAACCGATGATAGTTTCAACGGGAATGCATAGCACAAAAGAATTAAAAAAATTAAAACTTTTCTTTAGTAAAGAAAAGTATAAAAAAGTTATTTTTTTAAAATGCAACAGTCAATATCCAACACCAGATCGTGAAATAAACTTAAAAAGCTTTGTTACTTTCAAAAAAATTTTTAAAAATAATTTAGTTGGTTATTCTGACCATACCAATCATGATTTAGCAATAATTGGATCTATAACTTATGGGGCTAGGGTTGTTGAAAAACATATATCCTTAGATTTTAATGTAAAAAATGCACAAGATTGGAAAGTAAGTTTTAATAAAAAAGGTTTAGAGGAGATGGTAAAGACAATAAGGAAAATTGAAGAAATTTTAGGTTTAGATGAGATTAAAGTATCTAGTAATGAAAAAAAATCCAAAATATGGGCGACAAAAAGTATATTTGCGAAAAGAAAAATATATCCTGGAGAAAAAATTTCTTTAAAAAATGTAAAATTTCAAAGACCTGGAAATTTTCTTAATTGTTCAGAATTTAATAAAATAAATAATAGGAAGGTATCAAAATTAATTAAGACTAACCAAGCAATAAAATTGAATGACTTCTAAAAAAAAAATAGTCTTTTTATCCGGCAAAAAAGGAGGATTCGATGCGATGCTTCCTTTTTTAAAACTGATAAAGAAAAAAAATGATTTTGGATTAAAAGTTATTTTAACAGATCAACACTTAGAAAAAAAGTTTGGTGAAACGTATAAAGAATGTGTGCATGAGTTAGGAAAAAAATACATTAAGACAATTAAAATTTTCCAAAAAAACGATCAAGCAATATCAAGAACTGTCGGAATGTCAATTTTACTCAAAAATTTATCAAATTATATAAATAAGTTTAAACCAAACCTTTTTTTAGTTTATGGTGACAGAGTTGAAAGTTTAATTGGCGCTATAGTTGCATTGAATTTTAATATACCTATTTGTCACTTCCAAGGTGGAGATTTATCGGGCAATATAGATGAGAAAATAAGACACTCTATTACAAAACTTTCAGATCTTCATTTGACATCGAATCATCATAGTTTATTGCGGGTAATCAAAATGGGAGAGAACAAATCTTCCTCTTTCACGATAGGCGATAGTCACGTTGACTCTTTATATAAATTAAAAGGTACTAAAAATAGATTTAATGAAATTAAAAAGAAATATAATCTTCAAAACAAATATGTAGTTTTTTTAATGCACCCTGACGGACTTTCAAAAGAAAGAAATCAAAAATTTTGTCATCAGGCATTGTCAGCTTTAAAAAAAGTTAATTTGCAAACAATTTGTATTTATCCTTGTACTGATATTGGCTATCAAGGAATAATCTTAGAGTTAAAAAGATTTTGTAAAAAGAATAAACAATTCAAAGTTTATAAGACTATTAGACATTACGATTTTGTGAACTTGCTCAAAAACTGCTTATTTTTCATGGGAAATTCGTCATCTGGAATTATAGAAAGCTCATACTTAAAAATTCCTTTTATTAATTTGGGCAATAGACAAAAAGGAAGATTGTATGCCTCAAACGTCGTTCACTCTAAATTTGATCAAAAATCTATATTGAAGGTAATTCAAAAAACCCAAAAAAATGAATTTCAAAGAAAATTGAAAACAGTCAGTTTTTTGTACGGTAACGGTAAATCTTATTTAAAAGCTTATAATATTATAAAAAAAAAAATCGGAAAACTATCTACCTTTAAAACTTTTTATGAGTAACAAAAGATTATTATACTTTAAAAATATAAATCTTAATTTTTCAAATTATAAAATTTTACAAAAAAATTTTAAGATTAGTTCGATAAAAAATTTAAAACAGACATCAAAATTAGATAAAAAAATTTTGGATGAAATTTTTGCAATATACTGTGATCCGAATTACTTTTTTTCCAAAAAATTCTTGAAAAAATTTGAAAATTTAAGAATTCTAATTTCATCAACAACTAGCGTTGGATTTATCGATAGAGAGTATTGCAAAACTAAGAAAATAAAGATTATTTCTCTTGAAAAACAACAAAAATTTTTAAAATCCATAACACCTACGGCAGAACATGTATTTGGACTTATTTTAATGATAAGTCGAAATTATTTAGGCGCAATAAAATCTGTCAGTCAGGGTAAATTTAACAGAAGACCTTTTGGTGGATTTGGAATGTTATCAAGACTAAAGATAGGTATTATTGGATACGGAAGATTAGGTAAATTAGTAAACAAAATTGCAAAAGGTTTTGGAATGATAGTTTATAAATGTGATGTCAAACAAAAAAATTTTAAAAAAGTATTGAATTTTGTTGTTTCTAATTCAGACTTTATCTCATTGCATATTCCTTCAGAAAAAAATTATGAATTTTTTTCTGAAAAGAACATTGGTAAAATTAAAAAACCATTTTTTTTAATTAATACTTCAAGAGGTGAAGTGGTCGATGAAGAATATATTGTAAAACAATTAAAACTAAAAAATATTTTAGGATACGCAACTGATGTATTGAAAAATGAGTTTTCTCATAACTTCAAACTTAAAAAAAATCAAATTTTTAAGAGTAAAAATAGATATAATATTATAATAACTCCTCACATTGGCGGATCCACAAAAGATGCTTGGAAACTCACTGAATATCAGGTAATAAAAAAACTCATTAACGAAATTTAGATGAAAAAAATATTAATATTAGGTGGCGATGGGTACTTAGGGTGGCCTACTGCTATGCATTTAGCAAAAAAAAATTATAAAATTCATCTTATTGATAATTTCTCTAAAAGATCGATCGAAAACGAGAACAGTATAACTCCTCTTTATCAAATAGAGACTATGAAAAATAGAGTAAATATATGGAATTCTTTAAATAAGAAAAATAAAAGATTAACTTTTTCATTTGGAGATTTGTTAAATCATAGATTTATTTATGAAGAATTAAAAAAATTCAAACCAGACCATATCATACATTATGCGGAACAACCCTCCGCACCTTATTCAATGGCAGGAAGATCACAAGCAGTTTTTACTCAAAATAATAATATAATTGGCTCTTTAAATTTATTATTTGGAATCAAAAAGATTTGCCCGAAAGCTCATTTATTAAAATTAGGTACCATGGGTGTTTATGGAACACCTAACATCGATATTGAAGAAGGATTCATAAATATTAAACATAAAGGTAGAAAAGATAAAATGCATTTTCCTATGAAACCCCAAAGTTATTATCATTGTTCAAAAGCCGCTGACTCAGTTAATCTGTATTATGCATGTAGAGTTTGGAAACTTAGAGCAACTGATTTAAATCAAGGTGTAGTATACGGAATTGATACACCTGAGACTTCTCTAAATAAAAAACTTAGCACTAGTTTTCATTATGATCATATTTTTGGAACAGTGCTGAACAGATTTATGGTGCAAGCCGCATTGAATTTACCATTATTGATTTATGGATCTGGCAACCAGACTAGAACTTTTTTGAATATAAACGATACTTTACAGTGTGTAGAGTTAGCAATTAAAAACCCTGCTAAGCAAGGTGAATATAAAGTAAGAAATCAATTTACAGAAGTATTTAATATAAAACAATTAGCTATGCTCATTCAAAAAGCCTCAGCTTTAATTGATATAAAAACTAAAATTAATTTTATAAAAAATCCAAGGGAAGAAATGTCTAGTCATTATTATAAACCCAGCAATAAAAGCTTTATCAAAATTGGCTTGAAAGCTAAAAAAATAAATAAAGATTTTATAATAGAAAATATTAAGAAAATAATTAAGTCTAAAAAAAATGTAGATAAAAAAATAATAGATCCAAAAATAAAGTGGAATCACTAATAAATTTAAATGTTAAATAAAAAAAGAATCATAGCATTGATACCTGCGAGAGGTTCTTCTAAATCAATTAAAAAAAAGAACTTAGTTAAGGTTAATAAAAAAACTTTAATTGAAAGAATGTTTAATGTTTTAAAAAAATCAAAATATATCGATAAAATAGTTTGTTCCTCTGAAAGCAAATATATCATTAATCATTGCAAAAAAATAAAATTAGATTTTATAAAAAGGCCAAAAAAATTTTCGAAAGACGACACAGACATATTTTTTGTAGCAGAACACTGCCTTAATTATTTAAAATCAAAAGGTAAAGATTACGAAATTTTGATTTTAGCTCAGCCTACATCACCATTCGTGAGAGTAGTTGATGTGAATAAATTGATCAATATTTTATCTTACCAAAAAAAATTTGTTTCTTGTCAAACAATACATAAAACTCCTCATAATTATCATTATTTAAATTCAAGAATATTGACCAAGGATAATGTCGTAAAATTTAAATTTGAAAGGGAGAGACAAAATAAAATTAATAAGCAAGAGAAACCTCAGTCTTACAGTTTTGGTAATTTAATTGCATGTAATGTTTCTAATTTTTTAAAGACCAAGGACTTTTTTTGTCAACCATGCAAAGGTGTTGAAATAGACAAGCTTTCAAGTTTTGATTTAGATGATAAAAGCGATTTAGAGGTAATAAAAAAGTATCGGCATGATTAAATTTCCTGAGTTTAAAAATAAAAAAAAGATTGAAAAATATTTTAAAGAGATAAAACTAGATAAGTTATTAAATTCCGAAAAAAACGATAAAAAAACCTTTCCACCTAATTTATTAGATCTATATCGAATTCACAGGTTTGTGATCAAAAATAAAAGAATTTGTGCATTAGAATATGGCACTGGATGGTCTTCAATAATTATACAGCATGCTTTAAATATTAATAAACTTAGATTTAAATTACCAAAAGGATTAAGATTTAAAAATCCTTTTTCTCTCACAATTTTAGACGATGATAAAAAATATCTTAATATTTCAAGAAAAAGATTTTTGAATTTTTTTGGAAAAAATATACGGACAAAATTTTCTTATTCTAAAACAAGAATGGTAGAATATAAAAAAAAATACGGAACAGAGTACACAAATCATCCAGTATTAAATCCTGACTTTATATATTTAGATGGACCTTCACAGCATTTAGTTAGAGGAAAAATAAATAATTTTACAACAAATCATCAAGATTTAATGCCAATGTCTATAGACATACTTAAGTACGAACACTTTTTAACACCTGGAACAATTATTCTAATAGATGGAAGAACTGCTAATGCACGTTTTTTAAAGTTAAATTTACAGAGAAATTGGTTGTATAAACATGATGTAAAAAATGATCAAAGTATATTTTATCTTCAAGAAAAACCCTTAGGACAATTCAATAAACTTCAATTAAATTTTTATAATAATAAAAAAATTTAGATGCTTAATAGAGTTTTTAAAGTTTTAAAATCAATAGTGCTTGGCAAATTTACACTAGCTGAACCATCAAAAAAAAAACTTTTAATATGGGATAATAATCTAGCAAGTTGTATTTTAAGATATGTAAATAAAAAAGATGCAACCATTCTTCACTTAAGAGAATACATTAATTTAAACATTTTATTTAAAAATTTTTTTAAGTTAAAGTTTTCAACTCTTGACTATTTCGATTCCTATATTGATAAGGTTGATCCGAAAGTAGTAGTTACTTTTACCGATAATGCAGAATTATTTTATAAATTAAAAAAATCTAATAAAAGAATTAAAATATTTATACAAAACGCCTGGAGATCAGCAGATAATGATATTTTTGGAAGATATCAAAAAAAAACAAAGATAAAAAATTTTTATGTTGATCACATGTTAGTTTTTAACCAATATATAGGTCAAAAATATAATTCATTTATAAAGGGAAATTACAAACCAATTGGTTCTTTTCGTTCAAATTTAATTCCAATAAAAAAAAAATTAGCAAAATATGATATCGTGTATATTTCAACATTCAGAGAAAATCCACACACAAAAAAAATAAATGAAAAATATAGTGTTAATAGCATACAAGCTCAACTTGCAAAATATATATTGAACTTTTCAAAAAAAAATAAAAGGAAATTTGTTATTTACGGAAAATCATCTCCCAAAAAAGAAAAAGCCTTTTATAAAAAATTTTTAGGAAATGAAGGCTGGACATATATTGCTAAAAATCCAAAAATTACAGATGACAATATTAAAATACGTCAAACATATAGTTTTATTGATAAGTGCAAATTAGTTGTTTCAATTGATTCAACTTTAGCCTATGAGGCAATTCAAAGAAATATAAAAACTATATTTTTTGATTTAAAATCTCTAAATAGTGACTTGAATTCTCGAAAGTTTGGATGGCCTCTAAAACTAAAGAGGGAAGGTGTATTTTGGACACGTAAACTATCCCAAAAATCATGTGATCAAAAATTGTATAAAATATTTAATATGAAAGATAATAATTGGAACTTAATATCTAAAAAATATACTAAAAAATTAATTCCGAGAGATGAAAATAATTCTACCTTTGTGAAATTATTGAAAGAAAATAAAATAATCTAAGAACTTAGTTATTTATCTTTTAAGAAACTAAATATCGATGGATTTATGACTAATTGGCGTATAATTGGATGAGCGATATAATAATTAAGTTTTTTTTTTACTCTTTTATTAATTAACAAAGAATTTCTTCCTTTTAAAAATGAAATTAGTGTTTTAGCTCTAATTTTGTCATCGTACTCTTTTTCTATTGATTTTATTTTTTTGGGTTTTTTGAATTTTTCAATGTAGAGAATCTTTCCATCATCTATTTTTTTATTCAATATTAAACAGGTGCAAAATATTTTTTTTTGGGTTAGCAAACTATAATACAATACAGTGCTTCCACCATAGTTTGGTAGCATACCTGGATGACAATGAATTATTTTTTTGTTTTGTAAAATGTCACTTGCTATAATTTCACCAGGATACCCGCTATAAACGATATATCTTGAGTTTGAATTATTTATCTCATCAGTAATATTTTTATTATTAATATTATTTGTAGAATAAAATACTATTTTTGTTTTAAATTTTTTAAGCATATTGAAAAATTTTATATTTTTATTTTTACAATAGTAAATAATTTTTTTTGGGACTAATTTATTTATTAATAATTGCTTAGTATACTCTTTAGATCTTGTTGTGTTTGCAAGTACTATAGAAAATTTCATTGAATATAATTTTTTATTAATTTTATTTCGTTTTTTAGATTATGGGCATAAATTTGTTTTAAAGTCTTATTTTTTAACAAACTATATCTAATTAGAACTTTTTCATTAAGTTTAATTAAAAAATTTAATTTTTGAAGTTCATTTATATTTGGAATTTTATCAATTAAATACGCAAGATAGATGTAACTATTTAAACTTGTTTCCTTCTTACTAATAGATAAAAAATCAGAGTTGTATTCATGTAATATTCTCAAATGAACACTAAATTTTTTGTAAATTAATAATAATTTTAATTTTTCATTATTATTCAAATAATCTTTATTTATTAAATTTTTAAGATATAGCTCTATTGTAAACTTATTTTTTTTTAATTTATTTTTTTCTTTCATTAATCTTAATTGCGAACCATAAGAGTTAATAATTTCTAACTTAATTTGAAATAATTTTTTAAAAATTTTATTGGGGTAAAGTGTATTATGATATTTTTTCTTTAATGAGTTTTTTATTAATCGTATAATTTTATAATTTTTCATTAAGTATTATCAATTATCTAATTTTGAGTTTTTTTGTTATCTCTTTTACAATTGGATCAACGTTATCTAAATTTTTGTTATTATTTATTACTATTGAACCTTTAATCGGCTTGTTAAATCTAATATCAATGCCTACTACGTTTTTTATTTTTCGCCTTATTGCGTTTTTATATAATTTTTTCTTGTCTCTTAATAATAGTGTACTTAAATTTACTTTTAAAAAAACTTGCTTATAGTTTTTAATATTTTTTTTATTCCATCTTTGCCATTTTGGAAAATTTGATAAAACAGACCCTATTACATTTAATCCCTGATCTGATAAATATTTGGTTAACTTTGATAGTCT
>MDTB01183411.1_pt1 | contig 12082 bp, 12 predicted proteins | sample 811161 | NCBI WGS metagenome assembly MDTB01 (sample SAMN05326650, study PRJNA326480) | marine metagenome | isolation source: seawater | place: Mediterranean Sea | collected 2009 | reverse complement strand
TTGATCGGGGCAGCGCCGCGATTAATTGGGTTTTTGGTATTGTCGGGGATGATCGGAACTGTCTCTGCGTTACTCGTTGTCATAGCCATGAAAAAGGCGCCAGCCTCAGTTGTTGCGCCGCTTGGTTATGTTGAGATCGTCAGTGCCGCCATCATCGGATATCTGTTTTTCAAGGAAACAATCGGCTTCACCACCATCATTGGGTGCATGATCATTCTTGGCATGTCTTGGTTGTCGGGCAGGATAGAGACGAGTAAGCCCTAGCCTTAACGCCCCTCAATCGGCAACTTGGCTTAGCCTTGAAAGCCCGTCATGGACATTTGCCTTGAGCCCGATTTCTTCAAAATACAGCCGCAGACGTTGATTAAATCCATCAGGCGTGTTTAAGGCCGCGATCAAGTCATCGCTCGCCATTCCATTTAGACTAGAGGCAATGAGTTGACGTAAAAATGGCTCCGCCTTATTGGCGTCACCGCCATGCTGATCCACCCACTCTGCCGCCGCTGCGACCATGACCGCAACAGGTGACAAGATCGCCTGCGCCGCCAGAAAAGCATCACACTCGGCGCTATCCGTGATGGCAATAATGCTATCGCTATCCCCAAAGATACGCTCGACAGGCGCCGCATCACCCATCACCAAAATTGGCGACCCGCCACCAGCAATCGCCGGAAAAGGGATCATAATCGTCGTCGCCGGCGCCGGTGATACCAACCGCGCCAATGCATCCAGATCACAACCTGCCATCAAAGATATGATAATATGATCAGGGCGAAACCTAAGCGCGGTCAAGGCAGCCGCCGCCACATCATGATTAAGCGCAATAAACACAATATCGCTATGGTCCAGCACATGTTGATTTTCGGCGATAGTGATATTGGGGAACGCCTTGGCTAGACGCTGTGATTGCGCCGCGCTACGTTTGGATATGGTGATATCATGGCCAGCTTTAGCCAGCCCCGTTGCCACCGCGCTTCCTATATTTCCTATCCCCACGACTCCACATCGCATGGCACTATCCTTATGGTTATGTTGCGGCATATACTATTCTTCCTGTCACAGAGAATCGGGAAATGCCAACGCTTTCACTTGCCGGAATTGCCCTGTCTGAATGAGTTGATCCAAGACCCTGGCAGGCACTGGCGCATCCAGATAAAGCAAGCCGATCGCCTCGCCGCCTTCGGCTTCCCGGCCAAGGGTGAAATTAGCAATATTGCACCCACCTTCGCCCAAGGTTTTACCAAGAATACCAATAATCCCCGGCACATCTTCGTTAGCGGTATATAGCATATGTTCACCAATTTCAGCATCAATATTAATCCCCTTGATCTGAATAAAGCGCGGCTTGCCATCGCTAAAGACCGTTCCGGCAACAGACCGCTTAAAGCGTTCAGTGATGACCGTGACTTTGACATAGCCTTCAAAAACACCCGATTTGTCCTGATTGGTTGTACTGATATGAATACCGCGCGCCGCCGCAATAATCGGTGCTGAGACCATATTAACATCAGGATTAGCCGAACTCAGAACGCCAGCCATTAATGCTGAGCTAAGCGCTGGTATGTTCATTTCCGTCACCGCACCATCATAGAGAATATGAATGCTTTTGATCGGATCATCAGACATCTGACCAACAAAAGCACCAAGACTGCCAACAAGTTTCAGCCAAGGCGTCATGATCTTTGCCTCCTCAGCGCTAACAGACGGCATATTAATCGCGTTAGTCACCGCACCAGTGAGCAAGTAATCCGACATTTGCTCAGCAATTTGGAGTGCCACTTTTTCCTGCGCCTCAAGCGTCGCCGCCCCCAGATGCGGAGTGCAGACAACATTAGGCAAATTAAACAGATGATTATCCAGTGCTGGTTCTTCGGCAAAAACATCAAACGCCGCCCCAGCCACATGACCCGATGTGATGAGATCAGCAAGTGCCGCTTCATCAACCAGACCACCTCTGGCACAATTGATAATGCGGACACCAGGTTTGGTTTTCAGCATATTTTCTCTGCTAAGAATATTATCGGTTTGATCTGTTAGTGGCACATGCAGGGTGATAAAATCAGCACGTGATAACAGCTCATCCAGCTCAACTTTTTCAACCCCCATGGTTTTGGCTTTATCCTCGCTCAAGAACGGATCATAAGCAATGACGCGCATATTCAACCCTCTGCCGCGATTACAAACAATGCCGCCAATATTACCAGCACCGATGACGCCAAGCGTTTTATGTGATAACTCAACCCCCATAAAGCGTGACTTTTCCCATTTGCCCGATTGCGTCGAGGCATTGGCCTCAGGGATTTGCCGAGCCACCGCAAACATCATCGCGATAGCATGTTCGGCGGTCGTAATCATATTCCCAAACGGCGTATTCATGACGATGATGCCTTGCCGTGATGCCGCCGCCCGGTCAATATTATCAACGCCGATACCAGCGCGGCCAATGACCTTCAGCCGATCTGTTGCCGCTAGCAGCTTTTCCGTTACCTTCGTTGCTGAACGAATAGCAAGCCCGTCATAATTAGCGATAATTGCTCGCAGCCGGTCTTTATCTTTGCCAATATCAGGCTGATAATCGGCCTCAATTCCGCGCGTTTTGAAAATCGCAACAGCGTTTTCAGATAGCTTATCTGAAATAAGAACTTTTGGTGCCATCATGGCCTCCTTTATTGATCGTATGTATTAATAAAAATGTGATGCGAGGGGTGATGCCGTTAGCCAGCGGCTTCCATCTCAAGCGCATATGCCCATTCCAGCCATGGCAACATGGCGGCAATATCCGCTGTCTCAACGGTTGCCCCACACCATATTCTGATACCCGCAGGTGCCGCGCGATAAGAGCCAATATCAAAGGCTACGCGCTCATCCTCCAGCCGCTTGGTGACAGCTTTGGCAAAAGCTGCATCCCCTGCAACTTTGGGATGATTGAACGCCAGACAGACCGATGTTGTTGACCAGGTCGCAGGCTCATTGGCGAGGTTTTGAATGAAGTCTTTGCCCGCGACAAAATCCCAAACACATTGCGCGTTATCATGGCTCCGCTTGATCAGCCCATTGAGGCCGCCAAGCGACCGCGCCCATTGCAAAGCCAGCAGATAATCTTCGACCGCCAGCATGGATGGGGTGTTTATTGTGTCACCTTGAAAAATACCTTCGATCAGCTTGCCGTTTTTGGTGAGCTGAAAAATCTTTGGGATTGGCCAATCAGGGGTATAGCTTTCAAGCCGCTCAACCGCCCGTGGGGACAGGATAATCATGCCATGCCCTGCCTCACTCCCAAGCACTTTCTGCCAGCTGAATGTTGTCACATCCAAACTATTCCAAGGCAGCCGCATCGCAAAACACGCCGATGTTGCATCACAAATGGTCAAGCCTTTGCGATCAGACGGGAATACCGTATTGTCAGGCACTCTAACGCCTGACGTCGTGCCATTCCATGTAAAGACAATATCGTGATCATAATCGAGCGCCTGCATATCAACAATATCGCCATAAGGCGCGGTAACAATATTGGCATCAAGCCGCAATTGCGCCGATACATCTTTAACCCAGCTCTGGCCAAAACTTTCCCACGCGACCATGGTAACAGGCCGTGCCCCCAATAGCGACCACATGGCCATTTCAACAGCACCTGTATCCGAGGCCGGGACAATCCCAATTCGATAATCGGCGGGAATCTCCAGGATCGCTCTGGTGTCTTCGATAGCTGCCTGTAATTTGGCTTTACCGCCAGCCGCGCGATGGGATCGGCCAAGCCAGGCACATCCAAGCTGATTGATATGATATTGCGGAAATTTGGGACAAGGCCCCGATGAAAAACGCGGATTAGCCGGCCGCGTTGCCGGTTTTGTGATACTCATGTTATCTATCCTTCCAGATAATCGCCTCTCGGTGGGGAGAGGTAGCCCACTTATGGTGATATAGATAATTAATCGCTTCCGCAAGCGCAAAATCAGCGTTATATCTGGACAATCCGCTTTGCAACTATGGATCATGATTGCGCGAAATGATGTTTACTGCGATTGTTATAGCCGGGTCAGGCAGGACACTTGATAGCAAAGCCATAGACAAGCTCTACCTTGACTGGCAAGGCCGGCACATGACAGAGCTAGCGCCATCAGAAGCGGTGATGTTTACACTAACGCATGTGCCAGATGATTTTGCGGCACGCTGGCAGGCATGGCAGCAGAATGGCGTTGATCTTAACCTATTGGCAGGCGCGCCATCACCAAAACGTATATTGGTTGCCGATATGGACGGCACCATGATTGAACAGGAATGTCTGGATGAACTGGCAGAAATGGCTGGTGTTGGCGTTTATGTAAAAGAAGTGACCGCTCGCGCCATGAATGGTGAGCTTGATTTTGAGGCAGCATTAAAAGAACGAGTAGCGCATTTAAAAGATCAGCCAGCAGGGATTATTAATCAGGTCATCAGCGAGAAGATTAGCTTAATGCCGGGGGGCAAAACCTTACTTGCAACCATGCGCACAAATGGTGGATATTCGGCACTTGTTTCAGGTGGATTTACGCCTTTTACCGGATATGTTGCCGAACAGCTTGGCTTTGATGAACATCACGGCAATGATCTGATCATTGCTAATGACGTCCTCATCGGTGCGGTGGCAGAGCCAATCAAAGGCAAGGCAACCAAGCAGCACATATGTGAGACGCTGTCGCATCGCCTTAACATCCCTTTATCTGAGATGATGGCTATCGGTGATGGCGCTAATGATCTGGATATGCTCCACATTGTTGGAATGGGCGTTGCTTTTCATGGCAAGCCGGCGGTTGCGGCGGCGGCGCGGTGGCGGATCAATCACGGTGATCTGACGAGTTTGCTATATCTGCAAGGGTATCAAAAAGCCGATTTCATTAACGCCTGAAACATTGGCGTCGCCATAAGATCAATGTTCAGCTGTTGAAGCGGCGGTGCTATAAATCTCAATTTGCAGACACGCCTCAACATGGTATAAAAGATTGTCGCTACATATATTGCCAATTTTATAATTTCAGCAGTTTTCTGAATATCTGCCGCGACCTTTTCGCTGTTTTGCTTGTGCAACATTGTTGGAAAACCGTTCCTCAGAAAACCTAATGGAGTTATAAAATGAGCTTACGCATTAATGATATTGTTCCCAATTTCAAGGCCAAAACCGATCAAGGGGATATTCAGTTTCATGATTGGATTGGCGATCAATGGGCGATCTTATTCTCCCATCCCAAGGATTTTACCCCTGTTTGTACGACAGAGTTTGGTGTTGTTGCTCAGCTCGCCGATGAATGGGCAGCATTAAATACCAAAGTGATTGGCCTGTCGGTTGATGGGGTTGATGAGCATAAAAGCTGGAAAATAGATATTGAAACCTATTCCGGTGCTTCGCCTGATTTCCCGATCATTGCTGATGCTGATCTGGTGATCTCAAAGCAGTTTGATATGTTGCCAGCTGATGCCTATCTCCCTGATGGCAGGACAGCCGCCGATTCGGCGTCCGTGCGGTCGGTTTTTATTATTAGTCCAGATAAAAAACTTCAGCTGACGATGACATATCCAATGTCTGTTGGACGCAATTTTGCAGAGATTTTGCGCGCGCTCAAAGCATTGCAAAAAACCTATGGCCATTCTATTGCGACACCAGCAAACTGGACAGAAGAACAGGATGTGATTATTGCCTTAACGCTTGATGATGCCGCCACCAAGGCCAGGTTTGGTGATTTTGATGCTAAATTGCCTTACCTGCGCGTCACGTCAAACGCATAAATATACAAGAGGGTTGAGGTGGCGCGCCAGTCCTGATGCGTGACCTCAATCCTGCGCTTTATCGGCTGGCGGTTTACCCATAAGCGGTTTTAAGTGGTGATATCATCTTTAGGACGTTGAGCATCGAGCATTTCCCCATGCACAACGAAATACACTTGCTCTGCAATACTCGTGCAAAAATCACCAATACGTTCAATATTCTTGGCAATAAATAGCGCGTTTATTCCTGATGGGCTTGAGCCATGCTCGACCATATCACGATAAATGCTCTTATAGACCAAACTATGCAGGGCATCGAGTTCGACATCTGCTTCCCAGACCAGCTTTGCCTTCACCGCATCACGCCGCGCCAAGGCATCAAGAACATCTACCAGCAAGTCTTGCGCCATTTGCGACATTCCATCCAGCTTTTTCAGGATAGTTAAATTATTTTCTTCCCCGATCATCATATTGCGGCGTTTAATGATATTTTTGGAATAATCACCGATACGTTCAAGAAAAGAAGCAATTTTTGGGGCAATAATAATATGCCGCAAATCATTGGCTTGAGGCGAGCGGATAGCAATAATCTCTACCGTCTTGTTATAAATCTCCGTTTCAAGCGCATCAATCTTGCTGTCATTGGCAATCAGCCCATTTAGATCAACATCAATCTGTGCCATACCATCTATGACAGCAACAAACTGGCTTAATGCCTGATTTCCCATCCTGGCAGTAAGCCGATCAAGTTCTTCCAGGTCGTTGTCAAAAGCGGTGCTGATATGTCGCGACGTCATGTCTTTTCTCCTAACCAATCTTGCCCGAAATATAGGCTTCGGTTTGCGGGTCTGTAGGACGTGTGAATACGTCTTTCGTCTCACCATATTCTATCAAGTGACCAAGATGAAAATAGGCTGTTTTTTGCGAAACGCGAGCCGCTTGTTGCATTGAGTGGGTGACAATTATAATGGTAAATCGGTCTTTCAAATCATTGATTAATTCTTCGATAATTGACGTTGCAATCGGATCAAGCGCGGAACATGGCTCATCCATCAGCAAGACTTCGGGCTGAACCGCGATTGCTCTTGCTATGCAAAGCCGTTGCTGTTGGCCGCCCGATAATCCGGTTGCCGGATCATGCAATCGGTCATGCACCTCATTCCATAGCCCTGATCGTTTCAGACTGTCCTCAACAATATCTTCGGTTTCCGATTTGTTAGAAACCAGACCATGAATGCGCGGGCCATAAGCGACATTTTCAAATACCGATTTTGGAAATGGATTAGGTTTCTGGAACACCATACCAACCCGCGCCCGCAGAAAAACAGGATCAAGAGCCTGATCATTAATATTTTCATCACCCATCATAATATGACCGTCAACACGGCAAGATGGTATCACATCATTCATCCGATTAAAGCACCGCAGAAATGTTGACTTACCGCACCCTGATGGCCCGATAAAGGCCGTCACCTGCCTATCCATAATATCAATATCAATGGCGTGCAAAGCCTGTTTCGTATCATAAAACACACTAACATCTGAGGCTGAAATTTTAACCGTATCGCTCATCTTTCACGCTTTCTCTAATACTTTCTACCATGTTTTCTCATACCGACGGCGCAGAATAACAGCCAGTAGATTCATTGAAATCAGAAACACTAACAGCACCATGATAGCCAGTGATGAGCGTTCATAAAATGCTCTCTCTGCGCTATCTGACCAGATAAATATCTGAACTGGCAAGGCCGTCGCTGGATCAGTGATTGAGGTTGGCACATCAACCACAAAGGCGACCATTCCAATCATGATGAGAGGGGCGGTTTCGCCTAATGCTTGCGCTATTCCGATAATCGTTCCGGTTAATATTCCGGGGGCTGCCTGCGGCAAAACATGATCAAGCGCGGCTTGCATGCGTGACGCCCCAACCCCTAGCGCCGCATCACGGATTGATGTTGGAACGGCGCGAATTGAGGCACGGGTGGCGATGATAATTGTTGGTAACGTCATTAAGGCTAGCACCATTCCGCCAACCAATGGAGCCGATCGGGGCATATTGAAAAAGCCGAGGAATACCGACAAGCCAAGCAAACCAAAAACAATAGAAGGCACGGCGGCAAGGTTATTGATATTGACTTCAATAAGGTCAGTAACCCGCCCCGGACGAGCGAAATATTCAAGATAAATTGCTGCCATGACAGCAAGTGGCAAGGCCAGGATAATGGTCACTATCAATGCCATAGCAGAGCCAACAATCGCACCAAGAATACCCGAGCTTTCAGGTTCTCTTGAATCGGCGCTGGTGAAGAAGCCTGTATTGAAGACTTTTCTGATCTCACTTAGCTCTTTAAGCTCATTAACCCAGCCAATCTGCTTATCATCAAGGCGCCGCATTTTTTCGGGCAGCGAGGCATCTAGCCGCCCTTTCATATACATATCAACATCGTCTGATGTTTTGATCCAAAACATATTTTGATCCATCAGCTCAGGATTTTTTTCAATCTGCAGGCGCAATTCATAGCCAGCATTATCGGATACTAACTCCCCCAAACTGCGTTTATCCATCATGCCTGTGACTTCTGGAAACTTTTTGCGGAAAGCCTTTTTCACCAACCCATTCCAGTTAAAAACCCTAAGTCTTTTTGCATCAAGCTCACCATTCTCATCAACAAGCTCAGCTTTCGGAATATTCATTTCCACCTGTAACTCAGACTGAAGCAGAGCCGTATAGCCGTTGAGAAATATATTTGAGATCAGAATCACCAAAAAACTAATAGCAATCGTAATCGCGGTCAGCCCTGCCCAGCGCAAGCGCCGTTCGGTTTTATGGCGCTTTTGTAAAGAGTGGCGAATAATGTCCTGGCGCTGCTGCGCTGTCATCATTTCTGCTGGATTATTCATAACGGCCACCGATGCTGCGCGACATGCTCAGCGCCGCAATATTTAAGCATAACGTCACAACGAATAAAGTGATACCTAGAGCAAAGGCGGAAAGCGTTTTGACCGAATCAAACTCAGTATCGCCTGTCAGCAACATGACAATCTGAACGGTGACGGTTGTCACGCTATCAAGCGGATTAGCCGTCAGTTGTGCGCTCGCCCCTGCCGCCATAACGACGATCATAGTCTCACCAATGGCGCGGCTGATCGCTAACAGAAACGCCCCGACCAAGCCCGGAAATGCCGCTGGTAAAACAACTTTGGTAATCATCTCACCGCGCGTACTGCCAAGCCCAAGCGCGCCATCACGCAATGACCGCGGAACCGCCGTAATGACATCATCAGACAGCGATGAGATGAAGGGAATGATCATGATACCCATCACCGCACCGGCGGCTAGGGCGCTTTGAGAGGAGACATCCAGCCCCGCAAATAAACCCAGATTGCGGATAAACGGGCCAATGGTAAGAGCCGCAAAAAATCCATAAACAACGGTTGGAATTCCGGCCAGAACTTCTAATGTTGGCTTAACATAATTGCGCACCCGGCGGCTAGCAAACTCCGCCATATAGATGGCCGCAAACAGACCAATAGGAACCGCAACCAACATAGCAATAAAGGCAATCAAGAGCGTCCCGGCCATCACAGGGATCATGCCAAATGAACCCGATGAGCCGCCAACATCCTCATCCAGAGCAGTTTCAACACCCTCACGCAAGGCAACATTTGGTGACCAATGCGTGCCAAAGAAGAAATCAATCGGATGATATTGCGTGAAGAACCGAAATGCCTCAAATGTCAGTGAGACGATAATGCCGATGGTTGTAAGAATGGCGACAATCGCGGCAAACGTGAATACCCGGCGCAGAAATCCTTCAAAGACAACCCTTGCTTTGAAATGTGGTTTAATGCGCGATATCGCGAACATGCCGCCGATTAGGCTGACCAAAATTACCGTCACATAGCGCAACGTGCTGAGCCGATCAGAAGCATCCCCATATTGATCAGCCAGACCGCGCATAACGTCATCTTCGGCGGCAATCAGACCTGATGAAATATTTTTAATCTGAGCAATTTTAAGATCAATGAAACTGCTCGGCAGATCAGGATATGCAGCAGAAAGGCTTTGAATGATGAATTGATTTTCAAGTGGTCTGGTAAAACTTGTCCAGATAATCAGCACAATAATAGCTGGGAAAAAAGCCCAAATAACAGCGTATCGCCCATAATAATAAGCTAGCGAATGTGGCTTGGATTGACTAGTTTGGATTTGCCCTGACAGGCGCCGTAGCGACAGAAAATAAATGCCCGTGGAGATAAGAATTAGCCATAACAGCGATCCAGTAAATGAGGTAAAAAATGCAGTCACGAGCTATTCTCATTTGAAAAAAAGTGTTGCCATTATCTAATGGCAACACTGTATTAAAGTCAACATATTAGAGCGAGTTGCGAGCGTCTACCTGCTCTGCAAAGCTGTCTTCTGCAAGCGGCACCAGGCCAGCAGGGAACAGATAGCCATCCATGCCCATAGCTTTTTCTGAAACAAACTCAGAGATAAACTCTTTCATGCCAGGAACAACGCTCATATGTTGCTTCTTAACATAGAAGAACAAAGGCCGCGCACCAGGATAATCATATGATGCAATATTGTCGAAGTTAAGCTCTACCCCGTCAACGACAGAGGCTTGCACCTTGTCTCTGTTCTGGTCAAAGAATGAGTACCCAAAGACACCAAACATCTCAGGTCCAGCAACCAGCTTTTCGATAATCAGCGCATCATTTTCGCCCATTTCAATAGCCATACCATCTTCACGGAGGTTTTTATAACCTTTACCGTCAAGACCTAGCTTTTTCCAACCAGCTTTCATGAACAGTGAACCCATCGCATCACGAGTACCTGAGGTTGGCGGAGGGATCATGATAGAAATTGGCTGATCAGGAAGTCCCGCAGACTCACCACCCATATTGGCGACAAAGGCATCTACCTCTGCCCAGGTTGAAAGCATATTTGCTGACATCGCCGCGTTTGAAACATTTGTTTTACCGCCGCCTGGAAGCTCAGCTGCCAGCGCTGCTGCGATATGCGCGATTGAGATTTCAAAATTGGCAGATGCGTTTGAGTTAGAAAAGGCTAACCCATCATTACCAACAATAAACTCCTGAAACTCAACACCATTAGATGCACAAAGCTCAGCTTCACCAGACTTCATGGCACGTGATGCGTTTGTGATATCAGGATGTTCAAGACCAACACCAGCACAGAACAACTTCATGCCGCCGCCAGTACCTGTGGATTCGATAACTGGAGTTTTGAAACCACTGCTCTGACCAAACTTTTCCGCAACAATAGTTGCAAATGGATAAACTGTTGATGAGCCGACAATAGAGATTTGATCACGAGCATGAGCAACGCCAACCAGTGATACTGACAATGCCAAACCCGCTAATATATGTGAAAACCGCATGATAAACACTCCTATAAATATTGTGTAACAATGCTTATAAGTGGGATTTATTTCACTAATATTGCAGTATAAATCTTTTTTGAAATTTATTTATTCAGGCTCACGCATAGCGTAACCACTGCCGCGCACCGTCCTGATAAGGTCAGGGTGATTTTTGCCCTGAGGATTATGATTGAGCGCTTTTCTCAATCGGCTGAGATGAACATCAACCGTCCGATCCTCAACATAAACCCCATGCCCCCATACATGATCCAGCACCTGTAATCGGCTAAACACATTGCCCGGACGTTCTAATAGTAAGGACAGAATGCGAAACTCTTTAGGCCCTAGATCAATGCGTTGGCCATCCCGTTCGACAATTTGCTTATTGGGATAAAGTTTAAGATCAGCAAAGGCAATGACGTCCCCCATTAACATCGGCCGCGTTCGCCGCAACACCGCACGCACACGGGCGACCAATTCTTTTGGGGAAAACGGCTTGGTGATATAATCATCAGCGCCAACATCCAGCCCCAATGTCCGATCGCCTTCTTCGCCTCTCGCACTAAGCATGATCACAGGTATTTGATTAGTTGCCATAATCCCGCGCAAAGCTCGGCAGACATCAATCCCTGACATATTCGGCATCATCCAGTCGAGGATAATAATATCAGGCATAGTCTGTTCGGCCAGGTCCAGGGCTTGCTGGCCATCCTGGGCTTGGCTTACAGAAAATCCGGCTTGTTCCAAATTATAGGACAATAATTCTAGCTGATGCGGTTCATCGTCAGCAATTAATACGCGGATGGTCATATGTTTCGCCTTAATGAAATCGTATCCATTATTATTTTATGAATCGTTATATTACACTACCTTATCGCTTGATTGTTTCAAAATTATGACAAATCTGATGACAGGGCTATTGAAGCATTATTGGGCGATAGGAAGGATAACACTAA
>MDTB01170944.1_pt1 | contig 12083 bp, 9 predicted proteins | sample 811161 | NCBI WGS metagenome assembly MDTB01 (sample SAMN05326650, study PRJNA326480) | marine metagenome | isolation source: seawater | place: Mediterranean Sea | collected 2009 | reverse complement strand
GACTGCAATAAATCCCACACCAGCGGGAGAAGGAAAAACTACTACTTCTGTTGGATTAAATGACGGATTAAATAAAATTGGTAAAAAATCAATTGTCTGCCTCAGAGAACCTAGTCTTGGTCCATGTTTTGGTATGAAAGGTGGTGCTGCTGGAGGCGGATATGCTCAAGTTGTGCCTATGGAAGAAATTAATCTTCACTTCACTGGTGATTTTCATGCAATAACTGCTGCTCATAATCTATTGTCTTCATTAATTGATAATCACATTTATTGGGGAAATGATTTACAAATAGATCAAAGAAGAATTACATGGGGTCGAGTTGTTGATTTAGGTGATAGATCTCTTAGAAAAGTGAATGTCAATCTTGGCGGTGTTTCAAATGGATTTCCAAGAGAAGATAAATTCGACATAACAGTTGCAAGTGAAATCATGGCTATTTTTTGTTTAGCTAATGATATAAACGATCTGCAAAAAAGAATTGGTGATATTATAATCGCATATAAAAGAGATAAATCTCCAATATACGCTCGTGATGTAAAAGCTGATGGTCCAATGACTGTTTTATTGAAAAATGCCTTAATGCCAAATTTAGTTCAAACACTTGAAAATAATCCAGCGATTATCCACGGTGGTCCTTTTGCAAACATTGCTCATGGTTGTAATACAGTAATTGCGACAAAAACAGGTTTAAAACTTGCTGATTATGTAGTAACTGAAGCTGGATTTGGCGCAGACTTAGGTGCTGAAAAATTCTTAGATATTAAATGTCGAAAAGCAGGATTAACACCAAGTGTAGTTGTCATTGTTGCAACTGTGAGAGCATTGAAATCACACGGTGGTGTAGAAAAAGCAGATCTTAATAATGAAAATGTAGCCGCCGTTGAAAAAGGTTTCGAAAATTTACAACGCCATATCGAAAATATCCAATCTTTTGGACTTCAACCAATTGTCGCTATTAATAGTTTTACCTTAGATACTGAAGCTGAAGGTAAAGTTATTTCAAATGGTTGTGAAAAATTGGGAGTAAAGGCAATTCTTTGCTCGCACTGGGCAAATGGTGGTGATGGCACTTTAGAATTGGCTGAAGAGGTAGTAAAAATTAGTGAGTCAAGTGATGCGTCTAAATTTAAGTTTATGTATGAGGATAATGTATCTTTAGAGGAAAAAATTCGCTCAGTTGCACAAAAAATATACAGAGCCGATGATATTGTGATAGATAAATCTGTTAGCGATCAACTTAAAGGATTTGAAGAAAACGGTTATGGAAATCTTCCTATTTGTATCGCTAAAACACAATATAGTTTTTCTACAAACCCTTCTTTAAGGGGTGCTCCAAATGGATTTACTGTTCCAGTGAGAGAAGTAAGGCTTTCAGCCGGAGCGGGATTTATAGTTGTTGTGACAGGTCAAATTATGACAATGCCAGGACTTCCAAAAGTCCCCAGTGCTAATTCTATTATGTTAGATGAAAAAGGTTTAATTCAAGGACTTTTTTAGTTTATCAATTTAATTCTATATATCCATTTTATGGGATATATTATTATGATGTACTCTAAAACAACTAATGGCGTTACAGTTACAGTAACACCTTATTTTTTAGATGATCAATCTTCCCCTCAAGAGAGTCATTTTGTTTGGGCATATCAAGTTAACATCACAAATTCAGGAAACTCCTCAATTAAACTAAAACATAGAAATTGGTTAATTATCGATGCAAACGGCAAAGTAATTAATGTACAAGGTGAAGGAGTTGTCGGTGAATTCCCTACAATTCAGCCTGGTGAGTCATTTGAATACACTAGTGGAACTCCTCTGAAAACTAATAATGGTATTATGCAAGGTTTTTATTTGGTCTCTCAAGATAATGGAGAAAAATTAAAGATAGATATTCCTACATTTTCATTAGATAGTCCTTACAATAAAAAAAACGTTCATTAAAAAAACCTCAAATGTTCAATCTTAAACCTATAGCATTGGTAAGCGGTACAGTTATATGTGCTGTTGGTTTTTTTCTATTTATACCTTTAATAGCTGAAATTTTATATAAGACAGAGTCATGGCAATCATATGCTGTGCCAATATTGCTTTATTTAATTGTAGGTGGTTCACTTGTAATATCGAATAGGAATGTAGATTTAAAAATATCTCCCAAAGAAGCTTTCATTATGACTGTATTGTCATGGCTATTATTGACTTTTTTATGTGCAATACCTTTTTTGTACACTGAGGTAGATTTAGGTATAGTTGACGCACTATTTGAATCTATGAGCGGTGTGACAACAACTGGAGCAACTACTCTAAATGACATAGAATTACTACCTAAAGGCATTCTAATATGGAGGGCTTTTTTACAGTGGCTAGGTGGTATTGGTATTGTTGTAATAGCTTTAATTATATTGCCTTTTCTTAGAGTCGGAGGGATGCAACTATTTCACCTTGAGGGAGATGATCCTTATGACAAGTCTCTTCCAAAAATATCATCTGTTGTAAAAAAAATTTTCATCATTTACATTACGCTCACAGTCACTCTAATTTTTCTTTATTACATATCTGGAATGGAGCCGTTTGATGCAATTTCTCATAGTTTTACTACTATTTCTACAGGTGGTTTCTCTACGTACGATAATTCTTTTGCTTTTTTTAACAATGATAAAATACTTTTAGTAGCAATTATTTTTATGATACTTGGAAGCCTTCCTTTTCTCGTCCTTGTGCAAACTTCCAAAAAAAATTTATTTGCAATCTTTAAAGATCATCAAATAAGAGTTTTTATATTAGTATTGACGACAGCAATTATTCTAATTTTTTATTTTGCCAATGATTTCATAGAAGGAAATTATTTTAATAAAATAATATCAGTGTCATTTAATACAATTTCTATAATCTCAGGTACTGGTTATGTTAGTGAAAATTTTGAAAATTGGGGTAATTATGCATCAGTTTTGTTTCTTATTCTGATGTTTATTGGAGGTTGTGCTGGATCAACAACTGGTGGTTTAAAAGTTTTTAGGTTTCAAATTTTATTTAAGTATATAAATTTACACCTAAAAAAAATGCTAAAACCTCACTCGATAATTGCAAGTCGATTTAATGGGAAAAAAATTAATGAAACAACTTATGAATCTGTTATGAGTTTTTTCTTTCTGTATATACTAACTTTTTTTACTTCTGCTTTATTACTATCTTTTAGTGGGCTTGATTTTTTAACATGTATATCAGCTTCTGCATCAACAATATCTAATGTCGGCCCGGGGCTAGGACCTATCATAGGACCAGAAGGAAATTATGGAGCGCTAGATAGTTATTCAAAGATAATATTAATTGCAACAATGTTTCTAGGAAGATTGGAGTTACTTACTATCTTCGTTCTTCTTCTACCTTCTTTTTGGAAGGACTGATTACATCACAGACACTTTTTGATTAATACTTTTTAGACTGTTAGATATTATGTTCATATTTAAATTTTCTGTATCTTTGATTGAAAAGCTACCTTGAATATCTCCATACTCTAATGAGTTAATTTTGTATAATTTTCTTTTATTAAGAACTTCATTAGTTTCTAAAAATTCAATACTTAATTTTATTTCAAATCTGTAGTATTCATCTTCTTTGATTTTATTTATCTCAATAGATGTCACATTAATATCTAAATTACCCTCAAAACCGTCAATTTTTACATTGTTTTGAAACCAATCATTTACCAATTTTTTTGTAATTTCTACTTCAGGTCCCTCTTGAGTATTTGTAAAATTTAAATTTTTTGATACAGCGTTAAATTTAACGTTCTCGAAACTTATATTTTCGGTTTTAACTAACTGCTCACTATTCATTTCGCATCCAATAAATAAAACAAATAATAATAAAACTAAATACTTAACCATTTAAGAATACCTTTTTGTGCAATTAATCTGTTTCTTGCTTGAGTGAGCACAATAGATTTTTTTCCTTTTATTACATCTTCAGTAACCTCTGATCCGATCTTTGCTGGAAGACAATGCATAAATACAGATTTTTCACCTGTCATGGAAATAATTTTATTATTGACTTGAAATTTACTTAATAAACTCTCTTTATCTTCTTTGTCATTCATAGATGTAAATACATCAGTCATTATACAATCTGCCTTAGATATAATGTCTTGATTTATTTCAAAATGAAAATCAATATTTGTATTTAGGTTAAATTTATCTTTATTTTGTAAATATATTTTTTCATTTGTTAAAACATCTACCTTAGTATTTTTTGTAAAGACTATGACTTCTAGAAGACTGAAGAGAACGTTATTCATGTCACCCATCCAAACAATATTTAAATTATCAATAGATCCAAAGTTTTCTTTTAATGTGTACATATCTGAAATTGCTTGGCACGGGTGTGATAAATCAGACAATGCATTAATTATAGGTTTTTTAAAATATTTGTGTGCTAATTCTAATTTTTTATGGTCATTTGTTCTAAAAATTAAATAGTCAAGATAACAGGACATAATTTCAAATGTATCCTCATATGACTCAAATCTATTTAAATTAAGTTCTTCAAGTCTTACGTCAATATAATTTCCATTTAATTGATTGATACCTACTTGAAATGAAAGTCTAGTCCTAGTAGAATTTTTTTCAAAAATTAAACCTATATTTTTATCGGTGAGATTGTTTTCACTTTGAAAGTTTAAATCATCTACAAATTTTAAAATATTTTCAAAATCATTTTGATTTAAGTCTGAAATATTTAAAAGTTTTTTCATAATAAATATTGATCTATATATAATTAATACCTAATTATAAATTTAAATTAAGAATTTATAAATCTTATGTTTTCTCTATATATATTGAATGACTTGGGAATGCAAAATTTAAACCTATAGTCTCAACACTATGCTTTATTTTCATCGCTAAATCTTCTTTAATTTCAAGGTATTTATCCCAATCTTTAGTAGATGTAAAACAAATTATCAGTATATCTATAGAACTATCATTAAATTTTTCTACTCTTACAAATGATTTATAATTTTCATCAACCATAAAACTATCATTTTCTTTTAAATACGCAGATATGATTTCCGTTAGTTTCTTTATTTGATCTAATGTTGAATTATATTCTAGGCCAATAGTCCAATTAATTCTTCTGTAATTTCTTTTGGTGTAATTTAAGATTGGAGCCTCAGCAAAAATATAATTTGGAATAGTTATTGGTGTAGAGTCAAATTTTCTAATTAAAGTAGACCTGAAACCTATATGTTCAACTGTGCCTTCAGTATGACCCGGCACACTTATTACATCTCCTAATTGAAAAGGTTTTTCTAGTAAAATCATAATTCCAGAAATTAAATTTTTAAATAAATCCTGAGCGCCTAAAGCTACTGCAACTCCAAAAAGTCCTAAACCAGCAATTACAGGACCAATTTTTATTCCCCAAAGCTCTAAGACCGCAACAATACCTAAAAAAATTATAAGATATTTTAATGAGCGAGTTATCCACGATACTAAAGCTTTAGTTAACAAATCTTCTAATTTCCTTATTAAAAAAGAAAGTGGGACTAAAGATTGATGAAGAAGCCAAAATATAAAAATAGTCGATAATGTGCTATTAATTTTATGAAAATAAAAACCTAATGTAGATTGTAGGTCAAAGTATAATGTTATAGTTAAAAAAACTAAGACTATTGGAAGTAATCTTAAAGGAGGTAAAAGTGCATCAAAAATCTTATCGTCAATAGAGTTAGATGTTTTTTTTACTACAACTTTTATTTTGTTTAAAATAATCTTAGCAAAAAGACCTCTAATTAATAATGAAAAAATAAATAATATAAAAATAATTACCATATCTATAATTTTTATACCTAAGACTCTGTCATTGAGTGAGGTGTTAAATAGTTCACTAAAAGAAATTAAAATATCCATCTTACATTAAATTAATAACATTATTGTATTGATTTAGTAAATATTTTAAATCGTATTTGTTCTCAATTAAAGAACGACTCTGTTTACCCATTTCTATTAATTGTTTTTTTTTTAATTTAGACATTTTAATTATTGCGCCTGATAGTGACTGAACTGACATTGGTTTACATTTATAACCATTAAAATTAGTACACAATTCTTCACAGCCTGGAACATTAGAGGTAATTAATGGTTTTCCAAGAGCTAGGCCTTCTAGTAAAAATCTTGATTTACCCTCCCTGTATGATGGCAAAACAACACAATCCATGTTGTTAATTTCGCTAGATATATTTTTTTTAAAACTTTTAAATTTAATATGTTTAGCTTTTTTAATTTTTTGAAAAAGATCTATGGATATTGAATTTTTATTATTTTTATTGAAATCACCAATTAAAAAAAACTTTAATTTTTTATTAGTTTTGTATGCAATTGATGAAGCTTCATAAAATTCTTGAATGCCTTTATCCTTAATTAGTCGAGCAACTAGTAAAAAATTAATACAATATGAATTAAATTTATATTTTGGTGAAAATTTATTTAAATTGATACCAGATCCAGGCAAAAGAATAATTTTTTTTGGATCTAATTTATATTTATCCTTAAAAGTCTTTTTATCTTTGTAATTTTGAACAAAAACACAATGTGCTCTTTTAAAAAAATTTTTGTAAAAATAATTGTATATCTTATTCACAAAACTTTTGTTAATGAAGTAAGAACCTAGACCTGTAATATTTGGACAAAATTTAAAATTCAAGAATAGCAGTAATATTGATGAGTAAATATTTGGTTTTGATGTAAATGAAAAAACAAAATCCGGTCTTATTTTCAAAAATAAATATGACAAATGTATTAGAGCAAAAAGCTCTTTTAATATGTTTAAAGAATTTTCATTTATATACCATTTATATAATTTTAAATTATGGTTCTTAAATTTTTTTGAATATCCGTCCTCTTTTGCGATCATGAAAACATCAAATTTCTTTGAATGAGTCAGATTATCAATTAAATCCTTCCTAAAATTTGCAAAATTCCAGTAAAGATTAGAAATTAGTAAAATTTTTTTTTTACGCATTTTTTCTTAACCAATCAGATAATATTAATATATTCCAAATTGATACATACGAGATAGTATTGTTATTGAAAAAACTATCTTTCAAAATTTGAATTTTTTTTAGATCAAAAAATTCATAGTTTTTTAAAAAATTAGGATCTAATTGTTCGTAACACCAATCTTTTAATTCATTTTTTAAAACAAAATCCAAGGGCACTGCAAAACCCATCTTGGGTCTTTGAAACAAATGATTACTTAAATTCTTTTGAAGTATTTTTTTTAAAACTATTTTGCCAGAATTTTTATTAAATTTTAAATCATGGGGCATTTTCCATGCTATATTGAAAAGATTATGATCAAGAAACGGCGCTCTAGACTCAAGGGAATTTTGCATTGTTGATCTATCTACTTTGACTAAAATATCACCAGGTAAGTAATTAACGCTATCAAAATACATCATATAATCTTCAATTTTTTCAAATTTGTGTATAGTTTCATCTTTAATAGATAAATTGAGTAACCCCTCTCTTAATACATGAGTTAAATTAAGTGTTCTTAAACTTATTTCGAAGACTTCCTCTAAGCTCCTAAATTTAATTAAATTTAAAAATTTCAAAACTTTTAGTGAAAAATTTGGAACTTTTTTGTTAATTAATATGGTATTTTCAAGTATTTTAAACATATAGTCCCAAAAATTCATTGGTAATTTGGATAGTATGTCTGAGAAAATTACTCTTAATTTATAAGGTATAAAACTTAATATTCGAAACTTTTTAATAAAAAAATATCTGTTATAGCCCCCAAAAATTTCATCACCTCCGTCACCAGTAAGAACAACTTTTAAACCTTTTTCTCTTGTAAGATTTGATAAAAATAGAGTTGGTATTTGTGAAGAGTCAGAATAAGGCTCATCATAGATATCATTAATTTTTGGTACGATTTGTTTAATATCACTATTTTTAATTTTAAAAATGTGAAGGTTTAGATTAATTTCTTTAGCAATTTCATAAGCATAATATGATTCATCAAATTGATTATTTTCAAAACTTATAGTAAATGAGCGAAGATTTGATTTTTTGTATCTAGATGCAAACAAATTCACAATTGTAGAGTCAATACCTCCTGAAAAAAATGTTCCAACTTCTACATCTGCTACAAGTTGATTTTTAACAGTTTTATTTAACTGTTCAGTAATTTCCTCTTCTGCAATATTATTACTATTATACTTAGAATTAAGACTATTTATTATTTGATCATAAGTATGCCAGTATTTAATAGTTTCAGACAATTCTACTTTATTCTTTGAGATATCAAATTTAAGACAAGTACCAGGTTGGATATTTTTGATTTTAGAATAAACTGACCTGTCTGATTTTATGTAGCTAAAATTTAACTGATGATATATAGAATTAATATCTAAACTTTTATCAATATCTTTTATTTTTTTTAAAGATTTAATTTCAGAAGAAAAATATAATGAAGAGTTTATATGAGAATAGTAACAAGGTTTCTCACCAAACCTATCTCTTCCTAAATAAAAAATTTTATATTTGATATCATATAAAGCAAAAACAAACATGCCAGTTAAATTAAATAAAGTTTTTTCAATACCAAGTTCTTGAAAGCACTCTATTAGAGTTTCTGTATCAGAGGCACCCCTCCAATTTTTTGATTCATTAAAATATTTTCTTCTTAATTCTAGGTGATTATAAATCTCACCATTGTAAATAATCACCATAGAACCATTTGATGATATCATTGGTTGACTACCCTTATCGCTTAAATCTAATATTGATAAGCGTTTATGACCAAAATAAATATTTTGATTGATATCAACATATACACCCTCACTATCTGGTCCTCTGTGATTTATTTCCTGCATCATTTTATATAAATCTGTTTGTGACAATTTATTATCAAATTGAATAAATCCGCATATCCCACACATTTTATCTAATCTCTCTCATAAAATGTTTGTTATGAAGATTAATAAATGCAAGATTTGAAAATTTTTTACTTGTTAAATAAGCTTGATTAGAAATTTTAGAATAAAGTTTTTTATCCAAAGATAATTCTTTAATTTTATTATACATTTTCTCATAGTTTTTGTTTTTAACTAAAAAACCATTTTTCTGGTTAATAATTAGCTCAGAAATACCATCTATGTCAAAAGCAATTACTGGAATAGAAAAAGATAAAGCTTCTAAAATTGAAGTAGGACATCCCTCTCCATAAGTAGATGGTAAAACGAATATTTTAGACTCTTTAAGATATTTAAAAATATTTTTTTTATATCCTATAATAGATATATTTTTCAAATTTAATTCATAAATTTTTTTTTTAATTTTATCCTTTTCTGGACCGTCTCCAATAAACATAAACTTTAAATTCGTACGAGTGGAAAATTTATTAATTAGATTTAGATAATTGATGTGATTCTTTCTTTTAGAAAAATTTGCAACAGTAATAATGTATTTTCTTTTGTTTAATGTACTTAAATCTTTTTTATTTTTAAACTCGATACCATTGTATATCAACTTTATTTTATTTTTAGGTATTTTAAGATCTTTAACATATGTACTTAAAGCCTTCTTAGAATTAGAAATATAAAAGTCAATTAAAAATGATAATTTTTTTTCTAAAAATATTACTATTCTATCTTTCAAAAGGGACTTATTTAAATTGCACCTTACCGCATTTGTTATTTTTAAATTTTTAAACAAAAACTTTATCATACGGAAATAAATTGAAACTTTAAATCCACATGTATAAAGGTGATTAATTTTATTTTTTTTTATATATTTGATTAGACAGAAATATTTAAATAATAATATATTTGATTTGGTTAAACATACTGGAGATATTTTCATATTTTTAAAATATTCGTATAAAGGGCCACTACTATTTAAACTTGAAAAAAAATATTCTATATTAGAATTAGAAGCCATTGAAAGCTTTGCTATGTTAATTTCTGCTCCGCCTATATTTCCATCACTAAATATTACTAAAACTCTCATTTAAAAAAGGTTTAATGAACTCTTAATCTTATAATTATCTACTTAATATTAAGAATTAAATACATTTAAGTAATTAATGCTGAAAACTATTCATTTTCAATGAAAAAAATATAAAAAAATATAACCTACTTTTTATAAATCATAAAAAAATGTCATTTAAAATATTAAATCTTTTAACAGATCGAATATCAATGATTATTAGTCATTCAAAAGACTACCCGAAGACTATATTTAACCACTACTTAAACACATTTTTATATGTGCTATTTCAAGTCTTATTAATTCCTATTTTTCTAAATACTTTTGAAAGTGATAAATTTGCTTTTTTATTTTTTTTAATTGGGATGATCAACTTCTCCTCTATAGGCATAGGTTGGCTTAGCTCAGGATTATTAAAAAGTTTTGGCGAGAATTACTCAAATAAAAATTATAAAAATGTTTACTCTATTTATAAAATATCAATTTTATTAACTATAATTTATAGTATTTTTTTTATTTTATGTTTTATTATTTCAATTTTATTTATCGATAAATTTAATATAAACAAAAATGACTTTTATTTGTCAATATTTTTTGTTTCTTTGGCTATAATATTGAAGTTGCTCACTAATCCAGATATTCAATTTTTGAATTCGTTAGAAAAGCAATCCACTCCGTTAAAAATAGATAATATTAGATTAATATTAATAATTTCTGGTGTGATCATATTAAAAGATTATTTTTCAAATGTTTATGAAGTTTTATTTTTATTAACAACATCAATATTAATTAATTTTTTTTATTTGAAAGTGAAAACTCATAAATTCAATATTTTTAAATTCAAATCAAAAATAAATATTATTAAAGATTTTCAAACTTTACTTGGTACCAGATCTATCAAATATGGTATAGTAGGATTTTTTATAATTATCTTACAATCAGATTTAATTATATTAGGGTATTTATCAAGCCCAGATGTCATAAAAAAATATATTATTGTTTGGAAGATCCCAGAATTGATATTTCTGCTTTTATTAAAAATACCTGCTTCTTTAGAACCAACTATAATTAAACTTGCTGCAAAGAAAAAATATAAAGATATTGAAGAGATACATAAAAGTTTTTATTATTATTTCTTTGTAGTTATTTTTATTTCAATAGTAGTTTATTATTATATATCTGATTTTTTAATATACCTTTGGCTTGGGACCAATTTTAGTCTTAACTCAACTGAAACTATTTTATGTTGTATTAATGTTTTTTTCATTACTTCTGTAAGGTGGAATCTAGCTTTTTTACATGCACTCGCAAAATTAGATTTTTTAATAAAAATCTTACTTCTAGAAATAATATTAAAAATATCTTTAATCATTATTTTTATTGAAAAATTTAGTTATATGACTCCAATATATGCCTCAACTACTTGTCATATACTTTTATTTTTTTGGATATATTCTAATGCTCGCAAAAAAATTTTTTTATAAATAATGTCTCTTACTTTAGCAATACAATTAGGTCACAACTCAACAATAGCTATTTCAAATGACTTAAAAATATTAGGCTCTTTAAGCCAAGAAAAAATTGATAATATAAAAAACTCAAGCAGTTTTCCAGATGGGGCCATTGAAAATTTATGTAGTTATTTAGATATATCAAAGTCTGATATTACAGAAATACTTATTTGTGGTGAGCAAATTTACCCACCAAACCCATATGATTACAAAATAATAAATAATAAAACAGTTGATAAAAATTTTTTTATTTTTATATCTAAAAAATTACTCAAACAATTTAAGTTTAATAAGATATATGAGATATTGAGAAACTACAGACAACAGAGTCTTAATAAAAACGGGAAATTATACCTAAAAGAAAAATTAGATAATATTTCTTTAGGTCGAAAAAAAATTAAATTTATTAATCACCATAATTGTCATATGGCCTCAGCATTTTTTAGTAATAAGAGTGTAAATTACAATGAAAAACATATTATTATTACTATTGATGGTGCAGGAGATAAAGAGTCTTGCACTATAAGTATTTACAAAGATGGCAATATAAAAAAAATTGAAAGCACACCACAGATTACTTCACTT
>MDTB01169877.1_pt1 | contig 12084 bp, 14 predicted proteins | sample 811161 | NCBI WGS metagenome assembly MDTB01 (sample SAMN05326650, study PRJNA326480) | marine metagenome | isolation source: seawater | place: Mediterranean Sea | collected 2009 | reverse complement strand
TAGTTTTTTATCAATAATTTTTTTTATTTTTAAAAAGCATGCTTTCTTACTTAATTTACTGGTGTTAATCAAGATCGAATCTTTGGTTTTTTTTAAAGGACCATACTTTCTCTGTCTATCAGATTTATCCCTATTTTTAAGGCTTTTCAGCACCTGATTATATGAAATATTTTTTTTTAGTTTTTTATACTCCTCAAATCTTCTTTTTGCCCTCACTCTTATATTTGCGGTTATAAAGAACTTAAACATTGCATCTTTAATTTGGACTGAAGTAATATCTCTTCCATCTAAAATAGATCCCCTATACTTTTTTGGTGGGTTATATGCATATTTTTGCTGAAATTTATGTACTATTTTTCTAATTTTTATATCCTTTGCAATAATTGATGCTGAAACTGCTACATCATCACTTAATAAAGCTTTATCTTTTAGATTTGAAAGTTTTAACATAATTATTTTCTTTTTAACTAGTTTATAGCTAAAATTATTTTTTTTTTTTAATCTAAGATAACCAATAAATCTATATATTTTACCTGTATCAAGATGTAACAAATTATATTTTTTTGCAATCATTTTTGCCTGTGTACCAGCACCTGCTGCGGCCGGAGAGTCGATTGCAATTGTAATAATTTTATTATTTTTCAATTAATCTTTGCTCCTAAATTTTTTTTCAAAATTTTAAAAAAAGATGGAAATGAAGTATTTATACATTCAGGATTATGAATTTCCCATTTTCCACCAATTGAAAGGGCTGCTATAGTACTCATAGCCATAATTCTATGATCTCCTAAAAAATTTTTAACAATACATTTTTTATTTATTTTAAGTTTAGGATTTCCGTAAATTTTTATTGATTTACTAGTTAATTTTGTTTTAACTCCCATCATATTTAAAATTTTAGATCCTATATCAAGTCTTTTTGACTCTTTTTGATTTAATTCTTGTATATTATTAAAATATGAAACTCCTTTTGCCTTAGCAGCAACTAAAAAAATAATTAAAAATTCATCAATAGCACTGGTATTAAATTTCTGAGGACAATTTATAGCTTTTAAAGATTTTGAACTTTTAACGTGGATATCGGCAATCTTTTCACCCTTGTATAATTGTTTATTTCTAAAAGAAATCTTTGCTCCCATTTTCTTCAATATCTTTACCACCCCATCTCTTGTTGGGTTTATATTTATTTTTTTAATTATTAAATATGAATTTTTAGACAAAATTGTAAGAACAATAAAAAAGGCACTTGAGCTAATATCTCCTGGTATGTTGTAAGTGAAACCTTGAAAGTTTTTTTCTCCTTTTACTTCTATAAAATCATAACTTTTGCTTTTTTTAATATTAATTGGAATATTTAAATTTTTAAAAAAATTCTCTGTATGATTTCTTGATCTTTTTGCTTTAATTTTTGTTACCCCAGGAGAATTGATAGCTGCTAACATTACTGCACTTTTACACTGTGCAGATCCTTTTTTTTCAACATAATCAATTGGTCTTACAAAATTTGATCCCTTAATAAATAATGGTATTTTATTTTTATTTTTTGGAAAAAAAGTAGCTCCAAAATTTTTTAGTGGATCAATTATTCTTGCAAAATCTCTTTTAGATAAACTTCTATCACCTATTAATTTTATTTTAATTGGAGCCCTAATTAGTAAAGGCAATATTAACCTACCTAACGTTCCAGAATTTCCAGCATTTAAAACAATGTTTTTCTTAAACCTAAATCCATTAATTCCATTTCCAAATATTTCACATTTATCTTTGTATATTATCACTTTGATTCCTAAATTTTTTAAACATTTTATTGCACTTAAAACATCTTCAGACATTAAAAGATTATATGCTGTAGATTTGCCAGTGGCTTGTGAAGCCAGTAAAACCCATCTTATTGATATACTTTTATCGGAGTCAACAAAAATTTTTTTTGAAAAACTATTTATTTTTTTTTCTATAATGATTGGTTTCACAATTTTTAATTAAATTTAAAAGATTCTCCAAAGTATGCTGATCTAGCATTTGTATCATTTATTAGTTCACTTGGAGTTCCTTTAGCAATAATTTTACAATTAGATAAAACGATTGCTACATCAACACAATTTAATAAGTCTCTGGCTTGATGGTCACATATACATATTCCTATATTATTTTCTGATTGCAGGTTTACTATTACTTCTTGCAACATCTTAATTGTCATCACGTCTAATGCAGCAAATGGCTCGTCTAATAAAAGAACCTTAGGATTGCCTAATAGAGCCAATGCTATGACTAATTTTCTTTTTTGACCTCCACTTAAAAAATTTGCTTTAATATTTCGCACAGAGTCCAATTCAAATCTTGATATTAATTGATTTATTTTTGATTCTCTTTCATGACGGTCTTTTACTAAAATCTCTCCAATTGCATTTAGATTTTCAATTAATGTTAAGTCTTGAAAATATCCTCCATTTTGAGGAATCATTCCTATTCGAAATTTTGTTGTTCTTAAATATATAGGGTAATCGTTAACTTTAACATTATCAAGATAAATTGAACCTAGGTTTGGCTTAACTAGTCCTGTTATCAAATTAAAGATAGATGATTTTCCAACTCCATTTGAACCAAGCATGCCAAGTATTTCACCTTTGTTAATATTAAAACTGATATCGTCTAGAATTTGTCTTTTACCATATGATAAAGATATATTATGTAAAGAAACTACTGGATTTTGTTTTTTAAAAGATCTAATTCTAAATTTTTTAATTAGTGCCATTTTTAAAATTTTACCACCTTTACATTTTTAGATTTATCATTCATGAAAATTTTCGCATCTTTAGTTTTTAAATTAAATAATAATTTATCAGCCAGAAGTTTAATATCTCTATTTTTATAAACTAAATCGTCATACATTAAAATAATATTTTTAATAAATAATAGATCTAAGTTTTGTGAACTAGCATCATGGCTCAAATATTTTAAGTTCACGTCTTCTGAAAAATTAGTTTCATGGTTTGTTTTATTATAACTTGCAAATTTTGAGATTATTTTGATTGGCTCATTACTTTCCAAGTAAGCGAATGCAGTCACATTTGTCATTAGTATTACATCAGGTTCTTTTACATCGATTTTTCCAAACTCCGCAGAAATTTTGTAATTATTTTCACTACTGTCGATAAATGAATAGTTTATATTTTTAATAATACTTGCAGTTTCTTTGTCAATTATTGGTTTATTGTCACTTTCTTTGATAACAGTTTGATCAAATTCAACTTTTATTTCATTTTTTTTAAAATAAAAATTAAAAATCATTATTGAAATAATTATTATTAAAAAAAGTAAGAAAACTTCTAATAAAATTTTTTTGTTCATCAAGAAATGTTTGCCTCTAATATGTTATGAATGTGAATTATACCTATAGTTTTGCCATTTTTTTGCGACTTTTTCACACAAAGACAAGTTATTTTTTTGCTATTCATTATTTCAAGTGCTTTTACCGCTAACATCTCTTTTTCTACAGTTACTGGTTTTAAAGTCATCACGTTTTTAACATCTAATTCTTTTAAATTTTTATTTTTTTGTAGAGCTCTTCTAATTTGACCATCAGTAATTATCCCTGTAGTTTTTCGTTTTGCATTAATAGCAATTAAGGCTCCTAATTTTTTTATGGTTATAGTTTTTAATGCCTCTTTCATTTTTGTATTCTCTTTTATAAAAGGTATTTTTTTTCCAGTTAGCATCAGATCTTCAACTGTTTTAAGTTTTGCACCTAGACTTCCAGATGGGTGAAATTTTTTAAATTCTATATTACCAATTTTTTTTAATTTCATTGTAGTAATAGCTAAAGCATCTCCTATAGCTAATTGTGTCATAGTAGATGATGTCGGAACAATATTTCCTGGACCGGCTTCTTGTACTTCTGGTAACAATATTCTTATATCAGATGATCTATATAATAGTGAGTTCTTTTTAGAAACTATTCCTATAAGTGTAATTTTTTTATTTCTATTAGCATACTGAATTATATTTTTTAATTCCTCTGTTTCTCCGCTATAGCTTATTAATATTAATAAGTCGTTTGAACTAATCTGTCCTAAATCACCATGTGAACATGAACTTGCATCAACAAAAAAAGCAGGAGTTCCCACCGAAGATAAAGTTGATGCGATTTTTTTTGCAATTATTCCAGACTTACCGACTCCTGAGACGATTACCTTCCCATTTTTACAATTTAATATTTCATTTACTGCGTCGTCAAAAGAACTTTTGATACTGTTTTTTAATTTTTTAAGCGACTTTATTTCAGTTTCAATAACACTTTTTGCAATAGATTTTAATTTTTTACTTACCATTAATGAGCCCAAATATCATCTTTAAAGAATGCTAAATCTAGATCTACTCTTGTCTTCATAAATTTTATAACTTCGTCATACAAATGTTTTCTGTTTTCTCTAATTAGTATTTTATTTAATGATTCATGTATTTTATGAAGATAAATTACATCATTAGCACAATACTGTAATTGTTTTTGACTTAATTCTCCACCAAAGTCCGAACTTTGATATTGTTTACTTATATCAATACCTATAAATTCTTTGATTAGATCTTTAAGTGAATGTTTATCACTATATCCTCTAGCTAATTTTGACTGAATTTTAGTATCTTGTATATTTTCAACATCTAACTTTAAATAATATTTGATAAAATTTAGATCTGCCCTTAAAAAATGTCCAATTTTTTGAATATTTTTGTCAATTAGTATTTTACTTAACCTTGGTGCTTTGTAGGTTTCTCTATCTAACTGAATTATATGAGCATCGTTATTTCCTGTAGATATTTGGATAAGGCAAAGTTTATCTTTAGAAGGATTTAAACCACCAAACTCACCATCTATGGCAATGGATTTGCCTAATTTTAGATCTTCTGGTAGATCATGTTTATGAAGTTTTATATTAATATCCATAATTTAGAAAATATATATAATTAACAAATCCATATATGAAGTCAAAAATTGTTATTTTTGGGGCATCAGGCCAAATTGGTAAGAGTTTAATACGTAAACTTACCAAATCTAATTATAGGGTAGTTGCAGTGACTAGAAATAACCATAAAAAAGGATATGTTTTAAAGACACAGTCTAATCCAGGATATCTTGAAATCGTTGAGTCAAGTATTTTTGATGAAAAAAAAATTGAGAATGTAATTAAAGAGTCAGATATTTGCATCAATTTAGTAGGTATTTTATTTGAAAAAGGTAAAATAAATACTTTTAATAATATTCATGAAAATTTCCCTTTGCTTTTAGCAAGAATATGTAAAAGGAATAATATTAAACATTTTATACACTTATCCGCTCTAGGAATTGATAAAGCGGTAGATTCTAAGTATGCTAAAAGTAAATTAAATGGTGAAAAGAATATTAAAAGTAATTTTGAAAATTATACAATTTTGAGACCATCAATAGTTTATTCAAGAGAAGATTCATTCACAACATCATTTATGTCTTTATTAAGTATATTACCTTTTTTCCCACTATATTATGGAGGAAAAACTAATTTTACTCCTATTCATTGTTCAGATTTGACAAATATAATATTTGAAATAATTGACAAAGAAATCAAAAATTTAACAATTGATTGTATAGGCCCAGAAAAAATATCATTTAAAAAAATAATTGAAATTTTACAAAAATTGATTAAAAAAAAAAGAGTTCTTATTCCACTGCCCATATCTTTCGCTAAAATTTCTGCAGTATTTTTTGAAAAACTACCTAATCCTTTAATTACCACGGACCAATTAAAATTATTAAAATATGACAATATTACAACTGGTAACTTTAAAACTAATTTTGATTTAAATTTACCAAGTAACTTGAAATTTGAACAGGAAGTAGGTAAGTATTGTTTTATGTGGAGATCAGAAGGTCAATACACAAAAGACGAATATAAGTCGAAAGATAAGATATAATTTTATGTTAAGTTACATTATTTTTTTCATAATTGGATGTATTTTATTATTTATTATTTATATTGGTGGGAAAGGACTTGGAAGAGGTATTGAAGCAAAAGGTAAATTAAATAAAGAAAAACGTATGAATAAAAAAAAAAGCAATATTTCTGATGAATTAAAAAAACTTGATGATTTAAGAAAAGATAAAGTAATTAGTGATAAAGAATTTGAAAAAGCAAAAGAAAAATTATTAAACTAAGCTGATTTTATTTTTTTTTCAATTAATTGTGACACATCTTCATCTTTGTCAATACTTTCTTCTTTCTTGCCCTTAGGTTGAAAAACTATCATTAAATGTAAGGGGCAATAACTAAATTTTTCAACTGATTTTCGTCCACAAAATTTTGCATCACTTTCATTTGGGTGTTTATCCATATATTTGCAGGTGTCTTCAGTCAGTTCTTCCAAAGTAAGATTTTTTGCAGGCTCAAAATCTTGTGATAACAAAAGAGATTTAAATTTAGATCTTTTGCTTCTTTTGCCAGTTTGAAAATTATCTGCAGCTGGAGATTTGAAATTATTATTAATGTTAAGAGAATTTCTTTTACTTTTAACTTTTGATGCTAAATTTAATCTATGTGCTTTTCCAATAACTGCATTTCTGGTAATACCACCAATAATTTCTGCAATTTGGCTTGCTGTTTGACCTTTACCCCATAATTCTTTTAATTTAGAAACTTTTTCTTCTGTCCAGCTCATATTAACATTTTTTACTATATATAGTGTTTATTTATTATTATTTAACTAAATATAGTCACCATATGATATGACTTTTTTCAAGTAATTTTTCACTTTTTTTCACATTTTGATAAAAAAAAGCTAAAGAGTATTTACTTATGGTTGAAATAAATAAAAAAAAATATGTGATTGGAGTAAGAAGATTTGGTCTCGTCAATTGGATTGGAGCTTTTAATCTATACAAAAAAGAAACTTTAAGATTTCTTGTTGTTTTTGCTCAAACTTTAATTGGGCCCATTGTAACAGCAGTATTATTCTTGCTAGTTATTTCTTTAGCCATTGGGGACGAAAGAGAGAATGTTCTAGGTGTTTCCTATATACAATTTCTTGCTCCCGGCTTAATCGTGATGCAGGTTATTCAACAATCTTTTGCTCACTCATCCTCGTCACTCGTAATGGGAAAAATGATGGGAACAATTACAGATGTTATTTCAAGCCCACTAAATGCAGCAGAAGTTACATTAGCTATTATCTTAGCATCTGTAACTAGAGGTATAATTATATCTGTAATTTCTATTGTAGTTTTTTATTTTGCAATAGATTTAAGAATTAATAGTTACAGTATTTTAATAATATATCTTTTTTTAGGATCTTTCTTGTTAGGTGCAGCTGGTTTTATTGCTGGACTTCACTGTGAGAAATTTGACCATATGTCCACAATAACAAATTTTTTTATAGTTCCTCTTTCTTTTTTGTCTGGTACTTTTTATTCAATTGAAAAATTGCCTATATTTTTACAAAAGATAAGTTTATTTAACCCTTTTTTTCACATTATTGATGGTTTTAGATATGCTTTTATAGGAAATTCTGATGGATCTATTACATTTGGTTTCACATATTTATTTTTTTTAAGTTTTTTACTTTGGATAGTATCTTTTTATTTATATAAAAAAGGTTATAAGATAAAATTTTAGAATGACAAATTTAGCAAACAATTATAATAGAAAAAAAATTTCTTTTATAAAAGGTAAGGGAAGTTTTCTATATTCTAAAACAGGAAAAAAATACTTAGACTTTGTTCAAGGTATAGCTGTAAATTCATTAGGACATGCTAACAAGCATCTAGTAAAAGAATTAAACAAGCAGTCACAAAAATTATGGCATGTATCTAATGCTTTTATAATACCAGAGGGAGAAAGACTTGCAAAAAGATTAGCTAAAAAAACATTTGCAGACTCTGTGATTTTTCAAAATAGTGGGGCAGAAGCAACCGAAGCTGCAATTAAAGTTGCAAGAAAATATTTTCATTCTATTGGTAAACCAAAAAAAAAGCGAATTTTATGTGTTAAAAACTCATTTCATGGAAGAACATTAGCTACAATCTTTGCAAGTGGTTCAAAAAAAATGACAGATGGTTTTGGACCTAAAGTTTCAGGATTTGATCATTTTAAATTTGGAGATCATAAATCACTAGAAAAAAAAATAAACAAAAATACTGCAGCTATTCTCATTGAACCAATTCTAGGCGAAGGAGGAATTAAAGTTATTCCGTCTTGGTGCCTAAAAAGTTTGAGACAATTATGTGACAAGAAAAAAATTTTATTGATATTTGATGAAGTACAATGTGGAATAGGAAGAACAGGAAAATTTTTTGCTTTTGAATACGCAAATGTAAAACCAGATATTGCCCCTATTGCTAAAGGAATAGGAGGTGGTTTCCCAATCGGAGCAGTATTGATGACTAAAAAAGTTTCTAAATCAATGACCCCTGGATCGCATGGGTCTACTTTTGGAGGTAATCCACTTGCAATGAGCATAGGAAATGCAGTGTTAGATCAAATTTTCCAAAAAGGTTTTTTAAATAACGTAAAAAAAAATTCACTTTTTTTTATTAAAGGCCTAAAAAAAATTCAGCATGATCATCCAGAGGTTATTAAAGAAGTAAGAGGTTTAGGTCTACTATTAGGGTTACAACTATTTAATGATCAAACAAAATTTATAGATAAACTTATGGAAAACAAAATGTTAACAATTAGAGCGAGTGAAAATGTTGTGAGACTTTTACCGCCATTAAATGTAAACAAAAAAGAGATAAACCTAGCTTTAAAAATAATTAGAAAGGTTTGCAAAGAAATAAAATAAAAAAATGAATCACTTTATTAATTTAAAAGACATTTCATATTATGATTTAAGAAAAATATTAAATGAATCTAAAAAAAGAAAATATAAAAGAAGAAACCTTAGCTCTTTAGACTTAGATAAAGATTTACCACTTAAGGGAAAGCTTCTAATTCAAATGTTTGAAAAATCAAGTCTGAGAACTAGATTAAGTTTTTATCTTGCAATGAGACAGTTAGGAGGAGGAGTGCATAATCTTAGAAAAGATGAATTGCATTTAGGTCAAGGCGGCGAAACTATAAAAGATACAGCTAAAATAATTTCAATTCACGGTGATATTTTTATGTTAAGAACTGACTCAGAAAAAAAACTTTTAGAGTTTAAAGAAAATTTAAATATACCACTGATTAATGGTTTAAGCCCAGAGTCTCATCCTGCTCAAGTATTATCAGATATTTTTACTATAGAAGAAATTAAAAAAAAAAAAATTTCAAACCTCAAAATTTCTTGGATCGGAGATATTAATAACGTCCTAATTAGTCTAATTGAGGCATCTATTAAATTTTCTTTTAAATTAAGTATTGCATCACCAAAAAAATATTACTCTCAAAAGAAAATTATAAAACTAATAAATTCTAATCGTAAATTAATTAGTATTTTTAGCAATCCTAAGAAAGCAATAGTAAATGCAGATGTAATTATGACTGATAAATTTGTAAGTCTAAATGATAACGTTGATCAAAAAAAGAAAAAAAAAAGTTTTAAAGGCTTTCAAGTGAATAGTGAATTGATAAAAGATGCTAAGAAAAATTTTATTTTTCTTCATTGTCTTCCAGCAAACAGAGGTGAAGAAGTTTCCAGTGAAATTATTGATGGAAAAAATTCAGTGGTGTGGCAGCAAGCAGAAAATAGATTTCATGTTCAAAAATCTATACTATTGTATTGTTTTAAAAAGTTACGGTAAATTTAAGGGGTTATCACCATTTGCATTTAAATAAAGAATTACTGAGGCTCTATCTTCTTCTTTTTTCAATCCAGCAAATCCCATTTTGTTTCCTTTAATCCATTTAGCTGGTTTTAGAAGAAAACCATTTAATTCTTCAACAGTCCATTTTTTACCGTATGCTACTAAAGATTTTGAATACTTATATTCCGAAACACCTGCAATATCTCTCCCAACTACAGAGTAAAGAGCAGGACCAATATTATTTTTCCCACCTTTTTTTATGCTATGACAGGCTGCACATTTTTTAAAAACAGCTTTACCTTCGTCAACAGTTGCAGATGCAAAAAAGGATTGTAGATCTATTTTAGAGTTATCTGTTTGAGCTCCAGCTTGAAATGTATCATCCAATTCCACTTTATAACCAGCTACAGCTGGCTTATCTACTTTAAAAACTTCCTCTGATATCCTATCAAGACCAAATACCACTACCACGGTCAAAATAATTGCTGCGATTATTTTATTAAATTCGAAAGAATCCATTTTAATTTATTTTCAACATATAACATGATAATTATAAAAAAATATAAATTTAGTTAATTAATTTGCGTCTGTTGGACGCACAATATGTTAAGAAAAAATGTCCAAAACAGTAATAATAATACCTTCACGATTGTCAGCATCCAGACTTCCAGGAAAACCATTATTAAAAATAAATAACATACCAATAATTTTACATGTTGTTAATAAAGCCAAATCAACAAAAATTGGTAGAGTAATAGTTGCTACCGAGAATACCGAGATTTTTGAAATAATAAAAAAAAGCGGCAATGAAGTGATAATGACAGGATCTCATCACAAAACTGGAACAGATAGAATATATGAAGCATATAAAAAGCTTGAGCTAGTTGAAACAGAATATATTATTAACTTGCAAGGTGATGAACCATTAATAAATTCAAACGATGTAATAAATTTAAATAACTTAATTATTAAAAATAATTCTGAACTTGGGACCATAGCTTCAAAATTGAAAAAAGATGATGAAAATAATAAAAATATTGTAAAAGTTTTAACAGATACTGGCTTAAAAAAAAATAAGCTATCAAGAGCTAATAATTTCTTGAGACAGATTAATAACAAGAATTTGATAAATGTTTATCATCATATAGGTATTTATCAGTTTAAGGTTTCTGCTTTAGAAAAATTTGTAAAACTTTCACAAAGTTTAAATGAAAAAAAAAATAAACTTGAGCAACTAAGAGCAATAGAAAATAACATTCAAATTAGTGTTATGCTAGGCGAATCACAATACAGTGGAGTAGATACTCGTGAAGATTATCTAGCTATAAAAAAAATAATGGAATATAATAAAACATGAAAATTCTTTACCAGGGATTTCCTGGAGCATATTCCCATTTAGCAGCTAAAGAAGTTTTTCCTGATGCGCAAGTAATGCCATGTAATACTTTTGAGGATTGTTTTAAATTATGCTCACAGAATGATAATTTAAAATGTATTATTCCAGTTGAAAATTCTATAGCTGGAAGAGTGGCTGATATTCAATATCTCATGAATAAATATAAATTACAAATTTCTGCTGAACATTTTCAATTAGTATCCCATAATTTAATTGCAAATAAAAATACAACTTTAAGCAAAATTAAAATTGTTCGTTCTCATTCACAAGCTATTTCCCAATGCCAAAAAATTATCGCTAAATATAAATTTTCTACCATCATTGCAGCTGATACTGCTGGAAGCGCTAAATATTTAAGTAAGAATAAAAATAAAAATGAAGCTGCAATTGCATCTTCTTTGGCAGCAAAGATATATAATTTAAAGATATTAAAAAAAAATATTGAAGATGAGTCTGGTAATGTGACAAGATTTCTAGTTATGGGTAGAAAAAAATCACAACCTAATTTTGATAAAAAAAAATATATTACTAGTTGTATTTTTAAAGTAAAAAATAAGCCAGCTGCACTGTATAAATGCCTAGGAGGTTTTGCTACATATAATGTAAATTTAAGTAAACTAGAAAGTTTTTCAGATAAAAACTCTTTTGAGCAATATTTATTTTTGTGTGATATTTATGGACATATTGAGGATACAAAAGTCCAAAAATCATTAGAAGAACTTGGGTTCCACACTGTTAGTCTAGATATTTTGGGGGTTTATGAAGCTAGTAAATTTAGAAAAATTAAATAATTTTTTATTTTTATTGTAGAATTAAAAACATTTCAGTTTAAGATATGAACGGAGGCCAGTCAGGTGGAGGTAACATGAACTCCCCTAGAATCGAAAGATAGCAAGGGTAATGATTATTTTTCAGGTTGGTTGGTCTCCTTAAAAAAATG